>Ga0116229_10013628_pt1 | contig 11453 bp, 12 predicted proteins | sample S1TSphgellanicum_3_FD_87313 | JGI IMG/M metagenome (GOLD analysis project Ga0116229, IMG submission 87313) | Host-associated microbial communities from peat moss isolated from Minnesota, USA - S1T2_Fc - Sphagnum magellanicum MG | ecosystem: Host-associated > Plants > Peat moss > Unclassified... | reverse complement strand
CGCTCCTAGCCTCCAACCGACCATCCGGTGACAGTCCGGGAATCAGATCAAACCCCTGAAAAACCTGGATAAAACAGGCGTATTAGCCCCCGTCAACAACCGGCTACATCCGTTGACAGCGCGGGGTATCGCGGGGTCTTACGTGGGGTATGTTCCCCCCTCGTGGGGTACGCGAGCAAAAAGGATACAACCTATGCCCCTCACTGACGCCGTCATTCGCGCCACTAAACACGAGCTGCGTGCGCAAGGGATTGGCAAGCTCAAGATCGCCCGGCTGGTGGGCTTGGGCTCAGGCACAGTGCAGCGGATCGTGGGACCGGGATCGATCGCAGCGTAACGCTGTCGACGGGCATAACGCAGGGTGCTGCAGGGGGGTACCCTCTCGATTAGGAATCGACCGATCGCGCGCCCCCATCCGCGCGTTTTTTCTGAAATGCCAGAATTTCGCATCTGTAAACTATGGTTTACAGTCTGTGAACTGTAGATTACAATGACTTCGATGCTCGAGGTCCTGCAGTCCGCCACGTTCGAGAAATGGTTCAAGGGCTTGAAGGACGCGCAAGCAAGAGCCCGCATAGATGCACGCATCCGCCGGCTATCCCTCGGCAATCCCGGGGATGCCAAGGCGCTACGCGATGGGGTGAGCGAGCTGCGGATCGATACCGGCCCGGGCTACCGGGTGTATTTCACGCAACGCGGTGCGCTGGTCGTGTTGCTTCTCTGCGGTGGGGACAAGGGCACCCAGGATAGGGACATTGAGCGCGCGATCAACTTGGCAAAGGAGTGGACGTTATGGCGGTAAAGGCAAAGCGCAAATCAGCGAAACCGAAGGAAACCTTCTCGCGCTGGGACCCGGCGGATCACTTGAAGAGCGAGGCCGACATTGCCGCGTACCTTGGGGCCTGCATGGAGGAGGCCGGGGACGATCCGGCCTTCATCGCCGCGGCCCTGGGCGATGTCGCCCGCGCGCACGGCATGATCGAGATCGCCAAGGCCACGGGGCTTACTCGCGAGGGCCTGTACAAGGCGCTCTCGGCCGAGGGCAACCCGACCTTCGGGACGGTCCTCAAGGTGTTGAAGGCCTTGGGCATCAAGTTGACGCCGCAACCCGCCTGACGTCGCCCCTCAGCGCCAAGGAGCTATGACAATGAAATGCCCAACGTGCGGAGAAGGTGGTGAAGGACACCCGCGATATGCCGTACACCTACAAGGGGGGAGTCGACCGTGTTTCCCCAGGTGACCGGCGAGTATTGCACGGCCTGCAACGAATCTTTCTGGGAGTGGCTGAGTCCCGGCGCACGATGGATTTGATGCTCGAGTTCAACAAGCAGGTGAATTCCGCGAGCAAACGGGCCGCGAGCAAATGAGCATGCTGCGGCGCTGGGCGTACCTGCGGTGCGCGTGCTGGTTTCACTTGGGCCGGCTCTGCCACAGCGTCGGCGTGTGCGCGATTCCGAATGCGGTTTGGTGGCTGCAAATTCCAGGGGCGAACGGCTATCAGTTCTGCATGGAGCGCAGCATTCGGCTTGAACACGCGTGGAATTTGGGCTACTGGGGTGAGCCCGTGTCGATCGACGAATAATCCGGCACCGGCGATGGCGCCAAAACACCTTTAAAATCGGCGTAAGCTTGACTCGTGCTACGTCACACGAGGTATCGCCGCATGAGTTCCAAAGTAAGCCGACCGATGCCACCTATCAACGAATGATCACTGAGCGGCCGCCGAATGCGCTTGGTGTTCAAGAGCTCTTGGCGCGATAACCCGTGGCTTTCGCGCGGTGAAGCGAAAGGGTGCTGTCGAGACGGCATCGCGTTCATGCGCAGCTTCGAAGTGATCATCATTCATCCGCGCTGCGTTCATACCGCGCAAGAGTTTCGCTTGTTCAGCTACAAGCGCGACCGGATCTCGGGTGACGTCCAGCCAGACCTCGAGGACAGCTCACCGGGGTGGTAGGAAATGAAAGCCAGAACCCAATGGTAGGCCGGCACAAAACGAGCGTCGACGCGAAAGAGCACGAATCCGCGCAAGGAAAGTGGAAGCGATTCTTTTGCCAAGGACACACCGGGTGCGAGCAGTCATCGATTATCTATAGAGTCGCAGCTGCCTCAGGAAGACGTCAAGCGGCGAATGCCGCCTCTTTGACTCGAAATGCCCTCGGTCAAGGAAGCGCAGCCCACCCCTGCGTGGCTCTCATCGTCTGAATCGCTCGAGCAGGTAACCCACGCGCGGATCAGCGACGACAGGCAACAGATCGGCAAGGTAACGACAGCGCGCGCAAGCCAATGATCGTAAGATGAGGGCGTCGGCGGTCCGATTCCGCGCCATGGCGTTGAACAGGGTCCGCAACGCGGCACCGGCATCTTCGCGGTAGACGTGCAGCAATTTAAGAGTCGGCATCGCCCACTGGGCTTGCTACCTCCAGCCACCGATCGGTCGACGTATCGAACGAAGTTCATATGCAAAAGATAGGCGAGCAACTCCGCTTCAGCGCCTCCGATCTCGTCGGCCACCTCGACTGTCGACACCTGACCGCCCTCGATGCGGCAGTCGCGGGCGGGTCGATGCAGAAACCTCGAATCTGGGATTCGGTCCTCGAAGCGCTGGTGGCCCGAGGCCGCGCGCACGAACAGGAATACGTCGAGCATCTGCAGCAGCAGGGTATCGAGGTCGTCGCGATCGAGGGCGGCGGCGTCACTTCCATCCAGGTGGAGCAGACGTTGGCGGTCATGCGGACGGGCGCGGACGTCATCGTGCAAGGAGCACTGATTCAGGGCGCATGGAGCGGTCGGACCGACATCTTGAGACGGGTGGAAGTTCCGAGCGCCCTGGGCGCATGGTCATACGAGGTCATCGACACCAAGCTCGCGCGGGAGACGAAAGGCGCGACGGTATTGCAGTTGTCGCTGTACTCCGATCTCGTGGGCGCCGCGCAAGGGCGCATGCCGGAGCACATGTACGTCGTGACGCCGGAATCGCTATTGGCGCCAGAATGCTATCGGACGGCAGCGTTCGCCGCGTATTACCGGTATGCGAAACGTGGGTTTGAACAGTTCCTGAAAGAGGGCTCCCATCCGGCCACTTATCCTGAACCGAACCCCCATTGTGAACTTTGTGCGTGGCGGTTGCCATGCGATGCGCGGCGGCGGTGCGATGATCATCTTTGTTTGGTTGCAGGGATTACCAAGATTCAGATCAACGAACTCCGTGGTCGAGAGGTGTCGACCTTGGCCGCACTCGCGGAGCTGCCGTTGCCGCTGGCGTGGAAGCCGGAACGCGGAGTGGCCGCCTCCTATAGCCGAGTTCGGGAGCAGGCGCGCATTCAGGTACAGGGGCGAGTCGCGGGTAAAGCGCTGTACGAAACGTTGCCGGTGGTGACGGGATTGGGACTCTCGGCCCTGCCTGCGCCTTCGCCGGGGGATGTGTTCTTCGACCTCGAAGGCGATCCATTCATCGACGAGGGGGGACTCGAGTATTTGTTCGGGTATGCGTTCCTGGACGACGCCGCGTCCGTCCAATACCGGGGAGAGTGGGCGGTTTCGCGCGAGGAGGAGCGGCGGGCGTTCGAGGCGTTCGTTGATTTCTTGATGACTCGCCGGGAGCAGTATCCGGACTTCCATGTCTATCACTACGCGCCGTACGAGCCGAGTGCGCTCAAGCGCCTGATGGGTCGTTACGCGACACGGGAGGAGGAGATCGATCGGATGCTGCGCGGTCGGCTCTTCGTCGACCTGTATCAAATCGTGCGCCATGCCATTCGGGCGAGTGTCGAGAGCTACTCCATCAAGGAGCTCGAGCGGTTGTTCGGCTTCGTGCGCTCGACGAAGCTGCAGGACGCGGGGAGGGCGCTCGCGAATGTGCAGACCGCGCTCGAGTTCAAGGACGCCGAGGCGATTACCGTCGAACTCAAAGAGACAGTGGCCGCGTACAACCGGGATGACTGTGTCTCCGCCCGCGGTCTTCGGGATTGGCTGGAACGAGTGCGGGCGGATGTGATGGCGCAGGGGACCGCGATCGATCGACCCCCGCCGACGGAAGATGAGGCGAGTGAGGAACGCACCGCCTGGCAAGAAAGGATCGAGCGGCTCGTGACGCGATTGACCGGGGATGTGCCGGCGGATCCCCACGAACGCAGTGCCGAGCAGCAGGCGCGATGGATCCTGGCACATACGCTGGACTGGCACCGCCGCGAAGAAAAGGCCGTGTGGTGGGAATACTTCCGGCTGTCGGGGCTTTCGAGCGAGGATCTCTTCGACGAACGAGGCGCATTGAGCGGCCTCATCTTCAGGGGCAAGGTCGGCGGTACGGCGAGGGCGCCCATACACCGCTATCGATTTCCCGCGCAGGAGACGGAGTTTCGGGGCGGCGAAACTTTGTGTCGCACGGGCGGCGACAGGTTAGGCTCGATTGAGCGCATTTCTCTGGGTGAGCGAGTCGTCGATATCAAGAAGCGCGGCGACAGCGCCGATGTGCATCCAGACGCCGTGTTCGAGCACGACGTGATCGGCACGAAGGAGCAAGCGGAGTCCCTCGCGAGATTGGGTGACTTCGTGGCGCGTTGTGGGCTGGCCGGCGAGGGGCAGTACGAGGCGGCCCGGGATCTGCTGTTGCGATCGCCGCCGCGGCTTAAGGGTGAACCCATCCGGTTTCCGCACGAGACGGCGCTGGCCGCGGCGATCCGCATTGCGCCCAAACTGCGCGCGGGCGTTTTCCCGGTTCAGGGGCCCCCGGGAACTGGCAAGACCTTTACCGGTGCTCGCATGATCTGCGCCCTCGTGAAGTCTGGTGCGAAGGTCGGCATCACCGCCACGAGCCACAAGGTGATTCGGCGTCTGCTGGATGAGGTACTCGAGGCGGCGGCGGAAGCCGGCGAAACTGTTCGCTGCATTCAAAAGGCCGGTGAACCGGAACAGAACCTGCCGAACCTGACCTTTGCTGCAAATAACGCGGAGGTTTTCCAAGCCTTGCGTCGCTCTTGTGATGTCGCGGCGGGGACTGCCTGGCTTTGGTCGCGGCCGGAAGCGCTCGAGAGCGTGGATGTGTTGTTCGTGGATGAGGCGGCGCAGGTTTCGCTGGCAAATGTGCTCGCCGTGTCGCAAGCCGCGCCGAGTCTCGTCCTGCTGGGCGATCCGAGACAGCTGGACCAGCCGATGCAAGGGAGCCATCCGGAAGGGTGTGGAATCTCCGCCCTCGAGTACATTTTGGACGGCCGGCAGACGATCGGTGTGGAGCAGGGACTGTTCCTGGGAGAAACGTGGCGGCTTCATCCGGACATTTGCGCGTTTACGTCGGAGCTCTTCTATGAGAGCCGATTGACGACGATTGCGGGTCTGGAGCGCCAGGTGATTCGGTCCTCCGGCCGTATCCAAGGTTCGGGACTCAGGTACCTACCCGTCGAGCACCAGGGCAATCAGAATTCGTCACCGGAGGAAGCGGACGCAATCGCGAAGATGGTGGCCGAGATTCTCGCGTCAAAGACGACGTGGGTTGATCGAAAGGGCGAGGATAAGCCGGTCGGGCTGGAGGATATCTTGATTATTGCGCCTTACAATGCGCAGGTGTTCGATTTGAAGGATCGGATACCCGACGCCCGGATAGGGACGGTCGACAAATTTCAGGGACAGGAGGCGCCAATCGTCATTTACTCCCTGACGACCTCGACACATGCGGACGCGCCGAGAGGCATGAACTTTCTCTATAGCCTGAATCGGTTGAATGTAGCGACGTCGCGAGCGAAAGCGTTGAGCATTTTGGTGTGCTCGCCGGCGCTGTTCGAGCCGGAGTGTCGGACTCCTGAGCAGATGCGGATGGCGAATGCGTTTTGCCGGTATTTGGAATTGGCAACGCCGCTGTGACCGTGAGCGCCAGCGACCGCGCACCCGTCGCCTCCGGTCACTCACATCGGTTTGAACAAATGCGCGTAGAGGCGGCTCACGGTCAGGGTCTCGGGCCGCCCGCGCAGCTGCAGGAACACCTTGCCCGAATCGTCGCGCAATGCCGTGGCGATCGCATCGACGCACACGATCGTGCCCCGATGCACTTGCCAGAAGCGCTGCGGGTCGAGCTGCGCGAGCAGCTGGCGCAACGACTGGCGGATCAGATATTCGCGGGCCGCGGTCACGACGCGGATGTACTTGTCCTCGGCCTCGAAGTAGAGCACGGCGTCGATCGGCACCATGTGAATGGTTGCCCCGATGCTCGCCTGGATCGTGCGCAGCGGCGCCTGGCTCGTGCGGCCGGGCCCATTCGTCTCGATGAGCCGCCGCAGCTGCGTCAGGTATTCGAGCTGCTCTGCCGACGCGCCGGTGCGCGTTGCGCGGGCTTCGAGGGCCGCGCGCAGGCGCGCACAAGTCTTCGCCAGCCGCTCCGCTTGCACCGGCTTCAACACGTAATCGATGGCCGACTGTTCGAAGGCCTGGACGGCGTAGCGATCATAGGCCGTCACGAACACCATGAGCGGCAGCGACGCGTCATCGGCCCAATCCTCGCCGATCGCCTCGGCGGCGTCGATGCCGTTTTGTCCCGGCATCTGAATATCGAGGAACACGATGTCGGGACGCAGTGCGAGCGCCTGCGTGACCGCCGTCAGGCCATCCCGTACCTTGGCGACGACCACGAGTTCGGGCCACAGCGCGGCGAGCTGCGCCGCCAGGCCGTCGGCGAGCAGCGGCTCGTCCTCGGCGATCAGGGCTCGTGCGATGCCACTATTCAAGATTTCTTCGCGTCCGTCGCGGGCGCGATGCCCATCAACGGCAGACGAATCGTCGCGAGTGTGCCGCCGTCGGCATCCGGCACTGGCTCGAGCCGCAGCGAGGCCTGCGCGCCGTACTGAGTCGCGAGGCGTTCACGCACCTGCTGCAGGCCAAAGCCGCCGCCACTCGCCTCAGCGGACGGCGTTGCGGCCGGGACGCCGGCAGCCGCGGATAAGCCCGTCCCCGTTTCCACTCCAAGGGGCGCATCGCGCAGGCCGACGCCCGTGTCACGAACCCACAGCACGAGCTGGTCGCCGTCGCGTGCCGCGCCGATCGTGAGGCGCCCGCCGCGCACCGCGGGCTCGAGACCGTGCTTGATGCCGTTTTCGACCAAGGGCTGTAGCAGCAATGCGGGTATTTCGACTGACTCGAGATCCTCGGGAAGCTCGAAGCGCAGCTCCAAGCGGTCTGCCATGCGGACTTGGATGAGCGCGAGATAGTCGGCGAGCCGGGCGAATTCGGCGCGCAGCGCGTGGTGTGCGGTCCGCGATGCGCTCAACGTGGCGCGCAGGTAGGCGATGAGCTGGTCGAGCATCGCCTCGGCGCGCTTGGGATCGACCGTGATCAACACGCGCAGGTTCGCGAGAGTATTGAACAGCATGTGCGGTTCGAGCTGCGATTCGAGCAGCTTCAGGCGGCTCTCCGCCGCCTGCCCGCGCGCGGCCTGCACGTTCGTCTCCTGATGCGCGATCACGCTGCGGCTGTAGAAGAAATACGTGAGCGCAATCGCCGGTATCAGCGCGAACAGCAGCAGCGAGAGCGCATCAGGCAGACTCCCCTGATTGTAGAGGTTCGAGGATCGAGAGCCGGTGATCCAGTCGCCGGCCGCAGTGCCGACGCTGAAGCCCACGCCGCTGCCGACGATGATGACCACGACCATCCAGGGCCAGCCGGGCCAGTCGCGCTCGGCTGCGGTGGGCGCCGCGGCGCTATGCTTGTGCACCAGTCGCGCGACTCCGGTCCTCCCGAAATCGATGCAGAACCAGCAGATCAGCGTGATCAGGCACGTGTAGATCAGGGTGATGCCCAGATCCTGGTGACGGATCACGGTGAGCGCGATGCCGAACACCAAGCCGGCCCCGAGACTGCGCAGCCCGCGTTTGAGCGGCGCGACGTAAAAGGGTGGCGCCGGCGGTGCGTGCTCGGGCGTGGAAACCGTGGTCATGACCTTACTGTAGCCTCAAGCGGTTATTTCAGGCGAATTCGAAGGCCGGTCAGGCGTTTACCGGGTCGCGCGCTTCCGGAGCATCCACCGCCCGACCGCGCGACCCCGGAACGACGCGGCGCAAGGACCGCGCGCGGATCCAGAACACGGCGGCGAAGGCGCCGAAGAGCAGATTGCAGCCGACCAGATACTTTGGATCGCGCGCGATCTCGGGCTCGAGCGCGGCCGCCACGGCGCTCAGGTACTTCGACACAAACAGTCCGAGCATGAGCAACAGCGGCAGCCAGCTGCCGGGAACGTGAATTCGCCGTTCTGCGTCGAGCCAGCGCGCGCCGTGCACCGCGAGACGGCGACGCCCGACCGCCCATACGCCGGCAAAGCCGGCGAGCCACGCAGCAAGAGTGAGCACTGCGGCAGAGGGCGCGGCCGCGCCGATGCCGCCGGCACCCCGAACGACACCGGAGAGCGACAGAGCGACGAACAGGATCGGCATCGCGCGCACGAGCCAGGGGGACACGGTCCGGTCGCGCGCCTGCAGGGTGCCCAGCCGGACGAGCACGGCGGCAATGATCCAGACCCAGACGGGAGTATGTAGCAGGACCGACATGACCATGGTGATGCTCCTTGACGTGAATGAGGGCGCGGACTGCGCCGGTGCAGGCCATCTAGCCAGGCTATTTCCCGGGCCGCCACGGGCATGCGACGAAGCTGGTCAGCGCGGCGCGAAACGCCGGAACGGCGGTGCAGGCCGGCCGGCCAGGTCCCTTCTGCGCGGCCGTTAGGCGCGGCCGGCCAGGCGCGGCCGGCCAGGCGCACTCCGTTAGGCGCGGCCGGCCAGGTGCACCCCCTTCGGCGCGGCCGGCGAGGCGCGCGCGGCCAGGCGCGGCCGGCCAGGTGCACCCCCTTCGGCGCGGCCGGCTAGGCCTCGACGCCGGTCGGGATCGTGCGTCCGCTGCGTGTCATCAGCCACGTGAGCAGCGGACCCGCCATGAGGGTCGTGACCACCGCCATGATCACGAGCATCGTGAACACGTTCGCGGGAATCAGGCCGAGATCGAAGCCGATGTTGAGCACGATCAACTCCATCAGGGCGCGCGTGTTCATGAGCGTCGCAAGCATCGCCGATTCCTCGCGGCCGAATCCCGCCAGGCGGCCGGCCCAGTACACCGGGATCACCTTGCTGCCGATTGCGGCGCCCAAGATGATGACGAGCCACTCCCAGTCGGTCGCCGCGGTCAGGCCGAGCAGGTTGGTGCGCAGCCCGGTGAACGTGAAAAACACCGGCAGGAAGAACACCATCACGAAATCGCCGACCTGACGGCGCCAGGCGCCCACGAACGCGGCCTCGCGATGGAACAGCACGCCGGCGACGAAACCCCCGAAGATCGCAAAAATGCCGAGGCGGTAGGTGCAAGCCCCGAGCACGAACACGATGCACACGACGACGGCCATGAGGTTCGGCGACAACACGCCGCGGGCGACCGGAAGGCGGACGAGCAGACGCGCGATCGCCGGCCTTGCAAGGAACCACAGGGCTGCCGCGAGCGCCGCGAGGCCGCCCCACTGCAGCAGCACGGCTCCGACCGTGAGCTGCCCCGTCGTGCGGTCCGATACGGCGGACAACAGCAACCAGCCGATAACGTCGTTGATCGCCGCGGCGGAAATGGCGACGACCCCGACCTCCGACTGCGTGAGGCCATATTGGCGCAGGATGCGGCCGAGAATCGGCACCGCCGTGATGGCGAGACCCAGGCTGAAGAACAGACTGTAGCTCAGCGGATCGATACCCGCCGCCAGGCTCGGCGCGGACCAGCGGCCGAGCATGAAACCCGTGGCGAGCGGCACGCACACGGACACGATCGTGACGAGGACGGCCGCGCGACGGTTGCGCGGCGCCGTCAAATGACCGAATTCGAACTCGGTGCCGATCTGGAACATGAGCAGAATCAGGCCGATCTGGCTGATCATCGTGATCGGGGACGAGGCCCGGGCGCCGAACAGGCTCTGCGAGAGTCCCGGAAAGAAGTGGCCGAACAGGGAGGGGCCGAGCAGCAGGCCCGCGACGATTTCACCGATCACGCCGGGTTGGTTCAGGCGCCGGAACACGGTGTGCAGCAGGCGGGCCGCACCGATCATGACGATCAGTTGCAAGAGTGTGGCGAACAGCAGGTTCTCGGTTTGATGGACCGAAGATTGCAAGGCCTTACCCCATGACGTGACCGCTGCAGCTTATCTCATTTGGCCCGCATCTCCATGATTGCGGACGGTGGCATCATGTTCGCGTTCAAATGCGCCATGATCCACAACGATCCGCTGACGACGAGCGTGACGATCAGCACGCCGAAGGCGAGCGCGAGCACGTTGTTGGTGTTGTCGGGTCCGGTGCTCAGCTGCAAGAAAAACACGAGATGCACGCCCATCTGCGCGATCGCGAGCACTGCGAGTCCCACCGGCACACCGGGACCCCAGATCAGGTGGCTCTGAGCCACGAAGAATGACGCGCCCGTGAGCAGCAGCGCGAAGACCAGCCCGGCGGTGTAGGCGAGGAAGCTCTCGGGCGCGGCGTCCTCGCCGATGCCGGGTGCCTTGTCGTGCGAGGGTTCGAGCGACGCAGTGGGCTCTTGATTCACAGCTAAGCTCCCATCAAATACGCAGGCGGCAGGTCTTGCATCAGCGGGCTCCAATCAAATAGACGAGGGTCAACAGGGCGATCCAGACGATGTCGAGCGCATGCCAGAACAGGCTGAAGCAGTGCAGCCGGCGCAGCACGAAGTCCTTCCGTCCCTGGGCGGCCACTTGCGCGACCATGAAGAGGAGCCAGACCAGGCCGATCGTGACGTGCGCTCCATGCAGGCCGACCAGGCTGAAGAACGCCGAGAGAAAGGCGCTGCGCGAGGGGCCGGCCCCGCGGGCGACCAGGCTCGCGAACTCGTTGAACTCGAGTGCGAGGAACGCGCACCCGAGCACCAGGGTCGCCGCAAAGAACGCGTAGAACCCCCCCATGCGGCGCCGGTGGATGCACAGCTCCCCGAGGCCGCAGGCATAACTCGAGAACAACAGGCACAACGTCTCGGCGCCGGCCCGCCGGATGTCGAACAGCTCCTGGGCCGTGGGACCGCCGGCCGTCTGTCCGGAGAGCACGGCATAGGCGGCGAACAGCGCCGAGAACATGATGATGTCGCTGAGCAGGAAAATCCAAAAACCATAGGCAACGACGATGCGCACGGAGGCGGGTCCGGCGGCCCTGATCCGGACGGACTCTTCCTCGCGCGACGTGCCGGGGGAGGCGGATGTGCCGACGCCTGCGGCCGGTGTGCTCATCGGGATGGGACCGCGCGTAACAGGGACGGGACCGCGCGCATCAAGGACGGGACCGCGCGCATCGGGACGTTACCGCGCTCGTCAGGAACGGGACCGCGCTCATCGGGACGGGACCACGCTCATCGGGACGGGACCGCGCTCATCGGGACTCGGGAGCCGCCAGGCGCGCACGATCGTCGGCGGCCAGCGTCTCGGCCGAAATTTCCTGATCCGTGCG
>Ga0116229_10013627_pt1 | contig 11453 bp, 7 predicted proteins | sample S1TSphgellanicum_3_FD_87313 | JGI IMG/M metagenome (GOLD analysis project Ga0116229, IMG submission 87313) | Host-associated microbial communities from peat moss isolated from Minnesota, USA - S1T2_Fc - Sphagnum magellanicum MG | ecosystem: Host-associated > Plants > Peat moss > Unclassified... | reverse complement strand
GCGCAGCTCTCGACACCATCGGCACCTTCGAGCACTCGGCGACGGGGAGAGAGTCCCCGTTAGGGTGCCCTAAGTGTCAAGCTAATCGGACACTTCTATGTGTCAATAGAGGTTGACATATCGGCCGGTCCGATGGCACACGTGCACCGGCCGGTGGCGCTTCGCCAGTACCTCCACGCCGCGCGGTCAGTGCTGCGGCGGTGTCGTGGACGCCGGCCCACCGAAGCTCGGCATCGCCATCTCCGTGAAGTCCGGCGGCGGTTGAAATGCGGCGTCAGCCGGGGCGGTCCGGTCGATCTTCGTGACGAGGAGCTCGACGACGCGAACGGTCGGGCTCTCGATCCGCGTCAGCTTGAGGATCCCCTTGCCGCCCTTGAGCAGCGCGCCAAACTGTGCGGCGGCCGAGGTGGCGGCGGCGTCGCTCAGCAGACCATCGCTCGTCAACGCGTCGAACGGCGCGAACCCGACGCCGGGCGCGACGCACGCTTCGCGGCGCTCGACCGTCGTGCCGCGGTGGCTCGTGATGCGGTAGTCGGCGCAGGTGACGCCAGCGACCTGCTCGCTGCGACCGGTCGGCGCGAACGTGATGTCGGTCGGGACCATGCTGTCCGCGGCGGATGGTGCGCGCGGTCCGCTGTCGGTCCGCGTGGCTGGCGGCGCCGAGCGAAAGTATTTCTTCTGGTCGGGGATCAGGATCGTCGTCGTGTGCGCCTCGCCATCGAAAATGACGGCGCCGTCGGGGATCGACGGACTCGTCTTGTAGAGATCCATGCGCAGTCGCTTGCCGCTCGTCGTCTGCACGATCGTCGACGGCGCGTCCCCGGCGTCCTGTCGGGCCACGAAGGTGATCGCGCCGGTGAAGCCGGTCTGGGCGCGCGCCGGCCGGGTTCCGATCACGGCAGCGGCCAGCGCGAGCACACTGCTCAGCAGCCTCGTCGTCACCAGCCTCGTCGTCACCAGCCTCGTCGTCACCAGCCTCGTCGTCATTCGTTGCATGCGAAGCATCCGAGGTGAAGGGGGAACGGCCGACCATCAGTGCGGCGGCGGTCGGCCGGACGTTCGCGATCGCGGTGCCGCGGGTCGCGTCCGGTAACGTATCGCGATCGTACCGCAAAAACTTCATAGCGAGGGCGCCCGCGCTCTCGCCATCTTGGCGGGCGTACGCATCAGCGTGCCTACCCTGTGGCCGAACCGAGAGGACGAGCAGATGCGTCGTGCGACCGACCGGAATGAGCCACTGCAGGTCCTCGGACGGCTGACGGCGCGCGTCAGCGATGAGCGCGTCCTCGAGCGCGGGCTCCAGTCGATCGCGGCGACGCTGGTCGATGAGCTCGACAGCGTGATGGTGCACGTGTTGCTGTACGTCGCGGATGACGGCTGCGCGCGCTGTCGGCCGCGCGGCGCACCGGGGATGGCGTCGCCGACGCCCCGACTGCACTGCGTCGCGCGCGCGGGGCTCCCGCTCGAAGTCGACGATGGCCACATCTTCCCGGACGGCATGCCGCTGATCGACGAGGTGATGCGGACGCGTCGCCCGATCCGGCTCGAGGCCGATTCCCGGGAGATCCTCGCCCGCAACCTCCTGCCGAGCGCCGAGCGCGAGCCGCGTCTCTATCGGGCCGGTGCCCTCGCCGCGTTTCTCGCGCGGCCGATCGGGACGAGCGCGATCCATCCGCTGGTCGTGGGTGACACGGTCGTCGGCGTCCTCTGCGCGGCGTTTGCACGAACGCTGAGCGCTGACGAGGTGACCTGCCTCGGACTCTGCGCGATCCAGGCGGGGGCGGCGATCGAACGCTCGCAGCTCTACGATCGGCTGCACGGCGCATTGACGGTGAGACCGGCGACGGGTCGCCCGACGGGTCGCCTGACGAGTCGCCGCGCGCCAGAGGGACTCCGGGACGGTGACGTCTCCGACGAGCCGATCGGGGAGAGCCCCATCTTCCGGGCGTTGCTCGATCGCGTCCGACAGTTCGCCGCAACCGACTCGACGGTGCTCCTGATCGGCGAGACGGGGACCGGAAAGGAGCTGGTCGCGCGGGCGCTGCATCGCCTGAGCAGTCGCGCGGGGCGTCCACTCGTGACGATGAACTGCGGCGCGATCGCGCCGGGGCTGATCGAGAGCGAGCTCTTTGGCCACGAGCGCGGGGCGTTTACCGGGGCCGTGCAGAGGCGCGTCGGTCGATTCGAGCTGGCTGATCGCGGGACGCTCTTCCTTGATGAAATTGGTGAGCTACCGCTCGATGGGCAGGTGAAGTTGCTGCGCGTGCTCCAGGAACGGCAGTTCGAGCGCGTCGGCAGTTCCCAGTCGACGCGCGTCGACGTGCGGATCATCGCGGCGACGAACCGCGATCTGGCTGACGCCGTGATGGCCGGACGGTTCCGGCCGGACCTCTTCTATCGCGTCAGCGTCCTGCCGATCGACCTGCCCGCGCTCCGCGATCGACCCGCAGACATCCCGATTCTCGTCCGCCACTTCATCGCCCACTACCGCCGCACGCTCGGGAGCGTCGCCGCCGACATCACGGACGCGGCGCTCGAGCGGCTCGCCGCATACCGATGGCCGGGGAACGTGCGCGAGCTGCGCAATGTGATCGAGCGCGCGTGCGTGCTGTCGACCGGGCCGCTGATCGATGTCGATCTGCTGCGCCTCGGCCGATCGACCGATGCCGACGGGTCCGCGTCCGATCCTGCCGTCGCGGCGCACGGTCGCGGTCTCCGCCTCGCTGACGTGCCGGATACGGCTGGCGCCCTCTCGTCGCACCGGGAGCACGAACGACGCTATCTCCGGCGTGTCCTCGTGTCGACCGGCGGGCGGATCGAGGGAGCCAACGGCGCGGCGGCGATCCTGGAGATGCACCCGAGCACGCTCCGCTCGCGCCTGCGTCGTCTCGGCCTCGGCATCGCCCGCGAGCTCCGCGCGAACTGACCCGCGGCACCACGACCGCGCGCCGGTCGCGTCATGACTCCCCGACTCGTGCGCCGCGTCCCGTCCTGAGCGCCGTGGCGCCGCCGGGTGTGCCGGTCCGTGTGTCGGTCGGCGGCGCGGTCGATGTGCACGGGGCTCGACGTCCTGGGCAGACCACGAACGTCCTCGCGCCCGGGCGCTCGCGCTGACTCGCGGACGTCGTCCTCTGCGTCCCGACGACGTGATCGAGGCGGCGGGGCGGTGGCCGCCGTGCCCGGGCACGGTGGAGTGTCGCGGATCCGCGAGATATGACGGGCGCACACGGATCGGTGGGCCGCGGCGCGGCAGCTGACGCGAGACGCAACCCATGGAAGGGTCGGCGATTAGCGCTCGTCGCCGGTCGACCGCGCCGCGTGGCGTGCATGGTGCCTGAGTCTGGGGCCCGGGCAGGGGCACACGCGCACCGGTTGGGTATCACCGGTTGGGTATCCATGCGGAGAGAGATCGAATGACCATCGTTCGTCGGCTGACGCTGGCAGTGACCGGCATGGTGGCGCTCGCCGTGGGGTCGGCACCAGCGCGGGCCGTCCCCTCGTTTGCGCGCAAATACGGGATGAAGTGCACGGCCTGTCACGAGGCGTGGCCGGTGCTCAACGCGTTTGGCCGAGCGTTTCGCGACAACGGATTCCGGTTCAATACGGGCGTCGACGACGAACAGCTGACGAATCCCGCGTACTGGCCGGTCTTCGCCTGGGCATACAACGGCTACCAGTGGAACGAGACGAAGTCGTCGACGCACGTGCTGAACGAGAACGGCGGTGTCCCCGCTGGCGGCTACTTCCTCGGCGCGTATGTCAACCTCGGGCAGCACGTCTCGATGCGATTGCTGGCGCCGCTCGTCATCGGCGACGGTCCCTACACGCTGGCGGTCGCGATCCCCGGATGGATCCGGTACAACCGCTTCTTCGGGAGCAGCTGGCTCAACCTGCGGGTCGGGAGCATCGAGCAGGACCTGCCGATCTCGGGAGCGCGCGACCTGACGATCAATGGCGTCGGCGTCACCGCCTGGAGCTACACGATCCCGGGATCGGTCTCCAGCTATTCGCTCGAGAGTGAGGTCCCTGGCTTCCAACTCGACGGGCACGATCGCTGGAGTCTCAACCGCTACTCCCTCTCGTTCTTCAGCAACGCCGGCGCGCAGGCGACGCATCACGACATCTGGAGTACGCCGAGCGTCTATCTGCATCTGACGCACACGGTCCGGCTGAAACGCACGTTCGTCCGGGACGTGGAGCTCGGGCTCTTCGGGACGTACGCCACCTATTTCAGCGGCAAGGACTCGACGGCACTCCGCTCCCAGCAGCGCTACGGCGTGGATTTCCAGCAATGGCTCTTCAAGGACGCGGTCCCGCTCCACCTGACGGAGACGTTCTACCAGGGGCGTGACCAGGCGGCGCTGATCGCCGGAGCGACCGCCGACGGCGTCTTCAATGCGTACATGCTGCAGGCGGACTACGTGCCGACGGTGCAGCTGACGCTCTTCTCGCGGGCGAGCTTCATCACGACGCAGCAGCACGCGGTGGCGACCGAGACCGGCGCGTACGGCAACTCCAACGTCTTCCTCCTCGGCTTCAAGTACACGTATCAGGTGACGACCCGCTTCGAGGTCGCGATCGAGCCGAGTTTCGGACTCAACGTCCAGCCGTATCAGGCGGTCGACCATACCGAGCTCAAGACGATGCAGGCCTACATCCCGATCGAAGTGGTCTTCTGATGCATCGCGCCGTGAAGTCACTCGGGATCGGGATGACGTGTGCGCTGCCGTTCGTGACGCTGGCGTCGTCGACCTATGAGCCGGCGACGACCGGGGCCGGCGACGCCGGCAACGGCAAGGTCGTCTACGAGCGGTACTGCATTCAGTGCCACGGTGAGCAGGGCGATGGCAACGGCGAGTCGGCGCCGTGGCTTGTGCCGAAGCCGCGCAACTTTCGCCAGGGGATGTTCAAGTTTCGCTCGACGCCGGACGGGACGTTGCCACTGGTCTCCGATCTCGACCGCACGATCACCTATGGGCTCTACGGGACGTCGATGACTCCCTTCGGGTCGATCGAGCCGCGGGCCCGCCTCGACGTGATCGCGTACATCATGACGTTCTCGCCCCGGTGGCAGAAGGAGCCGCGCGCGACGCCGATCGTGATCCCGCCCGAGACGCCGGCAACGACCGAGTCGGCGATCCGCGGCGAGAAAATCTTCAGGAACGCCTGCTCGACCTGTCACGGTGACGGGAGTGGCAACGGACCGATGGCGACCAAGACGATCGACGCGTGGGGCAATCCGATCCCGCCCGCGAACCTGACGCGGGGGCGCACGAAGCAGGAGGTGACGGGTCGCGACATCTATCGGACGTTCATGACCGGCATCACCGGCTCGCCGATGGGCGCGTTCGCCGGCGCGATCAAGCCGGACGACGCGTGGGACGTCGTGCACTACGTCGAGAGTCTCGGGCCATGGAAGGAGTCGAACCGGGCGCTCCGTCTCGCCGCGGCCACGCACTACGGTGACACGGCGGCGACGCCCGCCGCGAGCGCGGCGCCGCCGGGGGCGACGGCCGCGGGGGGATCGGGCGACGGCGGGACGGCGGGGATGTCGGCGAACGTGATGAAGCTGAGCGGTTTCGAGAGCACGGACCCCAACGAGATCGACATTCACGTCGGCGATTCGGTCACCTTCAAGAACGATGGCGGTGGCGCGCACAACGTCGTCTTCTTTGCCGACAGCATCCCGCCGGGCGCGAAGACGCAGCTGCAGGCCAACATGCGCAACACCAGCGGGCCGCTGATCGGCCCGATGATGCCCAAAGAAGGGGACACGTATACGGTCTCCTTTGCCAAGCTGCCCAAGGGGACGTACGTCTTCTACTGCCTGCCGCACCAGGGCAAGGGGGAGCAGGGAACGATCGTCGTGCAGTAACCCTGACGCCCTCTCGGCGCCGGGAGCGATGGCACTTTCATGATAGGGTGTCTCAATCCGTTGATTGCCGTGTCCTCTATGGGTCGCTATGTTGTCGCGACAGCAGGGCCTGTTGGCCCGGCGGAACCCAGAGGGCGGGCCAATGCACTCTCCTCCCGATCGTGACCAGCCGCTGCAGGTGCTCGGGCGACTGACCACGCGCGTCACCGAAGAGCGCGAGGTCGATCGGGCCCTCCAGTCGATTGCGGCGACGCTCGTCGACGAGCTCGACAGTGTCATGGTGCACGTCCTCCTCTACGTCTCCGACGAGGGGTGCCCGCGCTGTCGGCCACGCGCGGCGATGGGGATGGCGTCGCCGACCCCGAGGTTGCACTGCGTCGCGCGCGCCGGTCCGCCGCTCGAAGTCGACGTCGATGACGGGCACATCTTCCCCCAGGAGATGACACTGCTCGACGAGGTCGTGCGCACGAGGCAGCCCGTCCGACTCGAGGAGAAGGCGCAGGAGATCCTCGCCGAGAGCATGCTGGCGAGCCGAGAGCGCCATCCGCATGTCTTCCGGCCCGAGGCGCTGACGGCGTTCATCACTCGGCCGATCGAGACGGTCGCCCTCTACCCGCTCTTCGTGCGCGAGACGGTCGTCGGCATCCTCTGCACCTCGTTTACGCGCAAGCTGACGGCCGACGAGTCGACCTGCCTGCAGCTCTGCGCGATCCAGGCTGGTGCTGCGGTCGAGCGCGCGCAGCTCTACGACAGCCTCCAGGGCCTGCGGACGGTCCGGCCGACCGTCACGCGGCTCTCCCAGGAGAGCCGGGACCTGGCGGATGAGCCGATCGGCCAGAGCCCGGTCTTCCACGCGTTACTCGATCGCGTCCGCCAGTTCGCCGCGACCGATTCGACCGTCCTGCTCATCGGCGAGACCGGGACCGGCAAGGAGCTCGTCGCGCGCGGCATTCACCGACTGAGCGCGCGCCGCGGCCACGCGCTCGTCAAGATGAACTGCGGCGCGATCGCGCCGGGTCTGATCGAGAGTGAACTCTTCGGCCACGAGAAGGGCGCATTTACCGGCGCGCTGCAGCGACGCGTCGGCCGGTTCGAGCTGGCCGACCGCGGCACCCTCTTCCTCGACGAGATCAGCGAGCTCCCGCTCGACGGCCAGGTCAAGCTGCTCCGCGTCCTCCAGGAGCGCGAGTTCGAGCGCGTCGGGAGCTCCGAGTCGATCCGCGTCGACACCCGCATCATCGCGGCAACCAACCGTGATCTGAGCGCCGCCGTCGCCGCCGGTGCCTTCCGGCAGGACCTCTTCTATCGTGTCAGCGTCCTGCCGATCCACATCCCGGCCGTGCGCGACCGGCCCGGCGACATCCCGATTCTCGTCCGGTATTTCATCGACCACTATCACCGCACGCTCGGCACGGCCCCCCGCGACATCAGCGACGAGGGGCTCGCGCGCCTCGTCGCCTACCGCTGGCCGGGCAACGTGCGAGAACTGAAGAACGTGATCGAGCGCGCCTGCGTCCTGACGACGGGCGCGACGATCGGTGTCGATGTCCTGCGTCTCGGCGACGAACACGGGGATGGGAAGCGGTCCGGAAAGGGGAATGGCCACGGCGCGAATGGCCACGCCACCGATGGCCACGGACGCGCCGGCGCCGATGGCGCGCCCGAGTCGTTCACGACCTACGAGGAGCACGAGCGCTGCTATCTGCGCCGCGTCCTCGCGTCGACCGGGGGCCGGATCGAAGGGCCCAACGGCGCCGCCGCCATCCTCGCCATGCATCCGAGCACGCTGCGCTCGCGCCTCCAGCGACTCGGCGTCGACCGCCCGGAACGAACGAACTGACCGCGCTCGCGCCGAGGTAGTCGGCGCCACCGCCACCACGATATTTCGTGGTTCCGCGACATTTCGTGGGCTGACGCCCGGGCCAACCTGTCAGCCAGATTACAAAGTCCGGTGTCCAACTGACGGCGCAACAGTGACTTGATGAGTCTCGACACTGCACTGTGAGAGATGGCCCGCATGATGCCATAGGCGCGATCAATCACGAGCATGCTCTGCTTGTGACAATCGATCCTGCGTGGCACCCATGCGGAGAGGCCCGGAATGACCACCGTTCGTCGGCTGGTGTTCGCGATCATCGGCATCATCGGCATCACGGTCGCCTCGGCACCAGCGCACGCCGTGCCCGCGTTCGCGCGCAAGTACGGCATGAAGTGCACGGCCTGTCACGAGGCGTGGCCGGTCCTCAACTCGTTTGGGCGAGCGTTCCGCGACAACGGATTCCGGTTCAACACCGGTCGCGACGATGAGGTCCTGACCGAGCCCGCGTACTGGCCGATCTTCGCCTGGGCGTACAACGGCTACCAGTGGAACGAGACGAAGTCCTCGACGCACGTGCTCAACGAGAACGGCGGTGTGCCGTCCGGCGGCTACTTCATCGGCGCCTATGTGAACCTCGGCGCGCACGTCTCGCTGCGCATCTTCGCCCCGCTCCTGATCGGCGCGGGTCCGACGTCACTCGTGATCGCGCTGCCGGGATGGATCCGGTACAACCGGTTCTTCGGCAGCAGCTGGCTCAACCTGCGGGTCGGGAGCATCGAACAGGATCTCCCCATCGCCGGTGCGCGCGACTTCACGGAGAACAGCGTCGGCAAGACGGCGTGGGGATATACGATCCCGGGATCCGTCTCCTCGTATTCGCTCGAGAGCGAGGTGCCCGGCTTCCAGCTCGACGGCCACGATCGCTGGAGCATCAACCGCTATTCGTTGTCGTTCTTCAGCAATGCCGGCGCGCAGGCGACGCACCACGATATCTGGAGCACGCCCAGCGCCTACCTGCATCTGACGCACATGTTCCAGCTCAACCGGACGTTCATCCGCGACGTGGAAATCGGACTCTCCGGCACGCTCGCCTCGTACTTCACGGGGAAGGACTCGACGGCGTTGCGGATGCAGCAGCGCTATGGCGTCGACTTCCAGCAATGGCTCTTCCATGATGCGTTGCCACTGCACCTGACCGAGGCGTTTTACCAGGGACGGGACCAGGCGGCGCTGATCCCCGGCGCGACCGCGGACGGTGTCTTCAACGGCTACATGCTCCAGGCCGACTACGTGCCGACGGTGCAACTCACGATCTTCTCGCGCGCGAGCTTCATCACCACGCAGCAGCACGCGATCGCCACGCAGCCCGGTGCGTTCGGCAACGAGAATCTCTTCCTCCTCGGGTTCAAGTACACGTACAAGGTCACGACCCGCTTCGAGGCCGCGATCGAGCCGAGCTTCGGCCTCAACGTGCAACCGTACGCGGCGAAAGACGGCACCGAGCTCAAGACACTGCAGTTCTACGTCCCGATCGAGGTGGTGTTCTGATGCCCACGCAGCGCTTCTTCCGCCTGAAGACCCTCGGGCTGGGCCTCACCTGCGCCCTGCCGATGCTGCTGCTCGCGTCGTCGACCTACGAGCCGGCGACCCTCGGCGCGGGGAACGCCGGGAGCGGGAAGCACGTCTACCAGCGCTACTGCATCCAGTGCCACGGCCAGTTTGGCGACGGCAACGGCGAGTCGGCCAACTGGACCGTGCCCCGGCCGCGCGACTACCGGCAGGGACTCTTCAAGTTCCGGTCGACGCCGTACGGCAGCCTGCCGCTCGTGAGTGATCTGTACCACACGATCACCTACGGCCTCTATGGCACGTCGATGCCGCCGTTCGGATCGATCGAGCCGCGGGCTCGGCTCGACGTGATCGCGTACATCATGACGTTTTCACCGCGATGGCAGAACGAGCCACGGCCGACGCCGATCGAGATTCCGTCCGAGACACCGGCGACGACCGAATCGGCGATTCGCGGCAAGGAGATCTTCGCGCACAACTGCGCGAGCTGTCATGGCGACGGCACCGGTAACGGACCGCTGGCGAAGAAGACGATCGATGCGTGGGGGAACGCCCTCCCGCCGGCGAACCTGACGCGCGGGCGCACGAAGCAGGAAGTGACGGCGCACGACATCTATCGGACGTTCATGACCGGGCTCAACGGCACGCCGATGGCCGGCTTCGCCAACAAGCTGACGTCCGACCAGGCGTGGGACGTCGTGCATTACGTCGAGAGTCTCGGGCCGTGGAAGGAGTCGAACAAGGCGCTGCAGCTGGCGGCGTCGCAGAACTACATGACGGCGCCGGGCGGCGGGCCGATGAACGCGTCAGTCGCGGGCGGCACGGCGGTGGCGGCGACCGGCACGACGACGAAGATCGCGCTCGCCGGCACGATCAGCACCGACCCGCCGGAGATCGACATTCACCCCGGCGATGCCGTCACGTTTACCAACGACGGCGGCGGTCCCCACAGCATCGCCTTCTACGCCGACAGCATTCCCGCCGGGGCCGGTGTGCAGCTGCAGGCGAACATGCCGAACACGAGTGGGCCACTGATCGGCCCGGTCTTCTCGAGCGAGGGCGACAGCTACACCGTCTCGTTTGCCAACATGCCAAAGGGCACCTACATCTTCTACTGTCTGCCCCACCTCGGGGTCGGCGAGCGGGGCAAGATCGTGGTGCAGTGACGGACCGGGGTGAGACGGGACCGTGACCATGGTAGGTGAAGAGTCGGTTGTCACGTGCGCTCCATCCGCGTGGCGGGCGATCGATGGTCCGGTGGTCGCCGATGCCACTGGGCTCGCCAAGCGATTTGCGCGCACCTGGGCGCTCAGCGCTTCTGACCTGGCCGTGGGGGCTGGGGAGCGCGTCTTCATTGTCGGCGAGAACGGATCTGGAATTTGTACGCTTCTCCGGCTCCTTGCGGCGGCCAGTCGGCCGTCGTGGGGGGCCGTGAGCGTCTCGACACGCTCGCGGCGCGCGAGACGCCGGACGCGGTTCGACAATGGTTCGTCGATCCCTACGGCGAGTCGGTCGTGCTGCGCCCCCGCGCGTCGGTGCGGCTCGCGCACGACGTAGGTTGCCGTTTCCTGGCGTTCCGGCAACTTCCCCATCCGCGATCCTGCGCGCGTGACTCTGCAGCCCGCATCCCGACTCCGAGGCGATCGTGCGTCTGTCGTCCCTGTTCAGCTCGTCGGCTTCGCTCATCATCCCGAAGATCATTCCGATCGTCGTCCTGCCGTTCGTCGCCGGCGCCGTGTCGGGGCGGTCGCTGCCCGCGCAGGTGCCGGCCGGCAAGATCGTCTATGTCAGCTCGGGAAAGCTCTTTTCCGGCGCGCCGGGGTGGGATGCCGCGGAGGCACGATTCACGGTCGTCGTCGATTCGGTGCATGGAGCGGAGAAGAAACTCGACGACTCGCTCGCGACGCTGCTCACCGCGTTCGGACGCGATGAGTCGGGCCTGTCGCCCGATGCGCGGCTGGCGCGTCGCCAGGAGCTCGACCGGCTGCACACGGCATTCGCGAAGCAGAAGGACCTGATGGAGGGCGGGATGCAGGAGCGCCGAGCCGCGCTGCTCGATCCGATCTCGGAGCGCGTCAAGGCGGTGCTGGCGCGCTTCCGCAAGGAGAAGGGGTACGCGATGATCCTCGATCTCGATTCGGGCTCGATCCTCGACGCCAGCCCGGCGCTCGATGTCACCGATCAGGTGAT
>Ga0116229_10013626_pt1 | contig 11455 bp, 9 predicted proteins | sample S1TSphgellanicum_3_FD_87313 | JGI IMG/M metagenome (GOLD analysis project Ga0116229, IMG submission 87313) | Host-associated microbial communities from peat moss isolated from Minnesota, USA - S1T2_Fc - Sphagnum magellanicum MG | ecosystem: Host-associated > Plants > Peat moss > Unclassified... | reverse complement strand
TGGTCGTGCCCTGATCGAGTGCGAGGATCAACGCCATGGGTCTCCTTTTGGGTGGGTCGCGAGCGGCAAGCCCATGATGTTGGACGTCCTCGATCGCATATAATCTGAACGATTGTCCCGCAAACTGTCGCCAAAGTCGCAACCGGTCACATGAAAGCCGCAGAAATCCGCAGCAAGTTTCTCTCGTTCTTCGAGTCCCACGGCCACACCGTGGTGCGTTCGTCCTCGCTTGTCCCGGGCAACGATCCGACGCTGCTTTTCACCAATTCCGGCATGGTCCAGTTCAAGGACGTGTTCCTTGGCACCGACAAGCGACCCTACACCCGGGCGGTCTCGGTACAGCGCTGCCTGCGCGCCGGCGGCAAGCACAACGACCTCGAAAATGTCGGGTATACCGCGCGCCATCACACGTTTTTCGAGATGCTTGGCAACTGGTCATTTGGCGACTACTTCAAGCGCGACGCCCTGGTCTGGGCATGGCAGCTCTTGACCGAAGTCTACGGCCTGCCCAAGGAGCGGCTTTGGGCGACGGTGTACCAGAGCGACGACGAAGCCTACGAGCTTTGGAACCGGATGATCGGAATTCCGGCCGAGCGCATCGTGCGGATCGGCGACAAGCCGGGCGGCGGCTCCGATAACTTCTGGCAGATGGCCGATACCGGTCCGTGCGGACCGTGTTCGGAGATTTTCTACGACCATGGGCCCGACGTCGCCGGCGGCCCGCCAGGCTCGAAGGACGAAGACGGCGATCGCTATATCGAGATCTGGAACAACGTCTTCATGCAGTTCGATCGCCAGATCGACAAGGACGGCAACGCGACGTTCACGACCCTGCCGGCACCTTGCGTGGACACCGGCATGGGACTTGAGCGGCTTGCCGCGGTCTTGCAGCACGTCCACAGCAACTACGAAATCGATCTGTTCCAGCGGTTAATCGATGCGGCGATGCATGAAACCGGCTGCAAGGATCGCGAGCACCCGTCGTTGCGCGTCATTGCCGATCACATCCGTGCCTGTTCCTTCCTTGTCGTCGACGGCGTGATACCGGGCAACGAGGGGCGCGGTTATGTCTTGCGGCGGATCATCCGGCGTGCGCTGCGCCACGGCAACAAGCTCGGCCAGACACAGCCTTTTTTCTATCGCATCGTGCCTGCCCTGGTTGCCGAGATGGGGCAGGCCTATCCGGAACTGGTGGCAGCGCAAGCGCGTGTGCAGCAGGTCCTAAGGCAGGAAGAGGAACGCTTTGGCGAGACGCTTGAACATGGCTTGCGCGTGCTCGAAGGCGCACTCGCAGCACTGCCGGCGGACGCAGCGCCGCAAGTGCTCGATGGGGCGACGATCTTCCTGCTCTACGATACCTACGGCTTTCCGGTCGATCTCACCGCCGACATCGGGCGCGAGCGCGGCATCGCACTTGACTTGGCCGGCTTTGAGAGCGCCATGGAAGGCCAGAGGCGAAAGGCCCGGGCCAAGGGCAAGTTCAAGGGCGCGGCGACTTTCGAATACGGCGGCGGCAAGACCCGTTTTGTTGGCTACGATCACCTGAAGGCCAATGCGAGTATCGTTGCGCTCTATGTCGATGGCACGCCGGTCGATGCCATCGACGCTGGCGAGAACGCCGTTGTCGTGCTCGACACCACGCCGTTTTACGCCGAGTCGGGCGGTCAGGTTGGCGATAGCGGCGAGGTGATTGGAGACGGTGCGCATTTCGAGGTCGTCGACACGCAGAAGATCCAGCCTGACGTGTTTGGCCATCACGGCATCTTGCAAAGCGGCAGGCTCGCCATCGGCGATCATGTGCTGGCCGAGGTTGACGCCGGAAAACGCGCGCGCTCGATGCGCAATCACTCTGCGACCCACCTGATGCACAAGGCCCTGCGCGACGTCCTCGGTGTGCACGTGCAGCAAAAGGGCTCACTGGTCGACGCCGACAAGACGCGCTTCGATTTTGCCCATGACGCGCCCCTCACGCCCGAGGAGATTTTTCGCATCGAAGAGCAGGTCAATCGCGAGATCCTGGCGAACGTTGCGACCCGCGTCAGGAACATGGCCTACGACGACGCCGTGGCAAGCGGTGCCATGGCACTTTTTGGCGAGAAGTACGGCGACGAGGTGCGCGTGCTCGACATCGGTTCATCGACCGAGCTATGCGGCGGAACCCATGTCAGCCGCACCGGCGACATCGGTCTTTTCAAGATCGTCTCCGAATCCGGCGTCGCTGCAGGCATCCGTCGCATCGAGGCAGTCACGGGCGAGGGCGCCTTGGCACTCCTGCAGCACCTTGATGCGCAGGTGCACGAGGCAGCGGCCGCGCTTCGAGCGGCCCCAGATGAGCTTAACGCGCGCATCGGACAGGTGCTCGCAAGCGTGCGTGCGCTCGAGCGCGAACTGGCCGCAGCCAAGTCGCGGCTTGCAGCGGCACAAGGCGATGACCTGGTGTCGCAGGCGATCGATATTCGCGGTGTCAAGGTGCTTGCGGCGTCGCTCGCAGGCGCCGATGCAAGGCAGTTGCGCGAGACCATGGATCAATTGAAGGACAAGCTCAAAAGTGCGGCCATCGTGCTTGGCGCTGTCAATGACGGCAAGGTTGCGCTGATTGCCGGAGTCACCGCCGATGCCACTGCTCGCCTGAAGGCGGGTGACCTGGTCAATTTCGTCGCCCAGCAGGTCGGTGGCAAAGGCGGCGGCAAGCCCGACATGGCGCAGGCCGGGGGCACCCTGCCCGCGAATCTGCCCGCAGCGCTAAAGAGCGTGCGCGCCTGGGCGGACGCCAAATTGTGATCGACCGACAACGCCTTTTCGCCCTGCTGGCAGGGGTTCTCGCCTTGTCGAACTCGGCGTGCACCGTGCTCTCTGCAGCAGACGCGGCGGGCAGTGTCGCCGTCAGCGCGGTTGGCACTGCAGCCAACGTCGCCGTGGGCACTGCCGGGCTCGCCGCGGACGCGACGATCGGCACCGTTCGCGCCGTCGGCGGTGCTGTCGCTGGCACGGCCAGAGCGATCACGCCGTGAGCGATGCTGCAGGCGCGAGCTGGACTTACTGCCCGCGTTGCGCGACGCCCCTTGTCAAGCGTCACGAGGCAGGCGCCTTGCGCCTTGCCTGCCCGGCCTGCGAATTTGTCCACTGGGACAACCCGCTGCCCGTGATTGCGGCGTTAATCGAATATGAGGGCAAGGTGCTGTTGGCGCGCAATCGCGCCTGGAGCAACGGCATGTTCGGCCTTGTCACCGGATTTCTCGAGCGCGACGAGACGCCGCAAGCGTGCGTCGCGCGCGAGGTCAAGGAAGAAACCGGCCTGAAGGTGGAATCAACCGCGCTCATCGGGGTCTACGAGTTCATGCGCAAAAACGAGGTCATCATGGCCTATCACGCGATCAGCTCCGGAACGATAGAATTGGGAGAAGAGCTCGCTGACGTGCGGCTCGTCGCGCCCGAGCGCTTGCGACCCTGGCCGATGGGGACCGGCTATGCGGTCGCAGACTGGCTGGCCGCGCGCGGACTGCCCTATAAGTTCATCGAGCTGCCGCTTATCGAGGCGACAGCGGGCGCTTCCTCTTAAGGACTGACATGCCGGTAATCGAATTTGATCGGGAAGTGGATGCGAGCGGCCTGAAATGCCCGCTGCCGATCCTGCGCGCGAAGAAGGCTCTGACTGGCATGGAACGCGGGCAAACGCTCAAGGTGATCTCGACTGATCCGGGCTCGGTGCGTGACTTCCAGGCGTTCGCGCGCCAGACCGGCAATGAACTGGTGCGCCAGATCGAAGCCGAAGGCGGCTGGGTTCACATCCTCAAGCGGCGCTAGGCCCCTACTCGACGCGAATCCACGTCTGCGAGCGTCCAAACAGCGGCACGCCGATGTAGCCGCGCAGCGACAGGGTGCGGTTGTCCGGTGCCACCACCACCGTCGCGTGGTACGTATTGCCGTTATTCGGATCCAGAATTTCTCCGCCGGTCCAGCTGCCGTCATCGCCGCGATGCAGGCCGTAGAGAATCGTCATGCCAAGGATCGGCGCATTCTTGCGCTCGCCGGCGCATTTCTCGCAATGCGGATTCTGGTCCTCGTTGGGCGCCTGAAACAGTCTGGCGATGCTGCCTCGCAACTCGCCGTTTGACTCGACGATCTTGACCAGGGCTTCTGCCTTGCCGCTCTCGTCATCGATGGTCTTCCAGATACCGATCGGGCTTGGCGCGTCGCCTGCGGCGATCGCCGGAGCAAGCACGAGTGACAAAAGGAGCAAGGTGAAGCGCATGCGTGCGTCCTTGGCTTGAATCAATCCATGGCCTGGTGCGGCGCGCCAAGACGGGCGCGCTGATCGCGCAGTTTCGCCAGCGTCGCGTGGTTCTGCTTCAGCTTGGCTTTTTCCTGCGCGATCACCTCGGCCGGTGCGCGACTGAGGAAACCGGGATTTTCAAGGCGCGGCGCAAGTTTTTCGATATCGACTTCGATGCGCTCGATTTCCCGACTCAGGCGCGCCACTTCTGCCGCGCGATCGATCTGAATCGACAGCATCAGGCGCGCGCTGCCGACAATTTCCACCGGCGCTATGCCATCGCGCGGCAGGTCTTCGACAATGCTGACGTCAGAGAGCTTGCCTAGCATCTTGAGAAACGGCACGTCCAACCCGGCGCTGTGCCTCTCGTCTTCCTTGTCGAGCGCGAGGATCAGGGGCACCCGTTGTGCCGGCGACAAGGACATTTCGCTTCTGAGCCTGCGCACCGCGTCGACCTGGGCCTTGAGCCTGGCCATCCACGATTCCGCGTCGACATCGAGCAGTGCATCGTCAAGCGCCGGATACGACTGCTGCATGAGCAGTGCGTCAGGCGCGAGCCCGCCCTCGAGCAGGGGCGCGACCTTTTGCCACAACTCCTCGGTGATGAAGGGAATGATCGGGTGGCTCAGTCGCAAGGTGCTTTCGAGCACCTTGATGAGCACGTGGCGCGTTGGCTGCTGCACGGCCTCGGACTCGTCTTGCAGCGCGACCTTGGCCAATTCCAGGTACCAGTCGCAGTATTCGTCCCACGTGAACTGGTAGATCGCCGCGGCTGCCAAATCGAAGCGGTAGCCGGCAAAGGCCTCCTCGACAATGCCGATGGTGCGCTGCAGCCGGCTGAGTATCCAGCGCTCGGGCATGGCCAGTGCGGATTCGCCCGCAGGTGCAAAAGCACACGGCTTGTTGGCGCAGTTCATGAGAACAAAGCGCGTCGCATTCCACAGCTTGTTGCAGAAATTGCGATAACCCTCGCAACGGTTCAGATCGAAGTTGAGCGTCGTGGCAAAGGTCGACTGCGCAGCGAAGGTGAAGCGCAAGGCATCAGCGCCATACGACGAGATGCCCTTCGGAAAATTCTTCCTGACGGCCTCTGCGGCCTTTTCGCGATGGGCCTCAAGCAGAAGGCCGCGTACCGACTTCTCAAGCAGGGCCTCTGGCGTGATGCCATCGAGCACGTCGATGGGATCAAGCGTGTTGCCTTTCGATTTGGACATTTTCTGTCCTTCGGCATCACGGATCAGGGCGTGGATGTAGACGGCCCTAAAGGGCACCTGCTTGGTGATGTGCAGGGTCATCATGATCATGCGCGCGACCCAGAAAAAAATGATGTCGAAACCCGTCACGAGAACGTCCGAAGGCAGGTATCGGCGCATTTCCTCGGTGTCGCGCGGCCAGCCAAGCGAGCTGAAGGGAACGAGGGACGAGCTGAACCAGGTATCGAGCACGTCCGGGTCGCGCACCAGCGCCGTGCTCACGCCACGCTCTTTGGCCTGGGCTTTGGCCTCGGCTTCGCTTCGTGCGACGTAAACATTGCCGGCATCGTCATACCACGCCGGGATCTGGTGTCCCCACCAGAGCTGGCGCGACAGGCACCAGTCCTGGATGTTGGTCAACCAGTTGTTGTAAGTCGATGTCCACTGCTCGGGGAAAAAGCGGATTTCGCCATCAGCGACGGCCTTCAGTGCCGGCGCGGCAAGTCCTTCCATGCGCATGAACCACTGCCTAGTCAGCATCGGCTCGACAATCTCGCCGGTCTTCTCCGAGCGGGGAACCTTGAGCACGTGCTTCTTGCGACCGACCAGAAGGCCCTGGGCCTTGAGATCCTCGAGGATGCGCTCGCGAGCGACGAAGCGATCAAGGCCGCGATAGGCAAGTGGCGCATCGTCCGTGATCTTCGCATCCAGCGTCAGCACGTTGATGGCAGCAAGTCCGTGGCGCTGGCCGACGGCCCAGTCGTTGACATCGTGGGCCGGCGTGATCTTGACGCAGCCGGTGCCAAACTCCATGTCGACATAGTCGTCGGCGATCACCGGGATGTCACGCCCGGCAAGCGGCAGGCGAAGGCTGTGCCCGACCCATTTCTGGTAGCGCGCATCGTTCGGATTGACCGCCACGGCAACGTCGCCAAGCAGGGTTTCCGGACGCGTCGTGGCCACCGTCAGCGCACCACTGCCATCGCTTAACGGGTAGCTGATTTCCCAGAGAAAGCCTTCTTCTTCCTCGCTTTCGACTTCAAGGTCCGAGACCGCCGTGCCCAGTTTCGGATCCCAGTTGACAAGGCGAAAGCCACGGTAGATGAGGCCTTCGCGGTAAAGCCGCACGAACACTTCGCTGACGGCCTCTGACATGGCTTCGTCCATCGTGAAGTAGCCGGCATGCTGCCCTGAGGCGTCAGCGAAGTCCCAGTTTGCCGATGCGCCGAGGCGGCGCATCTGGCGCATGATGGTTGCGCCTGATTCGGCTTTCCATTGCCAGACGCGATCAACGAAGGCTTCGCGGCCCATGTCCTTGCGGCTCTGGCCAAGCGCACTTAGCTGGCGCTCGACGACGATTTGCGTGGCAATGCCGGCGTGGTCGGTGCCAACCACCCAGTTGGCGTCAAAGCCGCGCATGCGGTGATAGCGCATGAGGCAGTCGATCAGGCTCTGCTGGAAGGCGTGGCCGATGTGCAGCGTTCCCGTGACGTTCGGTGGCGGCAGCTGGATGGTATAGGCCGGCTTGGTGCGATCGCCGGCGCGAAACGCCCCGCTCGCTTCCCAGCGCGGATACCAGCGCGCCTCGATCGCCGCAGGATCAAAACTTTTCGGAAGGTCAGGCTCGTTGGGTGCGGCTGTCATGCAGGTTCAAGGCGATGGGGGCAAACCCCGATTCTATCGCGACCGTCGTCATCCAACCCCGGGCAACTGCTAGGCGACGACCTTGCAGGTGTCGCGGCCAGCGGCCTTGGCCTGGTACAGGGCTTCATCGGCACGTCGCAAAAGCTCCGACGCCTTGACATCCGATGGCCTGAGCAAGGCGACCCCCATGCTGGCTGTGACCTTGAGAAGCGTGGCGCCACGCACCTGGAAGGCCGCGGTCAGGCGGTGCTGGATCTTGCGCGTCAAAAACAGGACTTCGTCAGCTGCGCGCACGCTGTGAAGAATGATCACGAACTCGTCTCCGCCCAGGCGCGCCACGACATCATCGCTGCGGATGCTGGTCTCAAGGCGCCTCGCAAACTCGCGCAGGACTTCATCGCCGCAATCGTGCCCGAGCGTGTCGTTGATTTCCTTGAAGCGGTCAATATCAAGAAAGATCAGCGCGAAGTTCGACGCGCTCGCGCGCGCACGCTTGAACGTCGCATCGAGACGTTCATTGAACTGGTGACGATTGGCAATGCCGGTCAGGGCATCGACCTGGGCTAACGCCCAAAGGCGCGCCTCTGCCTGCTTGAGCGCAGTGATGTCGTTCATCAGCACGAAAATGCCACGCACATTGCCATAACTGTCGAGGTCCGGAACGCCACGCACCTGCACCTGGCGCTCGCCGGCCAAGGTCGGGATCGAGCGTTCGAAATCGACCGCGCGTCCCTTGAGCACGGTGTCGACGTGAGAGCTCACCTGGCGGAAGACGCGACGACCGTAAAACGACTGCAGGGGCTGGCCGATCAGGCTGTCGCATTCCACGCCGAACCAGGCCGCATGGGTCTGGTTCACGAAGGTGAAGCAAAGGTCGCAGTCAAGCCTTGCAATGAGCGCGGGCATGTTATCGGCAATCAGCCTCAAGCGAGCCTCGCTTTCCTTTAGGGCGAGTTCGGCAAGTTTTGCAGCCGTGATGTCGCGCGACGTCAAGGCGATGCCACCGTCGATCGGAACCACTTGCCGGCGGATCCATTTCGGCTTGCCCCGGACCATCATGTGGATGTCTTCTTCGATGGTTTTGGGCGACGTTGCAGCACGCACGTAGGCCTTAAACGAGGTCCGCGAAACCCGCTCGGGAAAGTCGCGCAGCATCCGCTTGCCAAGCAATTCTTCGCGCGTCCTGCCAAGCGCGTCAGCCGCGCGTTGATTGGCATTGCGGCACTTGAAGTCGATGATTTCCGTGCCCGCTTCGTCAAATACCGACTCGAGGATCAGAAACGAGTCCATGCTGCCCTCGGACGCTGCACGGTAATCGCGCTCGGCTTCCTTCGCCAGCGCCTGGGTGCGGGATAGCGCACGCGTCTGGCCGATGAGCAAAAGCATGAAGACCAGGATCATCAGGGTGCCGATCAGGCCGACGGCGATGTAGGTCGTCCTGTGCCGGTGGTAGTCGGCAAGGTGATCGTCAAGATCGATGCCGACGACGGCAGCGATGGGGAAATCGGCGATGCGGCGAACGGCGAAGCGGCGCTCGATGTCATCGCCTGGCGTTTGCGCGACAAAATTGGCCGAAGTGGCGCGAGCCAGCATGGCGCCAATGGGCGCGCCGTCGCTTGCATCGTCTTTGACGTCGTCCTCGCCGACTTCCAGCGCACGCATCGCGCCGTCGTCGCCAACCAGGCCAACCAGCGCATGGGCTCCGGCGCTATGCGCATCTGCCAGGTTGATCAGGGATTTCGGCGCGATCGAAATGACGAGCACGCCAGCGAAGCTGCCATCGGCCTTGTTCAAGCGCCTGCTGGTTTGCACCGACCAGACGTGAGAGACGCGTCCAAGCACCACGCCGCCGATGAAAAGGCGGCCCGAATCGAACGCGCGGTGCACCCTGAAATGGGCGCGATCGGCGATGCTCACGCTTGCTGCCGGAACCGTCGACGCGATAATCGTGCCGCTCTCGTTGGCGACGCTATAGAGCAGCGAGAACTCAGGCAGGCTGTCGCGACTTTCGTTCAGAAGGCGGCTGATATGCGCCGGATCGGGGTCAGCCTCGATCCCCATCTTGAGGAATCTTGAGACCTGATCGACCTGTTTGAAGACGCGCTCGGCGTGCTGTGCATAGGCATCGGCGAGCGCCGCGCCGGTGGCGTCGGCGAGCGCGACAGCGTGCGTGTACTCGAGCTGGACGCGCTCGATCACAAGAGACCACAACAACCCGATCAGGATCAGCGCGAAGGCGCCAAGCGAGACGGAGGGCGAAGGCAGGAATCGGCTGTGCTGCTTCAGCATAAAGCGACAGCATAAGCCAGGCCGAAACGCCCGCAAGCCCGCACCTGCGTACATCCACGGGCTGCCGCCCGGATTGCGCACCGGCTGCGACCTTTTGCGCAGAAAACCGACTGCCGTGAAGGCTGCTCGGGCAGTATGGAGGTGACTCTCCGAAAACGTCCTGAAAATGACACTAATGCGCTATGCCGTTGGACCGCAAAATGACCAAAACTGGCTGTATCTCAACTCGATGGCTGGTGAGCCCTTTTGTCCTATGCGGCGTTCTCGCAGTGCTGAAAAATCCGATGCGGCCCTTGATTTCGACCCTGTTACCTTGCGCGCCGATTGGGTGCCCGCCTGCGAGGCTGCCGTCGGGCTGGCCAGCCCGAAGGAGTTCATGGGCTGGATGGAAGATTTCATCCGGCCGCTTCTTGGCTACCGCCTGCTCGCCTGCGGCACCGGCGTCTTTCTTGCGCGCATGGTCAGCGTCGAGCGCCTTCTGGTCAGGGGCATTCGCCTTTCCGAAGCCGAACGCCTGCGCGATGCCTTTGGCACGGTGATCCTGCCACGCGGCATGCACCCGCTTGAGCGTGCGCTAAGTGATGTCGATATCGAAAGCCTGGCGCTTAGGGCGTGGGGCGCAAGGCGGCCGCAACGCGTGGCCGATGCCACGAGCGTGGTGATGGAACGCGCCCTGGGCACGCACCAAAGCGGCAGCTATTTTCTCTTCGGTGCGCTCGAGCGGCCGCTTGACGCAAGGTCGCGCTACGACCTCGCCCTCATCGCACCGCACATGCACGATGCGCTCGCGCGCGCCCTGGCGCGCGTTCCCGAGCGGCAGCGCTCGTTGGGAAAAAGTGAAAAGCTGACACGCACCGAGCGCGAATTGCTGGGCTATCTGGTGGCCGGCCACACGACGCCGGAAATCGCCCAGGAGACCTTTCGCAGCGTGCACACGGTGGCCAACCACGTCCGCGCCATCCGGCGCAAGCTCTGTGCAAAAAACCGCACCGAGGCGATATCCAAGGCGCTCAGTCAGGGACTGGTCGAGTCGGTCGCGGCGGCGCCGCACACCCGCATCATCGCCGCGCAGCCGGTGGCGCGCTATCGCGTGGCGCGAAAAAGGGTGGCCTGGCGCGGCATCTACCGACCGATTGTCATGGCCAAGCTGATGCAGGTCCTGCTACCCCACCCGTGTTGCGCGTAGCCGCGAGATTTCCTGCGAGACTGCGCGCGCAACGACGTCGCGCAGGGTCTCGCGCACGCTGGCCTTGATTTCAAGCGCAAGATCGGTGAGCGCCCGATCGACAGCCAGGTGCACCGCATCGTTGATGCGCTGCTCGAGCACCAGGTCAAGGCGCGCCTGCAGATTCTTCAGGACGGTCTCGCGCACGTCGCGCTCGAGCGTGTCCCAGACGTCCTGCTCGCTGGCTGCAAGCGTGCTCGTGCTGCCTTGGGGCAACGGCACCTGGCCGGCCACGAGGATCTCGGTCAAAAGCGGAAGATCGTCGCGGCTCAAGAGCCCGCACCCTTGCCGGCGTCGTGATGCGTCAAGGGGTAGCCGCGATCCTTGTAGAACGCCCAGCGCGCGCGGCCGGCTGCAACTGCAGGCGCATCGCGCCCGACCACTTCGATGAGTCGCTGGCAGCGGCTAAACAGGGGCGGCTGGGACGCGCCAAGGTTGATCATGACGTCGTAATGCGGCAGATCGCCCTCGCCGCTCGCAAGGACGATCGGCGTTAACGACGCGATCGGCTCATCCAGTTTGCAATGCGGCAGGAAATCGCCTGCGCCAAGCTGCCACAAGGCCTCATCGAGCGCGTCAATCTGGGCCCGATCGTCACTTATCACGACCACCTGATGGCCGCTGAAATAGGCCTTTTTGACAAGGCGGCAGGCATATTCGAGCGCATCGGCCGGGTTGGAATGGAAATCGATGCGGGTCACGGCGGTGGGCCTGTTGCGCCTTGCCTAGGCGCTCGCGCGCTGCTTCAAAAAGGTCGTAAGCAGGGCGACGGGCCGGCCGGTGCCGCCCTTGGCCGAGCCGCTCTTCCACGCCGTGCCTGCGATGTCGAGA
>Ga0116229_10013624_pt1 | contig 11457 bp, 9 predicted proteins | sample S1TSphgellanicum_3_FD_87313 | JGI IMG/M metagenome (GOLD analysis project Ga0116229, IMG submission 87313) | Host-associated microbial communities from peat moss isolated from Minnesota, USA - S1T2_Fc - Sphagnum magellanicum MG | ecosystem: Host-associated > Plants > Peat moss > Unclassified... | reverse complement strand
TTATACGGGGGGACACGTCCCCCCGATCCCCCCGGCGCGGACTCCCGCGCCTTAAGCTTAAACGGGGGGACACGTCCCCCCGATCCCCCCGCCGCGGACTCCCGCGGCTCTCCATTTTCCAACCACCTTCGCGTGGCGCCATGCTCTTTTGAACTGCAATACCCGCTGGTTCCCAGCGGTGGCTCGCCTGGACTGCTACATCAGACGTAAGATAGTTTTTTCCCTTGAAAGTCGAGCCGGTTCGCCGCTTCAGGCTCGCAAGGCGGCTACGATTTGACGGGGTGAGGGTAGGCGGCCGTAGAGCAGCATCCCGACGCGGTAGACGCGTCCCGCGGCCCAGAAGCAGCCGGCCACGGTCGCGATGTTCACGATCACGGCCAGCGCGATCTGCCAGGCGGGCACTTCGCTGATCGCGATGCGCGTGAAGATCACGAACGGCGAGAGAAACGGAACGAAGCTGCACGCGATCACGATCGGCGATCCCGGCTGAACGAGGGCGAAGTTCGCGACGAGAAACGCGCCGACGACGGGCAGGATGACCGGCGTTGCGACCGCTCCGAGTTCCTCCGTGCGCGACACGAGCGAACCCGCGGCCGCGTAGATCGTCGCGTATTGCAGGTATCCCAGTACGAAGAAGATCGCAAATGCCACGAGCAGCCCGGGGTCGAGCACGGCCAGAACGGCTCCCGCGTCGCCCGTTCGCGGCGGCGAGGAAACGCTCGACGAACTCACCAGCGACGACGCGGCTTGCGGGAGCAACACCACGGCGGTCGCGACCCACAGCCCGATTTGCGCCATCGCGACGACCGCGGCGGCCAAGGTCTTGCCGTAGAGCAGATTGGTCGGGTCGATCGTGGCGATCAAGATCTCGGCAATCCGGTTGGTCTTTTCCTCAGCCACCGCCGACATGATGCTTTGGCTCGAGATCACGATCGAGAGATAGAGGATGAAGACCAAGCCGAACGTGACGCCGTGCGCGAGCGCGGCCGCGCGCGTGTCGGCGAACTTCGCATCGAGCGGATGAATCGTGCGGTCGATCTTACTGGCGTTCTCGACGCGCGCCGACGCGAGTCCGGTGACCAGTTCGACGTTTAGTGGTGAAAGGCTACGAAACTCCACGTCGTCGAAGGCCGAGAGGTCCTTGGGATAGACGTCGAGATGGATCCGGCCGGCGCGCAGCGAGATCGCGACCGCGGCACCCGCCTTGCCATGCCGTTCGAGGTAGTTCGGCGTCACGTGTTGCGGCAGCGCGTCGACGCTGGCCACGACACGATAGTCCTTATGTGCTTCCATGAGCGCGGCCGCGCGATCGCGCAAGGGTTCGGGCCCCGCCAACACGATGTCGCTGCTCGACGAGCGCTCGAGTGCGGCCAGCAGGACGGGCGCTTCGACCATAAACGCGATCGCCACGATGCCGCCGAGCGTCGCGAGCCAGAAGATCGCGGATCGTAATTTGCGTCCGAGTTCCGTAACGAGAACGACGCCGAGTTCGCTCATGCCGGGTGGCCGTTCGAAGGTCCGAGCGCGCGAATGTAGATTTGACTGAGCGTCGGCTCTTGGCGTTCGAACGTCTCGAGCGGGCCGGCGGCGACCGCCTCGCGCAGCAACGCGCCGAAGTCGGCCGTCACGGGCAACTCGTAGATCAGCTCCGTACCGTCCGCCCGTGGAGCCGGCGCACCGCGGGCGGCGAACAGCGCGCGAAACGCCGGCAGATCGGGCGCGACGCGCACCGAACGGGTCGGGAAGGCCTGGCGCAGTTCCGTGAGCGACCCCGACGCGCGAACCCGCCCCGCGCCGACGATGCAAAACGAGCGGCACGCATCTTCGATCTGAAACATCTGGTGGCTCGAGAGCACGATCGTCGTGCCGGCCTCCGATAGCGTCCGAATGCAGCTCAGCATCGTTTCCGCGTTGACCGGATCGAGGCCGGAGAAGGGCTCGTCGAGGACCAGCAGTTCCGGATCGTGCGCGACGGCGCCCGCGAGTTGGACCTTCTGCTGATTCCCTTTGGAGAGCTCGTTGCAGGCGCGGTCGGCGTACTCGTCGATTTCCAGGCGGGCCATCCAGGCGTCGGCGTGTTTGCGCGCGACGTCGGCATGCAGACCGTGCAAGCGCGCGAAGTAAACGATTTGGTCGCGTACTTTCATTTTTCCGTAGAGCCCGCGCTCCTCGGGCAGATATCCGAAACGGCGGCGCGTGGCCAAATCGATCGCGGCGCCGTTCCAGGTCACGCGGCCCGCGTCGGGGACGTAGATCCCGAGCAGAATCCGCATCGTCGTCGTCTTGCCGGCGCCGTTGGGTCCGAGCAGTCCGATCACCGAGCCCCGTTCGGCGCTGAAGCTCACGTCGTGGACGGCGGCCACCGATCCGAACGAGCGGCTGACGCGATCGACAAAGAGCATGCAGGGCTCTTCCGCACGTGGCGGCCCGCGCCCGCTTGGCCGGGTGCCGGGGGGCGGGTGTGCCGAGCGCGTAAGCTTCTCCCGATGGCGGGATCGGATCATCCCTCGCGCGCGGTGGCGCGCTCGGCGCGCGGCATGGTCGCGAGCCCGCACGCTCAGGCGACCGCGGCCGGCATCGAGGTGTTGCGGCGCGGCGGCAATGCGGTCGACGCGGCGATCGCCGCCAACGCCGTGCTGTGCGTCGTCTACCCGGCGAGTTGCGGCATCGGCGGCGACGCGCTGTGGCTCGTCTACGAGCCCAAGACCGGTGCGACGGTTGCTTACAACGGCAGCGGGCGCGCGGCCGCGTCCCTTTCCGCGGCGGCGCTGCGCGAGCGAGGTCACGCCGTCATGCCGCAGCGCGGCGCGTGCACGGTCACGACGCCGGGCTGCGTCCGCTCGTGGGAAGACGTCGCATCCGCGCACGGCACGCTCGGGCTTGACGCGCTGCTGGCGCCGGCGGAAACCTACGCGCGCGAAGGCTTCGTGGCGACCGACGTAACGGCCCGGTACTTCGCGATCAACGAGCCGCTGCTATGGGCGGATCCCGATGCGGCCGAACTCTTCCTGCGGCGCGGCGTCCCGCGGGCGGGCGACGTGGTGCGCAACGTTCCGCTCGCGGACAGCCTCGCCGCGATCCGCGCGCGCGGCGCGGAGGCCTTCTACGAGGGGCGAATCGCGGCGGCGATCTGCGCGACCCTCAACGCGCTCGGCAATCCGATGACGCCGCACGATCTGGCCGCTGTGCGCACCGAGATCGCGCTCGCCGTCAGGCTGCCGTGGCAGGGCGGGACCCTGGCCGCGCACCCGCCGAACTCACAGGCCGCGGTCGCATTGATGGTGCTCGGCACCTTACAGCACGATGGCGGGGCCGCCGACGCGGACTGGACCATCTGGCGATCGAAGCGATCAAGGACGCCTTCGACGCGCGCGACGCGCGGTTCGCGGATCCGGCCGCGATGCCCGAGCCGATCGACGATCTGCTGACGCCGCAGGCGCTGGCGGCGGCGCGCGCCCGCATCGATCCGGCGCGGGCGCGGCCGCGCGCTTCGCGAGCCGACCTGGGCGGCACGGTCGCGATCGTCGCCGTCGACGGCGAGGGCCGCGCCGTCTCGCTGATCGAGAGCTTGTACATGAACTTCGGCTCGGGCATCGTCGCTCGCGGTACCGGCATCTTCTTGCACAACCGCGGCGCGTATTTCCGGCTCGACGCGGGCCATCCGAACGAACTCAGCGGCGGCCGCCGGCCCTTACACACGCTCTCGCCCGGCATGCTCCTGCGCGACGGCCGGCCGGAACTCGTCTATGGCACGATGGGGGGCGACGGTCAGCCGCAGACCCACGTGCAACTCGTTCACGCCATTTACGAACGTGGGCTCTCGGTGCAACAAGCGATCGACGCGCCGCGCTTCGTCTACGGTCGCGACAGCGAATCGGCGTTCGCGGATTCGGTCCGAGTCGAAGCGCGTTTCGATCCGGAGGTGATCGCGAGTTTGCGCGCGCGCGGCCATGCGGTCCAGGTCGTGGGCGCGTACGACAACGCGCTCGGACACGCTCATGCGATCGCACTCGATTACGAGCGAGGCACGCTGGCCGGCGGAGCCGATCCGCGCGCGGACTCGCTGGCTCTGGGCCTGTGAACGCCGCCGATGCGCGCGTGTGGGGTGCGACGCCGGACGAGGTCGTGGCCCACTATCCGTGCGACGACCTCGAATTCGCGCACGACGACGCATTCTTCCGGGCGGTCAGCGTGCGCGCCGAGCCGCCTCTGGTGCGCCGCTGGCTGCGCCAGTTGCGGGTCGCGCCCTATAGCTACGATTGGCTCGACAACTTCGGACGGCGCAGCCCGCCGCGGCTGACGCCGGGGTTGCCGCCGCTCGAAGCGGGTCAGCGCGTGATGGTCATCTTTCGCATCGTCGCCGCGGACGAGAACGACGTAACGGTGCGGCTGGACTCCGCGCTCGGCCGCGCGTTGATGGGCGACTTCGCCGGGACCTATCGCGTCGCGCCCGCGGCCGGCGGCGCGCGCCTGATCGCGAAGGTACTGGTGCGCTATCCCTCCGGGCCCTACGGCCGCCTGCTCGGACGCGCGATGCCGCACCTCGACTTATTCATGTTTCGCAAACAATTGCTAACGTTGCAGCGCTACGCCGAACGCGACCAGGCCGCAGCCGGTCAGTCCGGAGAACGGACCGCGGTCTAACGGGGTGCCATCGCGCCGTACGCGGGATCGGGTGCCGAGCGGCCGCGCACGGCGTGCCACAGGATGTCGTTGAGTTCGCCGCTCGGCACCGCGTCCTCGCGCGAAAAATCGGCGCGCGCGCTGTCGGCCGCGCGGTACGCGGTCGCCTTGTTGGTTTCGTCGAGATCGATGCGCTCCGGCAGCGCGTCGAAGGGTTGGAGGTCCGGTTGCGAGCCGAAGGCGGCGTACAGCGGCAGGGCACGCGCGTCGTAGACCGTCATGGGCGGCAGGCCGAGGATCAGTTCGATCGTGCGCACGACCCCGGCGGTCGAGTAGTGCCGGTGGACGAGGCCGCCGGCGCTGTACGGGCCGATCACGTAGGCCGGCATCCGCTGGTCGTCGACGTGGTCGGGGCCGTTCTGCGCATCGTCCTCGACTACGAAAACGACGGTGTCGTGCCAATATCTAGAGTGCGAGAGCGTCTCGATCATTCGCCCTAGCGCCACGTCGTTCTGCGCCACGAAGGCTTCGGGCGTCCGCAGGCCGGGCTTCGTGCCGGCGGTATGGTCGTTGGGCAAGCGCACGATTTCCAATTGCGGCAGCGTGCCGTTGGCGACGTACGCGGCGAACTCGTGCGCCCATTCGGCTTCGCGAACTTCGTCGCTCACGCGCAGGTCGAAGCCGACGAACTGGGCGTCCGTGACGCGGTCGAGGCCCGCCATATGCGACGACACGGGCGTGCGCGTCGCCTCCGGTTCCGTCGTGAATTCGCCGTAGTTGCGCACCGTTACCCCGTGCTGCAGCGCGTCGTTCCACAGATACCCGGCGTGCGGCACCGCGGCGTCGGCCCCGTCCTCGAAGTCGTACGATTCGCGGCGGCCGCCGTAATTGGGCGGCCACATGCGCTCGAGGTAATCGTTGGCGAAGGCGGCCATCGACCAGTTGTGGCCGTCGGCGCTGACCTTCGCGTTGGCGAACGTGTCGTCCAAAATGCCGAAGCGCGTCGCCAGCGCGTGCTGGTTCGGCGTCACGTTGGCTCCGAAGAGCGTGAGCGCCGGATCGCCGTTCGCCCCGGGCAGATCGCCCAAGACTTGGTCGTACGTGCGGTTCTCCTTGACGACGTAGATGACGTGGCGCAGCGGTCCGCCCGCGCGCACGACGGTATCGGGCGGCGGCTCGGCGGGCGGCGGCAAGTTGGCCCGCACGGCATCGAGCCCGCGCACAAGGGCCGCGTCATCGGGGATGGGAATGCGGCGCAGGTCTCCGACGCTGGCGGCGGCGTCGTAACCCGACGCGTCGCGATCGGCGCCCCCGCGAACGTAGTGAAACGGGTCGAACTGCGGGTTGGCGTGGCTGCTCTCGCCCTTGCCGTCCACGACGTCGAGGCTCGCTCCGTCCGCGTCGAGCGCGACGGCCGTCGGGTACCACCCGGTCGGAATCGCGCCGGCCACGCGCGCGGCGGAGCCCGCGGTATCGACCGCCACCACGGCGTTGGCCGCCGCGCACACGACCCAGAGTCGTTTGCCGTCGGGCGAGGCGGCCAGTTGCGAGGGCGAAGCGCCGATCAGGCCGTCGCCGTACGGAGCGACGTCGAGGTCCGCGCTGCGCCGTCCGCTCGCGAGGTCGACGATGCCGAGCGCGTCGTCGTCGGCTTCGGTGACGTAGAGCCGCCGGCCGTCACGCGAAAGCAACAGCGCTTCGGGATGGCGGCCGACCGCGATCTCACCGCGGCCGGTGCGGCTTGCGACGTCGATGCGCGAGAGCGTCGTTCCGCCCCAGTTCGCTACGTAGAGCGTGGCGCCGTCACGCGAGAACGCGAGCCCGGCGGGATGCGGCCCGACCGCCACGGCGTCGCTGACCTTACCGCTCGCTTCGTCGACGAAAACGACGGCGCCGGCCAGGTCGCCCGAGACCGCGAGCGTCTTGCCGTCGGGCGAACGCGCGATGGCCGCCGGCCAAAAGTTCGCGGGCAAGGGGATCTCGGGTCGATCGCTCGCGCCGCTCGCGGCCGCGTAGTGAGCGAGCGTGTCGCGGGATCCCGTGCCGGCCCAGAAGCCGTCGCCGCCGGGGTCGGGCAGCGGCACGCCGTACGCGTCCCGTACCGGGATGTCCCGTTCGAAAGCGAGCGTGCGCGCGTCGAGAATGCGAATGCCGGGCGAGCCCGCGCCGCCTTCGACCACGACCAGATGTCTACGGTCGCCGGTCAAGACGGCGCTCTGGGGCAGCGTCTTGGTGGCGGCGACGCGGTCCGGTGCCGGCGATAGGCGCCATTCGGTCGGCAGCACGATGCCGTGGCCGGCGATCTCCGCGAGCGCCGCAGCGGCGCCGGTCGAGAGCACCAAGGCGCAGGTCAGCGCGGCGGCCTTATTCACGTCGGACGGCGGCCCTATTCACGTCGCTCGGCATCGTATCGCGCGCAGGTTAGCGAAAGTTTAACCGGGCCGCAGGACGCCGCTACGCGACCCGCATTTCGGCCTGCCGCGATTCCGCGCTCGTGCGGGAACGCGCCGCGCGCAGCCAGAGCGCGGGCAGCAGCACGGCCACGACGACGAGCGTCAGCGCGAAGAAGCCTTCGTGAACGCCGCTGAGGTAGCGGTGGTCGATGTAACGGCAGCCGAGGTTCGTGCCGCCCATGCCCATCGCGAAAATGCCCCAGGCCAGTTGCAGCCCGCGGCCGGGGTCGGTCGCCGCGCCGAAGAGCGACGCCGCGCCGCTGCGGCGCGACCGTAACCAGACGAAGAGCGTCGCAAGGCCGAGTCCGAAACAGGTGAGCGCGGTGACCGTTCCCCACGCGATATCGAAGGCCCGCGATCCCTCCAGCATGCGCTTTGGGTTCCGCGGGCGGCGCGAGCCTCCTCGCTCGCCGGCCGCCGGCTATGCCGGGTGGAGCAATGTGTGCGCCGCGGCTCCGAACGCGGCGCACAGGAGGACGACCGCCCACGCGGGTACCCGCGCGAATTGCAGCAAGGCGGCCGCGACCAACGCCACCGCGATGCCGACGGGGCGGTGGGCCAGGGTCGTCGCGATCGGGTCGGCCAGCACGGCCGCCAGCAACCCGACGACGGCGGCGTTCAAGCCGGCCAGCGCCGAGGCGGCCCGCGGCAAGGTGCGCAGCGCCGACCAAAGCGGCACGACCGCGGCCAACAGGAGAAACGACGGCGCGAAGATTCCGGCAAGCGCGACGACGGCCGCCGCCGGACCCCCCGTTTGGCGGTCGACGGCGCCGGCGAACGCGGCGAACGTGAACAGCGGTCCCGGAACGGCTTGCGCCGCGCCGTAGCCGGCGAAGAACGTCGCCGTCGAGATGCGGCTTCCGATCAGGCCCTGGAGGAACGGCAACACGACGTGACCTCCGCCGAATACGAGCGATCCCGCGCGGAAGAACGTCGCGAATAGCGCGACGTACGAATCCGGCGGCGCGACGATCGGCAGGCCGACCAGCAACACGACGAAGGCCGAGCCGGCGGTCACCGCCGTGCGCCGCGAGAGCGCGAGCGGCGAAGCGCCGAGCGGCAGGCCCGAGCCCGCGATCCGCCAGACCGCGCCGGCCGCACCGCCGGCCGCCAGCACCGCCCACTGGTAGGCCGGCGCGTAGCGACCGGCCAGCAGGGCGAGCAGAAGCCCGGTGGCGCCGATCGCTTGCGCGGCGCGAGAAACCAGCAGATTACGCGCCAGCTGGACCACCGCGACCAGCACGACTCCGGCCGCGGCCGCGCCGAGCCCCTCGAGCGCCCCGGCGAGGGCGCCATGGCCGGCGAGCGACCCGGCGGGAGCCGCTTCGGACGCGGCGCGCAGCGCGAGCCCGAAGGCGGTCATCAAGAGCGCGGAGGGCGCGGTGAATCCGAGCCAGGCCAGCAGGCCGCCCCACGGACCCGCGCGGCGGGCGCCCAGGACGATTCCGACTTGACTGCTGGTCGGGCCCGGCAGCACCGAGCACAGCGCCACGATCTCGGCGAACGCCGCGTCGTCGAGCCAGCGCGCCCGCTCCACGAATTCCCGCCGGAAATATCCGAGGTGGGCGACCGGTCCGCCGAACGACGTACAACCCAAGCGCAGGAATCGCGCCAGGACATCCAACCAGGGTGCCACGCTCGTGACATCGGCGCCCGCCGCGAGCATGCCTGCCGGTCGCGTTTCACGAAGGAGCCGACACGATGAGCATCAACGACTCGACCGTCTTCGCCGGGGGCCGCTTTCAAAAGTACGACGACGCCCGCGTCGGCTTGATGACGCACGGTCTGAACTACGGAACCGGGTGTTTCGAAGGGATTCGCGGTTACTGGAACGCCGAAGAGCGCGAGCTATACTTGCTGCAGTTGCGCGAGCACTACACGCGCCTGCACGCGTCGGCTCGCATCTTGCTGATGGTCTTACCGCACTCGGTCGACGAACTGGTCGAGTTGACCGTCGAGTTGGCGGCCCGTAATCGCTTCGAAGAGAACGTGTACATCCGCCCGCTGATCTACAAGTCCGCGGAGGACGTCGGCGTGCGTTTGACCGGCGTCGCCGACGCGTTCGCGATCGTCGGCGTGCCGTTCGACAAGTACTTCGACGCCGAAGCCGGCATCAGCGCGTGCGTCAGTTCGTGGCGGCGCATCGACGACACGATGGCTCCCGCACGCGCGAAGATCACGGGCGCTTACATCAATTCCGCGCTCGCCAAAAGCGAGGCGCAGCTCAACGGTTTCGATGAAGCGATCCTGCTCTCGAGCGACGGTCACGTCGCCGAAGCGTCGACCTCCAACCTCTTCATGGTCAAGGACGGCCTACTATTCACGCCCGACGCGTCGCAGAACGTGCTCGAAGGCATCACGCGCCGCACGATCCTCTCGCTGGCGCGCGACGTTTTGGGCCTGACGGTCGTCGAGCGCGCGATCGATCGCAGCGAGCTCTACGCATGCGACGAGCTGTTCTTGACCGGCACCGCCGCGGGCGTCGTGTTCGTCAATTCGGTCGACCATCGTACCGTGGGCGGCGGCGCGCTCGGGCCGGTCGCGCGGCGGCTCTCCGAGATTTTCGGACGCTTGGCCGTGGGCCGGGAGCCCGGCTATCGGCACCTGCTCACGCCCACGTATGCGGGCCGCGGCGCGGCGCTCGCCGGTTAGCGGATCCTCAGCGACTCCGCTTCAGCGAGGATTTCTGCTCGGTCACTCGCGGCTTGGAGGTCAGTAGATGACGGCAGGTTCGTCGTCTACGCGCACGTCGAGCAGCGTCGGTAGCGGATCGGCAAAGCTCGCCGCTAGCGCGGCTTCGAGGTCTTCGGCCCGTTCCACACGCGCGCCGCGGCAACCGAACGCCGTCGCGGCGCCGGCGAAGTCGATGCCTTCGAGATCGAAACTCGGCGTGCCGCCCAAGCCGAGGTACCGGCTGAACTGATCCATCGCCGCGTACGCGCGATTATTGAGGATCACGAAGGTGATTGCCAGCGCGAAACGGGCCGCCGTCCAGAGTCCCGCAATCGCATACGAACTCGAACCGTCGCCGAGGATCGCAACGATGCGCTGCGACGGCCGTGCGAGCGCCGCGCCGATCGCCGCCGGTAATGCCCAACCGAGACTCCCGCTAGCTGCGGCGAAGAACGTGCCGGGCTGCGCGATCGGCAAGTGGTCGTGCAGGGCGCTACGATGCGAAGGCGCTTCTTCGACGACGATCGCGTCGCGCGGCATCGTTCGCGCGAGCGTCGCCAGGACGGCCGCGCCCGACAAGGGTTGCGTCGCGGGAGGGCCCACCGGCCTGCGGGGCGCCGGCGGCTCCCGCCGCGCGAATCCCGCTAACCGTTGCGCGAGTTCTTCTAACGGCTCGCGTAATGTCGTCAGGATGCTCGTGCCGGCGAGCGCTGCCGAGGCGGCGGCCGGGTCGTCGGTCAGTTGAAAGACCTCGGTTCCGGCCGCGACCGGTGGTCCGGGCGAGGGCACGTGGTATGTAAACACCGGCGCGCCCAGCACGAGCACGAGATCGAAGGGGCGCAGCAGTTCGACGATGCCGGTGCGCACCGGCGGCAAGAAGCCGGCGAAGTTCGGATGCCGTTCGGGAAAGCTGCAGCGGCTCGAAAGCGGGGAGACGAAAACGCTCGCGCCCGCGCGCTCGGCAAGCGCGACCGTTGCGGCGCTCGCATCGTCGCGATCGACCCCGGGTCCCACGACGAACACCGGCCGGGCGCAGCGTTCCAGCGCTTCCGCCACGCGCGCGACCGCCGCTGAAGGCGCGCGAAAGCTCGCCTCTTGTTTACGCAACGAGACGTGTTCCGCCGGCCGATCCCAATCGTCCTCGGGAATCGAAACGAACGTCGGTCCGTAGGGCGGTTGCAGCGCGATGCTATACGCGCGCGCGAGCGCCGCCGGGACGTCCTCGGCCCGCGCGGGCTCGCAACTCCATTTGACGTACGGTTGGGGTAGCGTGGTCGCGTCCTGCGCGAATAAGAATGGGATCGACGGGAACATCGCGCGACTCTGCTGTCCGGCCGTGATCACCAGCGGCGTCTGATTTCGATACGCGGAGAACACGCTTCCCATCGCATTGCCCAGGCCGCCGGCCGAGTGCAGGTTGACGACTGCGGCGTTGCGCGTCAGCTGCGCGTAGGCGTCGGCCATCGCGACGCTGCAGCCCTCGTGCAGCGCCACGACGTAGCGAAAGTCGTCCGGCCAATCGCGCAGGAAGCGCAATTCCGTGGAGCCCGGATTTCCGAACACGGTCGTGGCTCCGGCCTCACGCAGAAACGCGAAGACCGATTCACGCACCGTCGGCGCGGCGCTCACAGCCTCGTTTCGTTTACCGATGATGCGATCCAACTCGGCGTCGAGTTCCGCTGCGATCCGCGCGATTCCCCGCGGGCGC
>Ga0116229_10013623_pt1 | contig 11457 bp, 4 predicted proteins | sample S1TSphgellanicum_3_FD_87313 | JGI IMG/M metagenome (GOLD analysis project Ga0116229, IMG submission 87313) | Host-associated microbial communities from peat moss isolated from Minnesota, USA - S1T2_Fc - Sphagnum magellanicum MG | ecosystem: Host-associated > Plants > Peat moss > Unclassified... | reverse complement strand
TATTATTATTATTATTATTATTATTAATGCCAAATAACAGGTTTGCCAAAAGTGTAAATAATTTTTTAATTGGTTTATAAGTGTGTTTAAATTAACAAGAGTTTTTTAATGCCCATTTGGATTATTATGTTTTAAAAGTCCTTTGTTTGTAGTTTGTACTCAGCTTTACAGATCAGTACCTGAACAACAGCCCTTTTTATTGGCTGGCTATTCATAGCCAAAAAGCGAAATTAAAAAAATTAAAAGTGCTAAAATAAAGTGTTTTTTTTGAGATTTTCCATAGCCATAATTCAACCAAAAATTTAAGAAAAATCACCAAATTTTCTATACTCTGTTCAAGTAGTTAAGCCAAGAATATGGAAGGATTTTTTATTTTATTTTTTTTAATTCTTTCATATTTAGGTTGTAGCCAAATCTGGTTAAATCTTCATATGGATGATCACCACTTTGGCTATATCACTAATGTAATAAGACCTTTTTACAACAATTTTGTACTACTTCTTTTTTGTGGAAATGCGAGGGATGTCATTTTTTGGTGTATTTTTGCCTTCCCTTGTAATTTCCTTAAAATTTAGACATTTCAACCAAATACTTTCTAGAAATTTTGACATTTTCAAAAATAATTTAATTATCGCCAAACTTGAAAAGGTATCATGATATGTGTGTTGGATGCTGGAAATTGCTAATTGTCTCACAATAGCCATAAAACCGGAAAATTAAATAAATAAAAATTAATACCTTAACTCAATGGCATTATAATTTATGTCACTTGTATGATGGGAACAGCCTTTTTTTTGCTAGCTATATTTAAAAATTAAAAGTGCTGAAATCATGCAAGGTTTTTGACATTTTGAATAGCTGGAATTCAACCAAATTTGTAAGAAAATTTGTCACATTTCTAAACAAATTTTAAGTAGATAGCCAAAAATATAGAAATATTTTTTAAATTATTTTCATTTTATATTTTAGCCAAATTTTCCTAAAATCTTCTTGTGAATCATCACCACTTTGGCTATAACACAAAATTGTCAAAAAGAACACTAGATGGGAACTTGCTAAACCATACTAGAACAAAAGTAGAATGATAGAGAAGCAAGAAAGGGGGGAATTAAAATGGATAGGGTCTTAAATCACATGCCATGGCCCCATTAAAAAGCCAACATTAAACTACCAACAACAACATCGTGCACGATATCATCATAAGTGGGAAATGGGTGAAAGGTCCACAAGGAATGAAAGTTTGATAAACCTTAAACCCTAAACTTCTTGTGTGGACCCTTCACCCATTCTTGGAATGGGTGAAGGGTCCACAAGGAGGTGAAAGTTCGATAAACCTTAAACCCTAAACTACTTTTGTGTGGGCCCTTCACCCAACTCTTGTTATTTCATTTATGATACCAAGAATGGGAATGGGTGAAGGGTCCACAAAGGGTGAAAGTTTGATAAACCCTAAACCCTAAACTAGTTTTTGTGGACTTTTCACCCAATCTTGGTATTGATGTACGATACCAAGAATGGGAATGGGTGAAAAGGTTCACAAGGAGTGAAAGTTTGATGAAACCTTAAACCCTAAAACCCTAAACAAACTACTTTTGTGGGCCTTTCAACCATTCTTGGTATTCATGCATGATACAGAACAACATAATGAATGTAACAACTATGAATAATATTGACCATTAATTAATGCAACAAGCCGAGAATGGGAATAGGGCGAAGGAAGGAAGGGTCCACAAGGGGTGAAAGTTCGATACATAGCCAACCCCACTCAAGGGAAATCTGTATGAATCTGCTTCGAGATGCTTGTCACCTGGGATCCATGACAAAGTGATCAAAATAAACACTTGTAAGCAATTGCAACGTGTTGTTGTCTCCGCAAAATAACAAGGACTGAAAAGGCAGCCTTCTGTGATGATGAAAAACTCTACCAAACTTTAATTCTAAAAAACAAACACCCATAGGAAAGGGGGAAAAGTTAGGTAAATAAGAGAGGGGCCATCATCCAACTAAGACACGGCACCTAACTTTATGGGCTTGTTTATTGGGCCCTGCCCTCATAGGGACAGGGACTATATCCCATTGGATCCAACTTTTGGTAAGTTTTACCTTATTAAAACCAGTTTCACATTAGGTGAACCAGTTTCTTTGGTGAAAGTGTTTAGACTGTTTTGATTGAAATGGATTTTTTTTATTTCGGTGTTCGGATTGTGGACACAGGAGGAGGTAGATGTACAACATCTTATCTATTGACAGGGCCAGCGTGTCTCTGATGCCTTGTTATTCAAGCACCCCAAGATTTCTTTGGCTAAATATGAGGAACTGACCACTTTCCAATTAGAAATTAATGTAAATTAAATATGAGGAACTGACCACTTTCCAATTAGAAATTAATTGTAAATTAGTTTAATTTAATTTAATTTAATTAATTACTTAGATATTAATTTCCAATTAATATCGCCAAAACACTCGTGCTTGAATTATTTTTCCAAGACAAAAAAAAAGATGAAGTTGTCAAATGGGATATCGAACTTGAAGGGATCGAATTTTTCAGGTTTTGGAGAAACTGGGAATCTTGTAATCCATTTGTCATTATTTGGAATCTAACCCAAGGCCACGAAGTCCCCAATTCCCGGAAAACATAGTTTGGGTGAACGCTATTAAATGTGCTGATCACAATAGCCATGGCCGTTCCTATCCTTGCACCAATAGCCAGGGCACTTGCACCAATAGCCAATGGAAGGGTATCATCATTGGCGATATTTGGACAATGATGATACCCTAGTTGAAATTCACTTTTCTCACCTGTGATTATTAATAAATACTAGTTCCTTGAGAATTGCCCTGTTTAAAAAAAATTCAAAAATCACAAAACCATCCAAGATAATAAAAAGATACCAAGTGATGGCGGTTCTCAATTATAGGGGTATATGGTCTAGAGGGCTAATCTCAAGGTAAATAGGGATCCTACTTTAAAATAAGTTTCTAAGATTTTGGGGCTTCTAGGCTACTTCTTCTATCAAAAAATTGCTATTAAAAATTTAAAGAATTATGGTATATAGTCCACTATATGGACACCATGATTGAAAGTAAAATTATAATGTTCAATATGTGTTCATGTATCATTCATCTTTTTTGAGATCTAAAAAATCCAAAAAGAAAAAAAAAAAAAAAAAAGAATATCATGCCTATTGCAAACATAGTGTTTTCTTTTCTTTCTTTTTCTTTTTCTTTATTTATTTATTATTCACATAACAATATTCAAAGCTTATGCAAAATCACACATGCATTGCATTGTCGTCACAATACACTTAGCACGTCGGATAGAACTCAATGCCAAATGGGGGGGTATTTAGTGTCTCACCAATGCAAGGTACTCAAAAAGAAAATATTCAAAGACTTCAATAGAAATCACATTTGACACTAGAAGGGATGCAAAGAGGAAGGCTCTTGTTTATGATTGTTCCACTCTAGAATCATTTACGATTGTTTGTTATGCTCTAGAATCATTTACGATTGTTTGTTCCACTCTAGAATCATCTTACTCATCTTTTCTTTCTTCTTCAACATCACATCAACTCGTTACTTTGATTTGATATAATATTCGATCCATTGTACCTACCTTTTTCAATCAAAAGTGTGAATGTCCTCCTCATATCCAAGGTCATGCAAATTGTGGGTGTTATTTCTTTGTCGTTTGCACTTTACGCTCCTCCTATTCAAACAAAATATGTGGGCATCCATGGTACCAATATTTTTCTTTTGGGAACTTTTGTTCATAGCCTAAGTGGCCATCATCTCTAAGAATATGTAGCCAAATATGGCTATACAATAGAATTTTTTTCCTTTTTTTATATTTTTGGCTATAAAATGAAAACCAAATATAAAAATATGGCCAAAAAAATTCTCTCCCTTATGGAGATTGAAAAACCTCCAAAATCACTTCATTTTTTATTTATTTATTTAATTTCCCTTTTTTGCAAAATTTCACCAATATAAAAGAGGCTACATGGTACTCCAAACCGTAATCAAATAGATGGATTGGATTGAATAGATAGTTGAAGGTAGCTTGCAAATCGTTCACATCATAGCCGCATCCTCAACTTACTTCTTTTTATGATATTTTTCCCCTTCCTACAATCTTTTATAATTGTCTCCTCTTCGATCATTACTTGTTGTAATTTGGTCTTGAGAATTTGGCTTTCTCTTTTTGTGAAAGAGAAGTCCAATCTATGGTCTCCTTGTTATCTCATTATTCAATCTTTTTCATTCAAGAACACATGAGATTTTCCTTTCATGGTTGCTCATTCCAACTATTTTTTGAAAGCCAAGTAGAAAACTTACATGCTTTTTGTATCTCATTTATGTGGATATGGAATTGCAAGTTCTTAAAAGAAATATCTGAAAATGTGCATTAGGTTTCACAAGTTGCATTTGCTTAGACATGTTTTCAAGCTTTTATACAAATGCCCAAATCTTGCTCACTCCACTTACTAACATTTCCCTTGCTCAATTTGCCACAAAATTGATCACTTTGCTTCACCCAATTCTTGCCATTGGGCATATGATTGTTGGGACAAGTTCAAATCATTCTTTAATGTTCATTTCACCATTTATTCATTTGCATTATTCTTTTTCTTATCGATAGACAAGTCTTAGCATATTGAAAATGATGATATCAAAATTTTAAAAAACATTTGTGATTTGGTCAATCAATGAATGCTGCGAAATGGGATGTGCATTATATTTTATTAGCATCTTTTATGATGATTTCAACATATTATTGATAAATCAACCAAGGTCCTCCCATCCTTTCTTCTTCACATTTGCAAAGATACATTAACCCCCCATGCAAAATAAAGGTTGAAGCATAAATTGGTAGTACATTCAATAAATGCATTACAATGTTATGGAATCTTTTAACAATGTTTAAACTAAACCATTTTTTTAGGGTGTTGTTATTTGGGTTACAATGGTTGGTGCCTTTATTTACCATGCCCACCAACTTGCTATGGACACCAAATTGTGCACCCCAAATAAATCGACCTCAATTTTTATACAAGGGATTTCTTTTCAAAATGATTTGACCACTCCCATGCTTCTTCACATTTTGCACAAAATATGTTCATTTTTCAAAATAAAAAATATGATTCAATCATTATTTTATTTTGAATGTACATGCAATTAAATTGTAAAAAAAACATTTGGAAATAAGGGTTAATGACTAACATGTTTTTTCAATGATAATATATTCACTTCAAGCAATTAAATAAAACATTGTTCGCATGCATATTCTTTTATTTATGCACAAAAGGTGTGGGAATGTATGACATTTCTATTAGTTCAATAAATGTCATGACAATGAAACCTAGATTAGTTCAAGCTTACATGCATTTGTTCATCATAACCTTGACAACACATCTTGCATAACAAATCCAATTATTACAAGTAGAAAATTGGTGGTTCAAAAATGTATGCACAACTATTTGCAAATTCTAGCATGAAACTCTTGAACCACATGATGTATGAGCTTACAAATGGTTGTTAAAGAGTAAATTTATAGTAGTTGTTTTAGAGGGTTTCCCAACATTACAAAATTATCAATAATAGGTAAAACTTGTATTACTTTTTTTATATTTAGGTGAAGTATTTAACAATATTTTTGGAAAATAAGTAATGGCAAGTTAGTTGCCACTAAAATAAGATCCAATGGTAAAATTTGAGGAGCATCCCCACTTTTGTACAAGAAAGGATGAAGCAAAAAGAACTTTTGATGTCTCCTTTCTCCTTCTACCACAATATGTTGTATCTTGATGGTTTTGGACTAATGGAAGTGTGGATATTTTGATTTAGAAATATTGTATAATAAGTGAAACATGCATGTGTTTTTGCTATTATGTATGATTTTGGCAATGGTAATTCTAGTGACGTAAGAACTGGTTTATATGGGGTTCTTTGCAAAAAGTTTTGTATGTTGCTTTTACACGACCATTTCACTCATATGGTCGTCCTTGGACCATTCTAAAAATAATTCAAAAATAACTACCTCATTTTCAAACCTAACTATTTTGTAACTACTTCTTTTTATAATTACTTCCTTTTCCCATTAACTTTCATAATAACTATCTCCCACCTTTCCCAATAACTACCTCCATTTTATAACTATCTCACTTTTCTTTTTAGGTATCTACCAATAGATTTTTTGAAAAAAATTAACATGTGCCTTTTCATGTCCATGAAAATTATATTAATTTAAATTAAATTTGACATCAACATAAATATATGAAAACATTATTAAAAAAATTAAATAGTTGATCGTCATTGGTGTCGCGCAACAATGTAGAGCTCAAATTCAATAAAAGGAAAAATATGGTAAAAGATATTGTGCACAACAAATAAGCATTCAACAATATCAAAACTAAAAAAATCAAACACATGAAAACATGCACACAAATAGAAAATGTATTCACTTATAACTACTAGAATCCAAGTTTAAAAAGAATCACCAAAACAAAAATAACACCAATCATGAATTCATTATTGTTGGGTGCTCTAAAATTTCATAACACCAAGGATGAAATTTTATAAACACTTGTTGTGTAATACCCCACAAACATGAAATAATTGGAACCATGTTCACACTAAACTAGGTTCCACCAACAAATAAACAAAAACTTTATTCCCACTATATCAAACCCTAAAAACAAATATCGTAGTACCTTGGCCAATTCGACACTAATTATATTATTTATGAATTTTTTGAATATTTTAATAAATACTACATGATTGTGTCAAAAGTTTTGGAAACCCTAGTCATCACTTTGGGTTTGTCATAATTTGTGACATATCTAACAAATTCATACACAAGATCAAAATAGTTGTCGTGGTCGTTGTTGTTTCTTCTCAAAGGTGTGGTAGCAAGCTTTACACGGACATGGATTACAAAGCGAAACCAAAGATTGGCATGAAAGCTCGTGGTAATAATGCCTACAAACAAAACCTTGGTAGTTCTTGCTTATGGTTGTTACACTCAGATCAATGGGGATTAAAGCTTTGCAAGCACCATTTCCTTTAGCTTCAAGGCACAAATAACATAAACCAATGTAGAGATGGTGATGCCAAGTCCAATGAAAAGGACAAGGTGCTTCTTTCTTGTCCTTTCCTATTGGTTTCTAATTCTTGTTTCTTGTCATCATAAAAATTTTAAAAAATCAACAAATCTTTTTCTTCTTATTCATCATCATTTTCTCTTCCTCTGCAACTAGAAGAAGAATAAGCGCAACAGTGCAAAAAAACCTTCGTTTGAACTACTACAAACAAAGTTCCATTGATGATGGAAGGTAGTCAATAAGCATCATCAAGAAGAAGAAGAGCATGGAGATTCTAAAACTTTGTAATGCAAAATAAACTTTGGAACTGCACAAATGTGTCTAACTCCAACTACACATCAATCAAAACCAAGAATGCAATTTGTGATGCCATGCATGATAGATGTGGAGGTCTTCAACTTAAGCCTCTTGCAAAATGAAGTTTTAGTGTTCCTTTGTTGCTATTTTTTTATCTTTGTCGAAATGTTATATTTTATTTTATTTTTGACGAAAATATGAATAATTTTTTTTAAATGTTGAATTGAATTTTTAAAAATTAATTAACTATTCGATAGTTGACTATCGAATTGGCCAAAACATTACGATAAATCCTAATAAACTAAAGTTTTGACAAATGAAAGTAGAAAGTGCCATGATAACCCCTATAACTACACACAACAATGTTAAAAGGAAATTATATAAGGGATTCAAGCAAATAAATGATAGGGTAGTTTTACTCCCATGTGAAAAAAAACCAATTAACTATCCTCCTCACATAAAATATTTATGGGTGGTATTGGAAGTTTCAAGAAACCCACCCCCCCCAATCGCCCTCCTTTAATTGTTTTTTATTTATTTATAACTTAAATGGTGTAGTTTGTGAGTAATCATAGTAAAATCATACTTGGTGGCACTACAAGGTGGGCTTAATCTATTAACACAATAAATTACCACCTTTTATGACATGGGTATTTCCTTATTTATGTTGTTAGATTAGTTACACAACAATTATAAACTTGTTGAAGGTGATAATTGTCAAATCCCCTTGTGAAACTTTTTTTCAATGGCAATATGAGTAATGAATGAACATTCCTCATGTAAATTTACTTCATTTTTAACCAAGACTAAATATTCTATATGGAGTTAGTTGGGATGTTTGTGATTTCACAAGTGTGGGATGATGAGTATGTGTTCTAAAGTTGAATGATATGAAAAATAGATGAGATTAATTTAGGTATGCACCCAACATGCATGAATTAATAGGCCTTATCATGAAAAATTTGGAGTGGGGGGAGGATGTCCACCATTCTTAAAAAGAGAATCAACCCCATACAAGGAAATTATTGACAAAACAAGGTGATTGGAGAGGAAAAAAAGGTTGTTCATCGACTAAATTGGTGTGAGGTGCAACTGAAGTAGAATATTTTTGAACAAATCGTATGAAGTAATTGCACATCCCCAAAAATGAACACAATAGTCTAACATCATGAAGTATATTCTAATTAAACTAGGTTCAATCTTAGCATGGTCCATTTTAATTCCACTTTTACCAACCACGTAATTCGAGTAATGATGTTCATCATTTGCAAATTTGCACTTGAATAACTTCACATATAATTGGCATTTTTGAAGAACTTGAAGACCTTCTTCATGTGTAATTTATGGTCCTCTTCATTTTTTGAAAATACCAAAATATCACCAAGATATAACAACACAAACTTGCCAAGGTATTTATGAAAAAATCTGTTCATCACACCTTGGAAAGTTGTATGAACATTTGTCAATCCAAAGTTTAAAACTCTAAATTGATAATGTCTAAAAGGAGTCCAAAAATAGTTTTAGGATCATTTTTTTAAAAATTCCAATTTGGTGGTATCCTTGTGCCAATTCAAATGAAGAAATGATTCAAGCATAAGCCAATTGATCAAACAAATTATCAATGTGAGGTAAAGGATAATGATTTTTTACCATTTTTTGTTCAATGTTCTATAATCCACCACCATCCACAATGTGTCATCCTTCTTTTGCACAAAGAAAATAGGTGATCCATAAGGCAAGGAACTAAGTTTTATCCAAGTATCTTGCACTTATTTCTTTGTCATTTCAAGTTCCTTTGGATTTAACCTATACATAGGTTTGAAAGGTGGTTTGCTACCATCTTCCAAAGGAATAATATATGTGATTTTTCTCTCAAGAGGAAGCTCACTTGGCAAAAGCTCAAAAACATCTTTGAATCCTCTAATAATGGAGTTAAACAACCTCCATTAGTAGACAAGGGCACATTCTCATGTTCAACCTTTGTTAACTATAAAAGAATAGGTGCAATGCCTTTTTTTTCATCGCTTTCTTCAATTGCATAGCAAAGCAATTTTTTTATTGAGGATATAGATGCCAAATTGATCAAAGGATTGGTTTTCAAGGAAATCTTCCTATTGCCTTCTAAATGATAAAAACAAATTTGGATTCAAAATCAACATGCATTTTGCACTTATTCAACAACCATCACTAATAATCAACTTTATGCCATCATAGATCTTATTAACCACACAAGTTGAGTGTCCATGATATTGTTGAATATTTACACATAGTTTGGCATAACCTTGAACATCAACTTCCTCCCCATTTGTCAATTACAACACACTAGAATCCATAACACAATGTATTCCAAAATTGTCAAGGAAAGTAACATTGACTAAACAATCACAGTTGTAATATCCATCATGATCAAGACATGGGTATTCAATCTTGTAACTTGGATCAAAAATTGCATTGTAACTCTTTTAACCTTGCCCAAAAAATCCCAAATCATTGGTTTAAGAGCATCATGGGTGAAAGCACATTAAAGTCCCCCAAAATTGTTGTCACAAAGTATAGTTTTTTACATTTCAAAAAATTGACAAGATGTGTACACCGAACTTGATGATAATATTGTGAACTTTGAAGAGATTTGAGAAGTTTGGAATTTGACTTAATCAATTTTTTTAAAAATTCAACAAAGATGAAGATTTTGTACATGATGAATATATTTGGACCAAATAATACCCGTCACAAAGTATGAAAATTTATAAATATACTTCAGAAAGTGACATTATAAATGATATTTTTATGTGAAATTCTAGGTGAAGAATGAAAATGATAATCCAATAATTTTTTGAAAATTCTTACTTTAAAATAAAACATTTTGGTCAAAAAATAGGATTTTTCAATGTTGGTAAACCATAAAAACTTTATTATTGAACATTTTAATGAAATAAACATGTCAAATAAAAGAAGGGAAGATCCTTGAGGTGCATGGGAATTTTTTTAATTACATTTTTTTCCCTTGCAAGTGGAACATGTCACCCAATATGACACTCAATGACCATAAAACAATTGCACATTATACATTATGTGTACGTTGAATACCCAATCCTTTTAATTTAACTAATGGATCAAGGTCAATTTTGATTTAAAATGAACTTTTAGTTATAAAAAGTTGTTATGCACATTCCAAAAGCTTTTTACTTGAATTTAGGATTGCCAAAAGATTGTCATTAAGGAAAAAATCATTATACATTATCATATTTGTTATACATCACCATTTTTTGCCTACAGTGGCTCACCTCTAATGTGTTTTCACCTTCATAAAATACTTGCATTATCTTGACCTTATCATTAACAAGGATTTCAAACACATGGAATAATTGTAATCCCTGGAAGGTCTTTTTTATACACATTCAAAATTGTTTTTTGATTTATAAGAAACAATCAATTATATTAAAAGGATTCAAATTCTTGCCATCTTATAACCCAAAATAAATCTTTCAACACTTTTGGATGTTAAATCAACCGAGAAATCAAGTCCAAATATTTCAAAATGGCAATTTAACAATAAGTTAAATGAACGTTTATGAGGAACAACTATGTCATCCTTTTTGTTTACATTGTATGTACGTAGGATGTAATAAAAAACATGTTCAAATTTGGTTTTAAGAAAGGAAATAAAAGGTTTAATTTTACAAATGTATCAAATTGTCACAACATACTGACATTTAATTCCTTATTCAATCATCGATCTTGTGAAAGTCCTTTTCACATTCTTGCCTTTACCTTGCAATGTGGACACAAGGAAGACATTTCAGGTATTTGTTTTTCTCATCTTCACATTCCAGACAAGTTTTTTAGAATGTCCTAGGATGATTTTTATGGGCATGAAGTTTCTATTATCATATAAGTTGTTGACTCACAATGCCTAACAAAATATTAATTTCAAGATTTCCACTTTGGATGAAAAGAGGGGCCGCACCTTTGACTGTGGAGTTCAAGGGCAATTCATTCAGGACTCTAGAAGCAGTCGGCATGACAGGAATATTGTTCGAGATATTGTGCCACATTA
>Ga0116229_10013616_pt1 | contig 11461 bp, 10 predicted proteins | sample S1TSphgellanicum_3_FD_87313 | JGI IMG/M metagenome (GOLD analysis project Ga0116229, IMG submission 87313) | Host-associated microbial communities from peat moss isolated from Minnesota, USA - S1T2_Fc - Sphagnum magellanicum MG | ecosystem: Host-associated > Plants > Peat moss > Unclassified... | reverse complement strand
CCCCTCTTTCAGTTTATTTTAATTGAACACAAAAGTGTTTAGTCAGGACATCTTTCAGTTGATTTAATTGACCATAAAAATGGTCGATCCAGGCATTTCAGTTTTTATTTCTGTCAAACACAAAAGTGGTGAATCAGGTCTGGTATCAATTGATCTAATTGACCACAAAAATGGTTGATACAGGCCTTCTCTCACGTTGAGTTTGTGGGATCAGTTGAGAAGCTTCAAAATTCCATTTTGGAACCTTCTTTCAACTTGTGTATCAAACCTCCAAAGCATTTTTCTATCTATCCAAAGCACCCATCTCACCCAACTTTTTCACTGCACATTTCAAAGCATAGTTCTGAATCTAGCTCGATCTATTTCATCTTCTTGAATGGTTGAGTCGTACCTTCGAATAGTGTGTTGTGATAGTGAACATTGCACATAAGTGTGAAAAATTGTCCACAACTCAGCATTGCCCCTTTCATTCCAGCACTGGAAGTGAAGCTAGAGAACATGACCAGAGATACACTTTGGATAAAGCTGATGGAAATAAAAACCAATGGTTTCCAAGTGAACTAGGAATGGCTACCACATGTATACATATGGCACCATTTCAGATTCACAAAGCTATAGAGTAGCTAATGAGCTTAATTCTTCAACAGTTGGGAGCACATGTGGCACAGCTAACATGCATCAGAATTTCACAGCCAGGTGGGTAAAGCTAAAACAAGTAATAACAACACCTCAAATCAAGTCTTTGATTCAGTCACTCTGCAACCTCTTGCTTCCTTCCACTCTGAAGTTCCAGCCGCAAAGGAGCCTGATCAGTTCTTTGCCAACTCCCCCTTATCCCATGCCCAACACCACACTGCTGATCCTCCATGCAAAATTCAAGAGCACTCTCACAGACCACACTTGAGTAGCCCTTCCCAAGCACAAGTACATAGACAAGTTAGGTTTTCCTGACAAAGGGTTCATAAGGATGAAAACAGGAGGTCAAGATGCCACTCTCCAATAGGAAATACCAAGGTGACCTTGTCATTTCAGAAACATCTTCTTCTGCAGGTCCAAAGAAATGGATTCTACAACTTTTCCTTGAAAACAAATGCGATCAAGCAAGAGGATGCATCAGGTTGTCTAATGCAGAGATACAAGCACACCAGCTGCAGGCCATAGAATGGCAATATGAAAAAATATTCAAGGAAATAATTGCTCTGTCAGTAACATTGTTTATTATACAGTGTAGGCAGAGTACAAACCACACATCTATTGGGATTTCTATTTGCAATCCTATAGTTTGCATGTGCAGCCCCATGCATCCCCACCAACCAATGTCCTCCTCACTGACTGCATGATGCATAAAAACATGGATTCGAAATATATTAAAAACAACAAAAACCAATATCACTATTATCTTCCGCAGGAGGTCAGTTCCAGGTATTTCTGAAATCTCCTCCTAACCTAAAGACCCATCATCCATCACTGTGCAATAGGGCACAGTTAATCCATACATGTTTCAAGCAAACCCTGGGGACTTTCTTTTCCTCTAATCTAAACCAAGAGGCCCTACACACACATGGGTCAAGCTAGTGATGAGATCTGTGGTGTCTAGAATTGCCACCAATAGGTCAGTGCTATCTTCAAAACCTGCAAACATTGTACACATGAAAACACAAGGTCTTTGCCAATGGTGAGGAAGGCACAAACCCAACCAGAACTATGCAAGTATATGTGTGTCTTCTTTTCTGGAAACGTTTTTCAAAGACTGAAATTACTCAGCCCAACCTTTTTCAGCCTGTATACATACTGTGGCTCATCCTCATCCTCTTCATCACTGAGGTCATCCCCCAAGTTCCCCCACCGGGAATAGTCAACAGTTGAGTGCTCCTTAGGCTTTGCAATGGCCTCCCATCCTACCTTAGCTGGTACCACCTCTGGTTCCTTCGCAATTGGCAATGTTGTAGGCAACTTTGATGGGATTTTTTGAGTGGTTGGTGAATCTGGAGGAGACTCACTTTCTCCCTCCGGTATGGGTGCCAATGCCTGCACCAACCCAATAACTGCACTCTTCAGTATCATTCATGAAGAGAATCAAAAGACTGATCCCGCATAATTGATCTAAACAGCCATGTTCCAGAAAGACCTTCTTTTCCCAATGTGGGCATATGCTCAAGATGTAGATGATGTGTAAGCATACCAGCTGTGTGCGTAGGCGCGCCTGTAGGCTACGATAGACTTCAGATGAAGGGTTGAGGTCAAGGAGGCGATTCACATCAAAGAGTGCCGAGTGATAGTCCTTCATTGCTACCAGAGTTTGCGCCCGTAACATGAGTGCCCCGGTATGCTTTGCATCCAGCTCCAAAACAGCACTACACTCATCTGCTGCCTGTGCCACTCCTCTCCACACAGACACAAAAACACCCATCATCATCAGAACAAAAACATTCAACAATTCTCAAAACCCTAATGCTGCTGTGGATGCTGCACTTGCTTTTATAGTCCCCTCTCTGTCTCTCCATACCTGATGACACATTCTTTTCAACAGCATAAAACTCCATTTTATTGGCAATCACAAAAACAAAACCAGCTCCCAAAAAACCCTAAAAAAAAAAATCTTCCAGAGACATGAAATGCAACAATCATACAACACCCACTTGAATTTATTTTTTAGGGTTTCAAAAGAGGGACAACAATAATTCTCACCTGCTTGTAGTTCTGAAGCTTGAGATGGCAAGCCGCGCGGTTACTATGAAGAGCAACGCGGTGATTGACCTGAGTGGTGGCATTGAGAGCATCCGTGTACAACTCCAAAGCCTCAGTGTACTTCCCTTCCCTATACTTCTGGTGCGCTTTCTCCGTCCTTGTCAAAGCACTCATCCTGCCGAGCGTCCCTTACCCAACAACACCCTTCTTCCCACTCTGCTCCCTCCCCCCCCCCCCCCCCTTCTCCCCGTCTCTCTGCCTCTCACACCTGCTACTCTTCTGCTGCAACGACGACGACAACAACAACAATTTTTTTTCTGATGCAAATTGATGCAAGTAGAAAAATCCGTCTACTTGCATCAATTTGCACCTGGTCCCGAGAATTGGGTGTGTTAAGAAGATGAAAACAGACACACGATTTTGCTTGCAGTTATTTGTTTCATCGCGCACAAGCTTTTGCGAGCGATATGAGCAACAGCAGACCTAACGCGTGCGAACGAGCGAGCGAGCGAGCGAGGCCCTTGATAAGGCCCAGGTACCTTGATAAGGCCAAGGTACTTTGATAAGGCCAAGGCACGTACTGTATGAGAAGTGCATAAGGAGCCACTATCTTCAGGACATTGTGGCAATCTCCAAACTTTGGGCCCTAATAAGAGTTATCCCTAAAACTCACCTTGTCTTTGGGTCTCTCATGGGGCCTCTCTTTGCCTTCTCAAGATGAGTTTTGAGGTATCCCTAAAACATTAGGAGAAAACTTGTAGTTTATATGGAGGGCACCTTATATTCATGAATTTCCCTCCTAGAAAATTGGGAGGCATATTATGCCTACTCTCAAGGATGAGAGGGAAATTATACTTACTTGTAGGTGTAAGAACCGTCCCACTAGGCATAAGGACCCTCCCATTCATATCCATAGTCGTCTACATAGGCTTGGTTCATGATAAATTTTGCCTCATGCTTTACAATAGGTAGTAAAGCCCATGGGTGGCGAGCATTCCCCAAATATGAGGCTCCATTCGGCTATTGCCTCCTCCATCCTATGCCCTTTATTTTGAGAATGCCCCCACCCTAAACTTAAAGTCACCCATATGGGGGAATGGAAGTTCAAAACTCACCATTAACTAACCTTTTTATTTATGGGTGACCAACTTTCAAAACTCAACACAACCTAACTTTGGAACCTTTTTGGTTGTTGTATTGGGTTAAAGTTTGGTTTAAAGTTAAAGGGGAGGAACTACATTTGTTCATTGCTTGTTTTTCTTTTTGGTTGTTGTATTGGGTTAAAGCTTGGTTTAAAGTTAAAGGGGAAGGAACTACATTTGTTCATTGCTTGTTTTTTTCTGCATTTTTTTTTTTCACCTTAGTGATTTATTTATTGCTTGTTGGCTTCTCACATCTTTTTGTCAACTTAATCATTGTTTTGCTTTTATAACATATTCACGCCCAATTATTTAGGGCCATTTTTTTGGTTGTGTAAGTTTTTGTATGTTAGGTTGTTATTGCCAAAATTTACAAAAGATGGGGTGAGATTGTACAAGGGATGAGGGTATGGAGTTTGGATGCAATTGAAAAAACAATCAAGATTTTTCAGTTTCATAAAATTTAATCAAAAAAATCTTGTGCAATGAAAAACCTGATTGTTGTGAAAAAAAAAAATTACAAGATATATAAACACAATTTCAATCCTCTTTTCATGTTTTTAATATAATTTCTTTGCACATTCAAGAAAATTATGTTTTATTTGTTCTTGTAATGTTTGTTTTCATATGTTTGTTCAAGGTTATTGTCATGGTCATGTTCATATGTTTGCTTAAGGTCATCATTGTTATCATGTTCATTTTTTTGTGTTTGTTCAAGGTTATCATCATCATCACAAATTTACAGGTTTCATAAGTTTGTTTCAAATCGATCTGAAATATGTTATTTCATATATTTGTATTGTTTAAAGACGAATGTTGTGCATTATGTAAACACAAAAATCCTAGGCATGATTTTCATTTGTAAACAACACGAATATATATACAACATTTGTGTTTAAACAATACGAATAGGCATATGACATTCGTGTATAAACAATGTGCATGATATCGATGTTCAAATAGTACAAATAAATGAATGACATTCATGTTTGTTCCATATGAATATATTAAAAATAATTTCACACAGCTATTATTATCAAATCATGGCCCATGAAGTTTGTAATAATGTTCATGTCACAAACAATGATTTCATTAAAATCATTTCAAAGCTTTAATTTTCAAATTAATTTTTTAGAAATATTGTTCTAACCTTAGTAGCAAAGCGTGACCATGGCGAATGTTTGTCACAATGTAATACACTAATGTTTCCTATCGTCTTTTTTTAACTCTAGTTCCATTTCACACCAACTAAAAGAATAGATCTTGAAATATTACACCCACAACTATCATTCAAAACTTTCTATATATATATATATCACAAAAAAGGTTCAATTGTCCCATTTTCAAAATTCTAAAATTTTGAATATCAAATATTAAATATAAGAGGTGCACATACATTTTACACCATACACTAATAAAGCAATGGGAAAGATAATCCCTATTTCACATGAAGTCAAAAATTCAATTCCATGATTTTTAAGTTAGTAATATCATTCCTTCAAAAAAATTGACTTTTATTTTGAAGAATTATTTAACACTAAACCTCAATGGGATGTATGTGTGATGTCTAAGAAAGATTTAAAAAAATTACCTTTGATGGACTTTTTGTTATAGAACTAAAAAAAAAGAAAAGGGAAAAAGAGTGGGAAATTAATCATATGATGTTTAGGCTTCTTCACTTTGGTTGGTTAGAACTTGGGTGAATATCAAATGGATGGTTGTAAATGTTGTAGTACAATTTGTGTGCACCAAGATTAAAGGTAAGGAAAAACTTCTTGTTTTGAAATTTAATTCATCAATCAAGCATTTAAGTTTTACGATGAACATGAAAAAGGCAACATTTGGACATGTTTTATGTGTGATTATCACCTAATTAACCTTGATTTTACTGATGTGAAAAACACAAAAAGGGACACTATTTTTGAAATTGAAAATTATGAAAATAAAAAATAAGGTCCCATGTATTGGTTGTTGGATTAAAATTAAAATTTAATTTGATTCTATAACAAGATTATATTATTTTCAAAATCTAAATTTAATTAATATAGGGTATGCATTAATAATAATTTTTTAAAATAAAAATAATATAATATATGTATTAAAAAATTTAGAGATATGTTGATGTTTATTAGGTTCAATTATGAGGATGGAAAGGGTGTAATTTGTACTAAAATTTCAAAAATAGAAGAGATATCACTAATTGTAGTATTTATGTAATTAAGACAAGGAATTGTTGAATTGTAACAACTTGGTGGCCCATTTACTTGGGTTGGAATGTATGTTTTGTTCACTTTGATCTAGAACCTAAAAACTTCATTTTTTTTCATTTACATTTTTTTCCCCATGGAAACAAACCATATGTTCATTATTTGTGATGCCAAAAATGGTTTTGATTATTTGAAAAATGATATGGTACTCAAATATTTGTTGTTGTGTTTTTAAAAGTAATTTTTTTCATGCATGATGCAATTTTTTTAATTAGACACAATCACTTTCCTTTATCACACCTCATGCCTTCAATTAAAACTGAAAATTCAAACAAATATATGGTGACAAAATTCAATGCAATCGTAAAATGTTAAACTTCAAAAGATCCTTGGATATAAATTAAAAAACATTGGAAATTAGTAACAAAATCACCATTTGCACTTACATGTGAGCATCACAAAGTTATAGTTATATTTACAAATGGGCCCTTAAAAGTAGCCACTTGCATTTACATGTGAACTTTTAAGAATCATCACTTGCACTTACAATTAAATGTAAAAAGTTGCAAAAAATAAAAAACATAATTTTCCATTCATATTTATTGTTTACATACATGGCAAAAAAAAATTGCAAAGTCACAAGGGGTATTTGTCATTTGGATAACCAACTCATCAATGAAGTTTTGTATGAGAAAAAAACATTGAACATACCATCCATTTACCCAAACATTGGAAATACGAGTGAAATTACTAACAAAAAAATTAAAACAAATTCTCAATCACAAAAGGAATCTATGAAAATGAATTTCAAAATAACAAATTAGGCATGCACTAAGTAACAAAATTTGGGTTTCAACACCCCTTCTAGCTTTCACTATCATTGAAAGGGGAACCTAACGAGGGCATCATCAAATAGGATAAGGAAATAAACCAATAAATGCACAAATTCAACCACTAATGTAAAATCAATCCTCATTTTTACAGCTAAAATATATTTTCAACGTTAATGAAAGACAAGATTATATAGTGACCTAGAAATGTATCATGAACTTATTGAATAATTTAAACAACAAATCATGAATTTGATATCAATTTATCATTCATGGGCTTTATTGATGTCCCAATGGTTTTTGAACATGTAACCATGATACTGATAATTTATCGAATATATATAAAATTTCTTCCATGTTGTAGATTATATATAGCAATGAAGTGGCACATGATGTCATTACATGGGGTTTGATAATTTTAATGTTTGACCATTGATCTTGGAGCATGAAAGAAATCATTTGTTAGAAATAAAACTTTCATGTCCATGGCAAAGAAAGATGTAGGAAACAAGATTTTGGATTTAAACTTGAAAATAAGATAAAAAGTTTTCATCTTATTAACCCTAAATTCTTGTGGTCATGAATAACGGGCTTGTAATTTTGAATAATAGACATGGAAAAATTATTCATCACTATTTTTGACATGCACTAATATCCTTCCCTAAAAATGTGTGTACTCCCTTTTTTTCCCTTCATTGACCCACAAGGACAATAGTATTGTGTCATTACAACTTGGCTTGCAAGTGGTGCACAAACAAGACTTTTATGCAAAAGTTGGGTTCAAAAGTTTAGCTCCTTTTTGAAGAAGCAATTCAAGTTTACAACAAACATTTGTGAAGGCCTACTTTCATTAAGAGAGGAGTTTTAATAATGTGAAAGGAAAAAAAACAAATTGCCAAACAATCAATTTTTACAAGTATGAACATGAATAATAAGTTTTATCCAAAGTTGAATGTATTGTTAACCTAAAATTGTGTTCTTGTACTAAAGGTCTAATCGCAAGCACATAAAAGAAATTGGATGATTGCATAAGAATTTGGTTTTCAAAATGTAAAACATGAAAAAAAAAAACAATTTATTGAGGCTAAATATGCATTTTCTAAATATGTATTGTACCATGTTAAATTGATAGTCAACAATTCTATTGAAATTAACAAAAGTCACACCAATAATAGAATCATGAAATCTTTGGTGTTACAAATGAACCTCACTCACATTTATGAGAAACCAAGCCCATACATATAAGAATGAAAACACAAAATGATGTCAACAATGTCTCATGTTTTATGAGTGTGTTTTATAACCTCATAATGTAAAAGATGAAATTTGAGAAGCATTCATTGAAAATAAGCTTGATTCACACTAAAATGAATTCCAACAACAAATGCTTATAAAAATTATCTTACATTTGAAACATCAAAAATAGTTTCTTCGTCATTTGTTTCTTGAGTTGGGAAAAAAGGCATATGATATTGACAAATGATGAGCTATGCAAATGTTACTTGTCTTGTCTCAACATGAAGCATATAGCTTGATGTGTATGGTGATTCAAGGACCATGAACCCAATATGACCTCTTGTTGATCACATATACCGTTGAATAAAAAACTACATTCTTCTTCCCAATTCTTCACAAAGATTTTGGTCCCACAAACATGGTAAAATTGCAAGAGACCCAACCAATGTGACCTATGAAACAAATATAATTATTATTCTTTTACTCAACACATTGATTTCAAAGATAATCCTATACTTTGTGTTAAAATGCTATGGTCTTCCAAACAATTTCTCAGCCAATAGTTTGGTCCCACGAAAATATGATGAGCTACAAGAAAGTTATATAGTAACCTGTTAAACAAATTTAATTACAATTGCCTTTCTTGACCAATCAAGACTATTTCTATTCTACTCATCGACAAATGTATGTTATAGAACTACGAATTGCATTGTCTCATTCTGACACTATCTTAACCATTTTCTTAGGTGGGATAAGCTCTGACACTATTTTAACCATTGTCTTAGGTGAGATAAGCAACTACATGTTACTTTCACTTCTAGTATAACCAATTGACTTTGACAAAGCATTGACAATGAAAGATGTGCATGCTTAATCAATCCACAATGGGAACAACTAGTCACGGTTTCAAACAAGCTCAAATTGAACTCAATCCCATCAAACATAACAACGATTTGCCTTATGAAACTCGTCACATTCCTAGGTGGAACAAGCCCTATGGGGTGGGCCATTTCCATAACACGTAAAAACTAATTATTTATTTATCAAGACTTCAATCCAATTACACACATGATGAAATTGGAAAAAAATAAAACTAATAGTAGCACTATAATTAAGCAAATTTTAGCTATGGTCTTTTTGATTCAACTCTTCCACATTGTTGGTGTTGTTTCCATCATTCTCTTCAACCAAAAATGATTTCCTAGTCATGAGGCAAACTTGACATTGGGGGAACACCACTTCCACATCACCAACAAAGGGTGTGTCACAATATGGCCTTGCCATTTACATTTTGAAGCATCTTAAGGCAAAAGAAAAATTATGAAAACTCAAATATTTCACCATGCAAAAATATACCTAATCTTCAAAAAAAATCCTCTAAAAGAAACTAAAATCCTTCAAGATATCATAACTTTATAATTAATCTCAATCTTCAAACACAAGCTGAAATATCATCTTTCAAAAATCCTCATATAAGAATACACCTATTCTCTAGGGGCTAAAATCCCTTAAGCTACTATACTCTATGATCAATCTAAACACAATATCCTTGCCTTGGTAGCCAAGGCCTACAAAGAAGATCAACAAACAACAACACTTGTCAACAAGAATAACAAGCAAACAAACACAAAAATACCCAAGTCCAAAAAATCATGTATCATATACCTATTCAGCACCTCTGACAAAAGTGGGTACTCTCTCTCTCTCTCTCTAGAGCCCCTCAGCTACTACAACTAGTGTCTTTCTTTACACCTCTCTCCCAATGAGTGCTTGCAGTGAGGAAAGAGGGATGAAACTCAATTTATCACCAAAGGTGGAAAAATTAGTTTGGGTCTCCGTTACTTCGTTTTGTAAAATTTCATTCCCAGTTATGCATTTGATGGCCTATTATGTCAAAACTGGCTGTTCTTGGCCCTTAATCGCTTGACTTTACAGACAACTCTATTACATTTACATTAAATTTGAATGTGTTTATTATGGGGTATGCAATTGTTTTAGAATTAAGGTTGTTAAAAACACCAAAAAACTGTAAAAAAAAAACACTCACTTCTAATAAGTTCCCTAATGTAATTGTCACCCCCAAGAGATTCTGCCCTTCACCCTGAGTTTCTTAGGGTCTCATTTACTCTTTCAAATGCATATAATCAGTTCACCCTACGTTTCTTAGGGTCACCTACTCTTCCAAATTCATATAACCACTTCACCCTCAGTTTCTTAGGTTCTTGTCTACTCTTTCACATGCATGTAACCCCTAAAGTTTCTTAGGGTCAACTACTCTTTCAAATGCATATAACTACTACTTCACCCTGAGTTTGTTAGGGCCATCTACTCTTTCAAATGCATATAACCAGCTCACATAGAAACAGTGGGAAGTCTCGAGTGAAAGAGTGTACAAAATTCCTAATGTCTAGGGTAAGGACCGAGAATGGGACCATTATAAGAATGTGGGCCCCACACAATGCAAGAGTCCTAAGAATGAGGACCTTGCACAAGACAAGAGTCCTAAGAACAGGGGTCCCACACAAGACAAGAGTCCTAAGAACAAGGGCCCCACACTAGACAAGAGTCCTAAGAACAAGGCCCCACACAAGACAAGAGTCCTAAGAACAAGGGCCCTGCACAATACAAGAGTCCTAAGAAGGAGGGCCCCACACAATACAAGAGTCCTAAGAATGAGGGTCCAGCACAATACAAGAGTCCTAAGAATGAGGAACCCAAACAATACAAGAGTCAAGCTGGTACCCAATTTCCGCAAGAACGGTCCCATTCTTGATTCTTACCCGGTCTAAAAGAACTAGTAGAATTTTTTGTTTAATAAACGGACATTTGTGATTCATTTGAGAGGAGCGGATGAGCATTAGGCACAAGGTTGTTCCTCACGGTATGCGTAAGGTGCCATGTTCTAGTCAGGTAGAATTTATTTTACTTAGGGTAAGGCGCCCTCTACAAGCACCGGCACTCCACAATGCACCCGCCCGCCCGCCCGCCCTCCACATACACTAGAAAAAAAATTCTATGGGTTCTTTTCACCGGGCAGAATCTCTCACCGGACCAGATGCCAATGATGGCATACAATGGCCATTGGTCAGATCCAGCTTGCAGCCACCTGTGGGTTCTCAGGTCCGGTCTTGCCTATGGCCATTACCTACCCCCACATACATACATACATACCTATGATCGGAAGGAAAGACGGATTGTGTGGATGGCCATTTCTGAAATACTTAAGGAGGAAAGGAGGGGTCTTCCTCTTCAACATGAACCCAAATTTGGCTAATTCCTCTCGTCGACCATGGCTGGCCATTCATGGCTACATCACAAAAATTCAAAAAAGAGGGGTGGGTTGGGGAGGGGCGGGGGGGGG
>Ga0116229_10013615_pt1 | contig 11461 bp, 11 predicted proteins | sample S1TSphgellanicum_3_FD_87313 | JGI IMG/M metagenome (GOLD analysis project Ga0116229, IMG submission 87313) | Host-associated microbial communities from peat moss isolated from Minnesota, USA - S1T2_Fc - Sphagnum magellanicum MG | ecosystem: Host-associated > Plants > Peat moss > Unclassified... | reverse complement strand
GAGAAAGTCGCTCCCCGGCGCGCTCGTTTCGTCGAACGTCGCGGTCTCGCTCGTGCCGTAATAGCCGACGGCGGATGCCGAGACGAACGCGGCGGGCTTGCGGTCCTCGCTCGCGAGTGCGTCGAGGAACGCTCGCACCGAATCGACGCGGCTCGAGCGGATCTTGGCCTTGGCAGCCGGCGTCCAGCGCTGCGCCACGGGCTCGCCGGCGAGATTCACCACGACGTCGGCCGCGCTTGCGGTCCGTGCGGCGGCTTCCGGGTCACGTAGCGACGCGGTCGTGACGCGATCGCCGCGCTGCGTCAGCGCGGCGACCAGATGCTTTCCGATGAAGCCGGAGGCTCCGAGAATCGTAACGTTCATCGCGTCTTAGACGACGCGACGAACGCAGAGGATGCGCTCCTTAGGTGGCCGCCGGTGAAGGCGACGCCGTGGAGCCCTTCTTGTGGCGTTTGCGATGCTTGGCCGCCGGAGTCGCCGAGGTCATCGGCGCGGGCGAGGCGGCAGCCCCGGTCATCGCGGACTTCGAATGCTTGCGCTTTTTCTTGCCCATCGGTGAGGCGCTCGCCATCGGCATTGCCATCGCGCTCGACATGGGCTTCGGCATGGCCGTTGCCGCTGCGCCCATCGCACCGCCCATGGCGCCCGCGGTCTTTTTCGTCTTCGCCGTGGTCGTGCCCGACGCGCCTTTTTGCCCCGACACGTGGTAGCCGGCTCCGTCCGCCGCCGATCGGCACGCATACGCGCCTTTCTTCGTGTTGCCGTAGTACTTGTCGCCGGAGAGATGATACACTTTGGTATTCGTGTTTTCCCAAACGACCGGGTCGCCGGGCTTGCAGATCGGCTTCGAGCCGAGGATCGACGTCGCCGATGCGGGGATGACGCTCACGCAGAGCGCAACGGCGAAAAATACGGAAAAGACCTTCTTCATTTCGCTCCTTAAGCGTTACGCGACATACGTGAGGATGCGAGCGAGCAGCCACCCGCTCGCGAAGGATTTACGCCGATAACGGCCGAGAACCATTCGCAGATGCGTGTGCTCGTGGTTGGTGCGGGGCCGGGCGGAGCGGCAGCGGCCATCGAGTTGGCGCGAGCCGGTGCCGACGTGCTCGTGGTGGATCGCTCGCGTTGGCCGCGTGCGAAAACGTGCGGAGACGGTATCTCCCCGCCCGGCGTCGTGGAAGCGCGCGCGCTCGGGCTCGATCTCTCGGATCGGCGTCCGCTGCCGCTCGGCGAGATCTCGACGCCGCGCGGCTATCGTTTTCGCAGCGGTTGGAAGCCCGAGACGCCCTGGGGTGCGATCGTGGAGCGTATCGATTTCGACGCGCGTCTCATGGCGCTCGCCGTCGCAGCGGGCGCGCGCTTCGAACCCGGCGTCACCGTTCGGGAACTCGTGCCCGATCGTTCGGCACCGAGCGCACGACTCTCGCGCGACGACGCGACGGCGCCCGAACGCTACGATGCGATCGTTCTCGCCGAAGGTGCGACGGGCGGCCTCGGCGCCAAGCTGGGCTTCGGCAAACACGCGTCGCGGCTCGTCGCGCTCCGCGGCTACGCGGATTCGGCGCGGCCGCTCGACCCCACGTTCGGTCTCTACTTCGATCGCAACGTCTCGCCGGGATACGGATGGGTCTTTCCGCTCGACGAGCGGCGAGCGAACGTCGGTATCCTCGTCGACGAGCGAGCCGTGCGGCGCCGCGGCGGAAACCTCCGCGGCCTCTTGCAGACGTGGCGCACCACGAGTCCCGCCGCCCTTGAAGCGCTCGGCGGTGCGCCGGAGCTCGCGCACGTCTCGGGCGGCGTGATTCCGACGGGACGGCGCCGGCGCGTCCGGGGCGGCATCTTCGCCGTGGGCGATGCGGCCGGGGTTGCCGATCCGTTCTCAGCCGAGGGTATCTTCCAGGCGATGGGAAGCGGCCGTGCCGCCGCCTGGGCGCTCGTGGCGCATGGGCCGGGCCGCCGGGCCGAGCGGGGGTATGCGGCCGCGCTCCGACCGTTCGACCGCAACGCGCGCGAGGCGCGGCGGCTGCGGCTCGGCTTCGATTTCGTGATCGATGCGATGGCCGCTCGCGCCGTTACCCGCCCGGCGCTCGCGCACCATTTCAGCGCGAGCGGGTTTTTCATGAAGGATAGCCTGCCGGCGTTTCTGTGGGGCATCGCGCGGAATTGGTAGCCTGAGGCAAAAGTCCGCCGGTTCGGTAGCCTAAATCACCACGCGGGGCGGCCGTCGTCCGCCATACTGGCATTAGGGGGATTCTGACGTGGGATTCAAGGGCCGGTTGATCAAGCTCGTCGTCGATACCGGATTTCGCAATCCGGGTCTGATGAAGCTGATCTTTTCGATCGACGACGTGACCGGAATCGACCTCGTCAAGACCCTCGCGCCGTTCAAGCTCATGCCGGCCTCGGCCGAACTGTTCCAGCGCTCGTTCGCGCACTTCGTCTCCGGCGAAGAGATCTCGTACGCGTGTGCGACCGAACTCTCCACGATCGCTCCCGATGCCACGTCGTCGCGCTATCTGCTCGTGCAGGCGGGCGAAGAGATGACGCACCTCAATCATTTCCGCACGAAGCTCGATCAATTCGGGCTCGGCGAAGCGAAGCTCTCGAAGTTCGTCGCACCGAGTTTTTCGAAGTTCGGCGAAGCGATTACGAAACGGCTCGCGCGGAAAGACTACGTCGGAGCGCTCGTCGGAAACAACATCGTGGTCGAGGGTCTCGCGATCTGCCTGCTCGAGATGGGCTGCAAAGATCTGCGCGAGAACTCCGACGAAATCTCAAAATTCCTCGATTTCGTTCTCGAGGACGAGCGCCATCACGTGCGCTTCGGCGAACGGCGGTTACGGTATTGGAACGAGCGCGGTCTCGTGCGCGAGCGCGACGTCGCGGATTTCTACGGCGAGATGTGGAGCTACGTCGAAGGCGTGGCGCACGAAATCCCGGACGTCCTCGATTCGATGGGCCTCGAACCCAAGGGCTTACTCGACGCCTCGAAATCGTTTTTCGAGGCACGCTTCGCGGCGGCGGGACTCGCGATTACCGCTTAAGGCGCACGTTCCTCCGGAATCTTGTACCAAACGATCTGCTCCATCGTCGCGAGCAGCTTGCCGTCGCGACTGTAGAGCGTCGACGACTCGTCGAAGAAGCCGTCGTATGCGACGCGCATCGTTGCATCGTAGAGGATGAAGTCGGATCCGACGGCAGCGAGATCGTCCTCGGTCGCGTGGAAATAGACCGTCATCGAGACGGTCGAAATCGGCACGAAGCGCGTGACGCGATGGAAGATTTGCGGGAACGAACAGTCGCACATCGCGAGGAGCGATGCGAAGGTGAGCGATGGATCGTTACGCTCCCGAACCCACGCGACCGTGTGCACGTCTTCATCGGCGGGCCGCTCGGTAAACGGTTGTCCGGTAACGAAACGCAGATCGTATTGCTTCATCCACGCCGCGCGCACCGACTCCATATTCGCCGATGGGATATCTTCCGGCGCGATCGCCGCGGGTGGTTTCGCGATGGCGAACGACATCATCGGCCGGCGAACGGCGAGAACCACGGTCGCGTCCGCGCAGTGCACGATTTCCCCGTCCTGTTCTTGTAAGAAGCGGACGAGCCAGAACGACGTCGAGCGATTGCGACGCAAGAGCTCGACGCGCACGTCGTAACGCCCGGCACGAATCGCCGCCGCGAAGTTGATCGTGATCGAGAGCGGCGAACCGTGCCGCTCCGGGTGATCGAGCACGGGACGTAAGAGTGCGGCGGCGATCCAGCCGCCGAACGGTCCGATCTGATTCCAGTAACGATCGTCCGTCTCGTAGGCGGTCGTGGTCTCGAGGGCGTCCAGGTTAGATTCCTCCGACGAAGCGACCGGGCGAGAGCGTACCGCGCGGATCGAAGCGCGCTTTGAGCGCACGCATCGTTTCGAGGGACGATGGGACGTCGCCCCAGCCTTCCAAACGCCCCCGCGAGGCGCCCGGAGCCGCGAGAACCCGCGTGCGCGGAAGTGCGGCGCGCCGGTATGCTTCGAAATCGCCGACGTGTACGACGAACTCCGAGGTCATGTTCGTCGAGACGCGGGCGACGAGATCGCCGTTGCGCAGATCCTCGATCGTTTCGAGCACGAGTTCGTTTTGGTGAGCGCCTGCCGCCAGGTAATCGCGCCGAGCCGCGAGATCGCCGGGCAGGCCGTAACTACAGTAGGTTGCGGAGCGTGCGCCGAGCGAGGCGACGTACGCATCGATCACGTGCGCGAACGTCGACGGGACCTCGCGGTCGACGAGCCGCGTTTCGGGGACACCCGCGGCACCGAGCGCGGAGCGGACCTCGCGCGTCGCGCGTTCGACCGCGCGCGCCGTACCTTCGAAAAGCAAGAGCATGCGGCCCTCGATCGAATCGCGTCCGTCGATCTCGTTCGGGAAGCCCCGAATCACGAGCGCGGCCGCCGGTTCCTCGCCGAGTGCCGCGAGGTTTGCGACCGCACGCGCGCCGGTGCGCTCGGGAAGCGCGGCGATCGCGATGCGCCGCGACTCGGGTACGGGGAGCGTTTTGAAATTCGCCTTCGCGATCGCGCCGAGGGTGCCGAGCGAGCCGATGTAGAGTTTTGCGACGTCGTATCCGGTGACGTTCTTCACGACCATGCCGCCGGATTTCGCGACGGTTCCGTCCGAGAGGACGGCCGTCGCTCCGATCACGTAGTCGCGCGAGCGACCGTACCGCGCGCGGCGCGGCCCGAGCCAACCGCTCGAGAGCGTGCCGCCGACCGTGGCGAGCGTCGGACGCGGCGCGTCGAGCGGCACGAACTGCCCGCGCTCCCCAAGTTCGCGTTCCAACGCGGCGACGGTGATGCCGGCCTCGACGGAGATCGTGAAATCGCGCGGCTCGTACTCGACGACGGCGCCGAGCGCGCGCATATCGATCGCCACGTCGTAACGCGCGGGCGCGTTTCCCAGCGCTTGCAAGGTGTTGCCGCCGAAGATCACCGCCGCGCGTCCGGCGTCGTCGCATTCACGTAGAAATGCTGCGAGCTCGTCGATCGTTTGCGGGACGAAGATGCGCTCCGGCATGCGGCCGGCGAGCGCGAATCCGGGATACTCGCGCGCGGTTTCTACAGCCACGTGCCGGCCGGAATCGTGGCCTGGGCGGCGCGCACTTCGCCGCAGACCGCGCCGCTCGGAAAGATCTTCTCGGGGTTGAACGCGCGGCGAGGATCGAACACGTCGCGCAGGCGCGCCATCGTCGCGAGATCGTCGTCGGAAAAGACGAGCGGCAACGAATCGCGCTTTTCGGTACCGATCCCGTGCTCGCCCGAGATCGTGCCGCCGAACGCGATACACGTGGCGAGGATTTCGTGACCCGCGTGCGCGACCGCTTCGATGTGCCCCGGGATACGCCGATCGAAGAGGAGGAGCGGATGGAGATTTCCGTCGCCCGCGTGGAAGACGTTTCCGACCTGTAAGCCGCAGTCGCTCGCGATTTCCGCAACGCGGCGAATCGCCGCCGGCAATTTCGTGCGCGGCACGGTCGCGTCTTGAATGTAATAGTTCGGCGCGATGCGTCCGAACGCCGCCGCCGCGCCTTTGCGCGATTGCCACAGCGCCTCGCGTTCGCGCGCGCCGGTCGCGGAGCGCCAGGAGAGCGCGCCGTGCGAGCGCGCGACCCCCGCGATCGTGCGTTCGGCCAACTCGACGTCGCCCGCTTCGCCCGCGACCTCCACGAGCAGAACCGCTTCCGCATCGACCGGAAACCCGGCGTGGAAGTGTTCTTCGACCGCGCGCACGATCGTGCGATCCATGATCTCGAGCGCGGTCGGGAGCAAGCCCGCGGCGACGATGGCGGAGACGGCTTCCGACGCGCTCTCGACGTCGGGAAATGCTGCGACGCACACGCGCACCGCTTCGGGCAAACGCATCAGCCGCAGATCGATCGCGGTAACGACGCCGAGCGTCCCTTCGCTGCCGACGAGCGCGCCCGTGAGATCGTATCCGGCATCGTCGAGCGAGACGGTCACGACGTCGCCCGCTGCGTCGACGTACTCGATGCCGAGCACGTGGGCGCTCATCGAGCCGTATGCGAATGCGTGCGGACCGCCGGCGTTCGTCGCCGTGTTGCCGCCGAGCGTCGACGTCTTCTGGCTCGACGGGTCGGGGCCGAAGAAGAGGCCGTCGCCGGCCACGATCTTCGAGAGTTCCGCGTTCACGAGCCCGGGCTGCACGCGCGCGCGCCGGTTGCGCGTATCGAGCGAGAGCATGCGGTTCATCCGCGAGAACGACACCACGATGCCGCCGAGGTTCGCAACGGCGCCGCCGCACAGGCCCGTGCCCGCGCCGCGGGGTACGATCGGCTCGCCGCTCTCGCGCGCCACGCGCACGACCGCGCTCACGTCGTGGGTGCTCTTGGGGAGCACGACGGCTGCCGGGAGCGGCCCGGAGCAGAAACCGTCGAACGCGTACGCCGTGAGATCTTCGGGCGAGGTCAAGACGCTCTCGGCTCCGATCGCATCGATCAAGCGCGAGCGAAGGCCGTCGACCGCCGAACCCGTCATCGGGTTGGCTTACGACCCGACCGCCGTTGACCCTGTTTCGCGCTCATGCTATGGTTGGCCCGACATGATGTGTTGCTGCTGTCGGTCCCGCATACTCCCGTTGGTGTAGGTACTACAGCCGCAATCGCCTTGCAAGTTGTCGAAGCCCTCACCGAACGCGTGAGGGCTTTTTTGTTGAATCGCGTGCGCTCTCGATCTCGAAAGGACCATCTCGTGACCATTTCCCGGCGAACGTTCGCCCTCGGTACGACCGCCGGCATCGCGGCGGCGTGCGTGCCGAATCTCGCCCGTGCCGCGGACGATCTGCACGTGGCCTTCGTGCCCGAAATCGCCACGACGCCTGCATCGATCTCGGCGAAGCAGCCGTTCGTCGATTGGCTCTCGAAAGCGGTCGGCCGCAACGTCGACCTCATCATTCCCACCAATTATGCGGCGACCGTGGAAGCCGTTGGGAACGGAAGCGTCGATCTCGCCTACTTTGGCGGCCTCGCATATCTGAAAGCCGAGGCGCACTACGGCGTGGTGCCACAGGTTCAGCGCGCCGAGGACCGCGCGTTCCACAGCCTCTTCATCACGAATTCTCCCGACGTGAAGACGCTCGAAGACTTGCGTGGGAAGACGTTTGCATTCGGTGACGTGCTCTCGACCTCGGGCCATTTGATCCCGGCGAAAGAGTTGCTCGAGGCGGGCATCGATCCCACGAAGGATCTCACGACGCGCTTCAGCGGCAACCACACGAATACGGCGCTGGCCGTGAACTCGGGACAGGTTCTCGCCGGCGGGCTCGACGAGACCGTGTACCACGCGCTCGTCGCGCAGGGCACGATCGATCCGGCGAAGGCGCGCGTGTTCAAGACGAGCGCTCCGTTCGTCGACTACGTGTGGACGACCAGCAAATCGCTCGACGATGCGACGGCGGCGAAGATCAAGGCCGCGTTCCTCGCTTTGAAAGATCCGGCCGTGCTTGCGGTCTTGCGCGGCACGAAATATGTGATCGCGACCAACGCCGAATACGCGCCGCTTCGCAAGGTCGCGCAGCAACTGCAGATGTTGTAGTGTCGGAAGCGCCGGCGATGCTCTCGTTCGATCGCGTCGTGCAACGCTTCGGAACGCGCGACGTCCTCGACGGCGTTACGTTCTCCGTGGCGCGCGGCGAACGCGTGGCACTCGTCGGCCCGAGCGGCGCGGGAAAGACGACGCTGTTTCGCCTCGCGTACGGCGCGTTCGCGCCGACCGCGGGGACGGTCCTCGTGGATGGCGAGGAACCCGGTGCGTTGCGTGGCGCGCGACTGCGCGCGCTGCGCTCGAAGATCGCCGTGATCTTCCAATCGCACGGGCTCGTCGATCAACTCTCCGCGGGCGCCAACGTTATCGCGGGGACGTTCGGACGCAGGACCACATGGGATGCCGTGCGCGCGATCGTCGCGCCGCATCGCGACGAACGCGAAGAAGCGCGCGCGGCGCTCGCGCACGTGGGGCTCGCCGATCGTCTGGGAGATCGCGTGTTCGAACTCTCGGGTGGGCAGCGGCAGCGCGTCGCGGTCGCGCGCGCGATCGTGCAGCGCGCGTCGCTCGTGCTCGCGGACGAACCCGCGGCATCGCTCGATCCCGATCTCGGTCGCGACGTCGTGGAACTCTTGTTGCGCGACGCGCGGGAACGCAATGCGACGCTGCTCTGCACGCTGCACCAACTCGAGCTGACGGCCGGTTTCGATCGCGTGATCGCCGTGCGCGACGGACGGATCGTGGAGCGTCGCGATCTCGTGGAAGCGGCCGCGCGTTGAGCGCGGATGCGATCGCCTACGTTCGCGATGCGGTCTTGCAGACGCTCGGGATCGCGTGCGCGTCGACCGTGCTCGCGCTGCTGCTCGGGTTGCCGCTCGCGTTCGTAATCGCGCGCGGCGGTGCACTCGGCCGCGTGTGCTCGTTTGCGGCGACCATCGTTCGCGCGATTCCCGATCTCGTGCTGGCAATCGTGTTCGTCGTCGCGCTCGGCCTCGGGCCGGGGCCGGCGATTCTCGCACTCGGGCTCAACTACGCCGCCGCCGTCGCGAAGATGTGCGCCGAAGTCGTCGGCTCCGTTCCGCGCGAGCCGGCGGAAGCGCTGCGTGCCGGGGGCGCGACGGGCGGCGCGGCGCTCCTCATCGGGCTCGTGCCCGCCGCGTGGCCCGGGCTCGTCGGTTTCGGCGTCTACGCATTCGAGAGCATCGTCCGCGCGTCGGTGATCGTGGGCGTCGTCGGTGCGGGCGGCCTCGGATCGTTGCTCGTGCAGCAATTGAATCTCGCCGACTATCGCGGCTTCACGATCGCGGTCGTGGTGCTCGCGCTCCTCGTGATCGGGATCGAATGGTGTGGAACGTATTTGCGTTTGCACGCCTCGCCGCGGCTCGTCCTCGGCGCATTCGTCGGTATCGCGCTCGTCGGCTTCGCCACGCTCGCGTTTACGCCGGATCCTCCGTGGCGCATGCTCGCGAGCGCGCCCCAACATCTCCTGCGCTACATTCTCGGCGCCGCGCCGCAATGGAACGCGACGATCGCGCAGACGGCGTTTTCCGGCATCGTGCAAAGCGTGGGCGTGGCGATTGCGGGGACGCTGCTCGGAACGCTGCTCGCGGTGCCGCTCGCGCTCGCGATCGCGTGGCCCGTCGCACGCGGGTGGATGCGCGGCACCGGTTGGCGCCCGTACTCGCTCGTCGCGGAAGGCCTCGGGCGCGTCACGTTAACGGCGGGACGTGCCGTACCGCCGATCGCGCTCGGTCTGATCGGGATCATCTTCATCGGCATCGGCCCGGTGGCGGGCGCGTTCGCGCTCACACTGCACACGATGGGTGTGCTCGGTAAATTACTCGCCGAGAGTTTCGACGTCGCGGACCGGCGCGCAGCCGAATCGCTCGTGGCAAACGGTGCGACGGGCACGGCGGCCACGCTCGTCGCGCTCGTGCCGGCGTCGTTCGTGCTCATCGCCTCGCACGTGTTGTATCGGTTCGAATGGAACATTCGCGCCGCGACCATCCTCGGCATGATCGGCGCCGGTGGACTCGGCCAATCGATCTATAACGCGCAGCAGATGCTCTTCTACGGACAACTCAGCACGTACGTGCTGTGCGCGATCGCCCTCGTGCTCGCGGTCGACGCCCTCGGCGAACGCGTGCGTGCGAGCTTACGGTTGCAGCGGATGATGGTTTAAGCCGGCCCCGTCAAAGCCAGGCGGCAACGCCTTCATCCGAGACCCCATCCGGCATCGGGCCGAATCGGTTCGGCCCCCACGTGCTGGGCAAACAAAACCAGGCCAACAGAACGAGGTTGCCCAGCGGGACGAAGACCAGTAGCAGCCACCAGCCACTGCGGTCCGTGTCGTGCAAGCGGCGTACCGCCAAGGCCACGTACGGCATCAGGAGCATCAGCGTGCAGGTGGCCCAGAAGAGCGCATGGCGTCCGAATGCGGCGTGATCGAGCAGGCTCGCGAGGCCGAACACGATCACACCAAATAGCACGAACCACCAGTATTCGCTACCGCCGGCGCGTCCGCCGAACGTACACCAGCGCACGAAGGCGCTCCTGATCGCTTGCGACATGGTCATGGGCAGCGCTCCCTTCCTGCGAAGTACCGGAATTCCCCGAGCTATGTTTCGGGGGCGCTACATCACATCGAGCGTGAGCACCGACGGATCGCTGCGAAGCACGGCATCCACGTAGAGCGCGACGCCGAGTTCGCCCGTCCAAAGCGAGAAGCTGGGCATTCCGAATTCTTGCCTCCACGCGGCGACTTGCCGGATCGCGTGCATCGCGAAACGCTCGGCACGCGAACGCCACCGCTCGTCGCTCGTCCGCGATGCGAGGCGGAGCAGCGCGAAGCCGTTGCCCGCCGTTCCATGACAGAGCGTGGGGCCTTTTCGCAACGGTCCGGCTTGCCAGATCCCTTCGCCGCCCTCGACGAGCAGTCGCTCGACGCGTTCGTCGTGCACCGGATAACTCGCGAGGCCCATGATGACGCCCGGGCTCCCGTGGCACCACTGCATCCGATTGCCTTCACGAGGATAGCCGCGTGAAGGCCAATTCGCGGCAGCGTCGTCGCGAAGGACGTATGCTTCGAGCATAGCCGGGATGCGTTCGCGCAGCTCGTCCTGTCGCTCGGGAGAGAGAAGGTCGAACGCGCGGACGAATGGCGCGAGATTTCCAATGGCCCCATGCGCCGCTCCAAAGAGATGACGGCGTTGCCCATACAGATCTTGTTCCCAAAGAAGACGGCCCTCTCGATCTGCCGGTTCCCACGTGTCCCAAAGCTCGTCCTGGACCGCTCGCAGGACTGCATCGTAGCGATCGTCTCCGTCTCTTTCGCGCACGAGTAAGGCGGCGAGCGCAGTTCCTGGTGAACCCCAAAGCAGCTCTCTCGTCGGATTGCCGACGTTTGCGAGCAAGTCGGTCGATAGCCGATCCAAGACGGTACGGTCGCCCGTAATCGCGTACCGTGCGGCCATCATGCCCACCGTCCCGAGGAAATAGGATGGAACGACGATTTCCGTCTCACGCGGGTCCGCGCGATAGCTCTCCTCGCAGCGTGCGACGGCGGTGCCGTAGTCGTGCCGTAAGACGATGCCGTAGGTTTCTGCGAGACGCGTAAGCGCCCACATCGTTCCTGCGCTGCCGCAGTAGATGCCGCGATCGCCCTCGTCGTCCGCGCCGTAGCGGTCCTCAGGATGCAATGGCCAAGCGCGATCGTCGTCATATGCGTCATCGGTCTCGCGGACAATGCGTGCGACGAACGCGCGTGCGGGAGCTTCGCTCCACGCATCGTCGATCAGCGGTTCGTGTTCTTGCGGATCGAAGATCGCGGTGCTACTCATACGGTGCCATTGACGACGCCCCTAAGGTACGCATGGAGCGCGTTCCAGTCTCCGTCCTGGGACGCGGTGCCGACGT
>Ga0116229_10013613_pt1 | contig 11462 bp, 10 predicted proteins | sample S1TSphgellanicum_3_FD_87313 | JGI IMG/M metagenome (GOLD analysis project Ga0116229, IMG submission 87313) | Host-associated microbial communities from peat moss isolated from Minnesota, USA - S1T2_Fc - Sphagnum magellanicum MG | ecosystem: Host-associated > Plants > Peat moss > Unclassified... | reverse complement strand
TAGCACCTTCCTGATCCGCGGCTTCGATCCGCTGGAAGACGCCATTGCCTATGGCGCGCTGATCGAAAAAACCAAAGCTCTGGTCGCCGCCCGCGACCAGGCCAAGTTTGCCGCCGAATAGCGGTTTGCGGCGGCGCCAACGTACACCATGTCGGTCGCACGCCGGTTCAGCTGGGCAGGCCGTTCTCGTCATCGCCGAGAATTTCGTCCGTTGTCCGGTCGTCCAGCACCGGCAAAGCGGCGCAGCGCCTGGGGCGATGGGGGCGCCGTTTCCGGCATGGCCAGGAATAGAGCGGCCAAGGCGCAGCAGGCGGCGGCGGCGGCGGCGAGAAAGGCGGCGGTGTAGCCGACATGATCGACAATGATGCCGGCCGCCAGCCCGCTGAGTGAGGCGCCGATGCCTTGCACGGTGGCCACGGCGCCTTGGGCGAGGTTGTAGCGGCCGGTGCCGCGCATCAGGTCGGCGATGATCAGCGGGGTGATGGCGCCAAAAATGCCGGCACCGACGCCATCAAGCAATTGCACCGCAATCAGCCACGCGGCGTTATCGGAAAGAGTGTAAAGCAGCGCGCGCAGCGGCAGCACGGCGAAGCCGAGCAGCAGGATCGGCTTGCGGCCTAGCCGATCCGCCGTGTGGCCGACGGCGAGCGCTACCGGCAGCATGATGAGTTGGGCAGCGATGATGCAGGACGACATCATCGCCGTCGCCCAGGCAGGGTGGGATTGCGCCAGCTTTTGCCCTACCAGCGGCAGCAAAGGCGCGTTGGCAAAGTGAAACAGCATGGCGCAGAGCGCGAAAACGATCAGCGGCCGGGAACGCAATAATGTCAGATATCCTGACGGCGCCTGGGTGCCTTCCGGGGTATCCACGTCGCCTGGTTCGCCGGCCTCCAGCCCCCGGGCGCGATCTTCGTCAATGGCGCGCGCCGGGATGGACAGCATGGCGATGGAGGCAAGTGCCGCAAAAACCGGCACCATCAAAAACACCGCGCGCTGCGAGAAAACATAGCCAACCCCACCCGCTACGGCGGCGATGGCAACGTTGCCGGCATGGTCAAACGCGGAATTGCGGCCCATCTGGCGGGCCAGCCGCGCCCGCGTATAGAGGCCGACGGTGATGGCGGCGACAGCCGGGCCGAACACATCTCCCACCACGGCAATGGCGGTGTTGGCAATCAGCACCGGCCAGAAATGCGGGATGGCGAAGATGATGGCGGCGGCGATCCCTAGCACGATCAGCGCCAGAACAACCGCACCCCGCTTGCGTCGCGTGGCATCGATGGCCGCCCCGGCCGGCGTTTGCGCCACCAGCCCGAGCAGCCCGCTGATGGTGGTGACCCAGCCGACCCGGGTCTGGCTCCAGTGCAGCTGGGTGATCAGGAAAACGTTGAGATAGGGCCCCAGCGCACCGCGCACGTCGGCGAGCAGAAAATTGATGGCGTCCAGCGATCTCGGCCGGAATCCGGCCCGCCTTGCCTGGCTGATGATGCCATCATCCTGGCCGGTCATTTCAGAACATCGCGATCAGAACAATGCCCGCGGTCATCAATGCGCCGCCAAGAATGCGCCAGATATTCAGGCTGTGCTGCTGAACGCCGAACAGGCCGAAATGATCCACCACCAGCGACATCAGGATATTTGCGGTGATGGTGAGGCCGGCGAAGGGGCCGGCGCCGATCTTGTCGACAAAGAGCAAGCCGGTGATCACGGCGAAGGCGCCGACCAAGCCGCCGAGCGGCGCCCACCACGGCATGGCGCCAACCCCCTTCAGAGACGGCAACGGATTGGGCTGGCACATGAACAGCACCATCAGGACGGCGACGACCGGGAGGAACGAGACGGTGCTTGCGAGCCAGGGATTCTCCAGCGACCGTCGCAAAGCGCCATTCATTGGTGGCCCCCCGGCCTGGAGTGCGCCGGCGATGAGGATGAGGGGATAGAGCCAGGCGGCGCTGATGTTCTGCACGTGGTTCCTCTCCGCTTTGTTCAGCCGAAGCCGAAAGCGCCTGCGATCGCCAGCAGCAGCGCGGGCGGCATCACCAGCGCGCCCAGCTTGAGGAAGTTCCAGGCGCTGACGTGATGCCCCTCCCGCCGCAAGGCGGTGAGCCAGAGGATGGTGGCAAGCGAGCCGGTAACCGACAGATTCGGCCCCAGATCGACGCCGATCAGCACCGCGCTGCGCACCGGATCGGGCACATGGGCCATTTCAACGACACGCCCGGCGACCAGACCGGCGGGCAGGTTGTTGACCAGGTTGCAGCCAATGCCCAGCACCAGACCGGATCCCCAGGCCGCCAGCGTGGCTGAGCTCTGCACGGCATGCTGAAGCAGGCCGGCGAGCCTGGCGGTGACGCCGGTTTTTTCCAGCGATTGCACCAGAACGAACAGCCCGGCGACCAGCGGCAGCACGCCCCAGGACATGCTCTTGATCACCTCGGTGGCACCGCATTTCGACCGCGTCAGAACCAGGAGAGCGGTGGCGAGCCCGGCCAGAAACGTCGGCAGACCGAGCTGGATGTCGAACCCTGAAGAGGCGAGCAGAACGATCGCCGTGGCCGCAATCCCGAACGCCGCCATCTTTCCGGCGGCTGACAGGTCGGGAACCTCGATATCGGCGGAAATCGGCTGGCGCAGGGCACGCCGCTGCGTCCAGCGCAGTACGACATAGGTGGCGATGATGGCGAGTGCCGATGGCAGCGCGTAACGCGGCAGCCATTGCAGCAGGGGCGGCATATGGCTGCCATAGATGACGAGGTTGGCCGGATTGGAAATCGGCAGCACGAAGCTGGCGGCATTGGCGATCATCGCGCAGATGAACAGATAGGGCAGCGGTTCTTCCGCTTTCGCCGCCTGCACCACGGCGGCGACGGCGGGCGTGAGTACCACCGCGGTGGCGTCATTCGACAGAAAGACTGTGACCACCGTGCCGACCGCGAAGACCACGGTGAACAGGCGGGTGGCCGACCCCTTTGCCAGGCGAGCGGCGCGGGCGGCTACCCAGTCGAACAGCCCTTCCTGCCGGGCGAGTTCGGAGAGCAGCATCATGCCGATCAGGAACAGATAGACATCCGTGCCCTTGCCAATGCCGGCCAGCGCATCGGCGGCCGGCAGCAGCCCGAGTACGACGAGCAGGGCAGCACCCGACACCGCCCAGATGAATTCCGGCCAGGCGAATGGGCGCAGAATCACCCCGGCGGTGGCGGCGGCGGCGATGCTCCAGATTGTCCAAGGCGAGGCGAGAACAGCGCCCATCACCACCCCACTTTCGCCGATGCCGCCCATCCCGGTTCGGGCCGAACCGGGTATCGAATAGGCGCTTCTGGGGCGTATCCACGCGAAACGCACGGCTTTGGTGGGCACATCGCCGTTCACCTTCGCGCGACCTGTCCGGCCTGTTCGCAGGCATCATCAGGCAAGCCGACATCGTAAAGCCGTTCCGCGAATCGGCCAGGCGAAAGCGCGAGCGCTGGCGTGACATGCTTGCAGAAGGCGAAAGGGTTTGCCGCCGCTTCCGGCGGGTGAGGATTTCAATTCTTTCAGCTTTTTCTTCGTGTCTTTCTCCTTCGTACCGTTTGTCTCCTTCGTGGTGACTCTTTTACGAAGCTGCCGCACAGCAGCGCGGCGTTGGGCTGCATATGTGCCAGCTCGCCCCTAGGGCCCGTTCGTATGAAGCGGCATCTTTGTCGGCGTGCTGACGCAGTTATGTGCCGACGATGCCTTAATCTGGGCGTCTGGGGCCAAGCGTCTTACTGAGGAACACGCCTTCGGCCTGGTGGCCGGCACCGCAGAGATTTTCCAGCAGGGAGGGCCGGCCGTGCGGGACAATGACCCGGATGACGGAGCAGCTGAGCCGTTCAGCGACACAGTCCAGTTCCGCGAGTAAGGCTGCCAGGACTGCCTCGGGATAGAGCAGATCCAGGGCAATGATGTGCTCGGCGGTGAGAATGGCGCCCTGGCGCATGTCGCGGTCCCGCCGATAACACACTGCCCCGGATGGGTGCGCCACCCCTGCGCGGTTGGCGAGCAATATACCTTCATTGCCCGATATGCACCGCCGCGGGCGACGCCGCGCATAGGCCAGCCAGCCCCGCAGGCTGAGCTCTGGCGCCAGCTGCCGCATGAGCGGATAGGCCGCCTGGGCCTGACCGGGGTTCAAATGCCTCACGACCAGGCTTCCGTACGCTTTAGACCCGTCCATCGGCTTAGACTTGGCGCAAAGGCGCAACGCCGGCGTTGATCCAGATCAATGCGCTTCCGGCGGCCTGACAGGCTATAGGTGAAACCAGGCAGAGCGGTTACGATATCTCGATGTTCCGCCGATATGCGGAAGGACGGGCGGGGGAAGGCCATGCAGGTGCAGCAATTCCGGCCCGTCGTCATCGCGGCGAATGCAGGCGCCTGCGGAGTCTGCAATGTGCGCCGGCAGAGTGTTTGCAGCGCGATCGAGGATGCCGACCTGGCAAGGCTGGCGGAGGCATCGACGACCCGGCTTTTGGCCAAGGGGCAGAGCTTTATCGAGGAGGGGGCGCCCTCGACCGATTTTTTCAACGTCACCGCCGGGACAGTGAAGCTGTACAAACTATTGCCCGATGGACGGCAACAAATAACCGGCTTTGCCCAGACCGGACATTTTCTTGGGCTTGCCGTCTCTCACACCTACGCATTCAGCGCAGAGGCGCTTGAGCCGGTTCAGCTCTGCCGTTTTTCGCGTCCCAAGCTTCGCGCAATGCTGGATGATTTTCCGGCCTTGGAAAAGCGGCTGCTCGAAACAGCATGCAGCGAATTGGCGGCGGCGCAGGACCAGATGCTGCTGCTTGGCCGGAAGACAGCGAAGGAGCGGGTCGCCAGTTTTCTGCTCTCCCGCGTCAAAGACCGGTCGCAATGCTGCCAGTTCAACAATCGCATCCATTTGCCGATGAACCGGCTCGACATCGCGGATTATCTCGGCCTGACGATCGAAACAGTCAGCCGAACACTGACCATGTTCAAGCGCGCAAGACGCATCGAGATCCCGTCCGGCAGCGAAATTATCGTTCTTGATTACGCTTGGTTGCAGCAACTCGCCGCTGGACTATATTAAAGCGGCTTCGGTAGAGGTTGACCTCGGACGGCCTATTGCAGGCCCGCAACCCCAAAAGCGGAGAGCGCCAGGCCCGCCGCGCGCGCACCTTGCCGGGCGGCTAGGAGCAGGTCGTTCCGATCAACCGACAGGCCGGCCATGAAACCGGCGCAGAAGGCGTCACCGGCGCCGGTCGTATCGACAATTTTTGCCTCCTGCGCAGGCCAGGCGAACTGCGTGTTCGTCGCCGCCTCGTGCACGACACATCCAGCCGCACCGCGCTTGATCACCACGATGCGCGGACCGAGCGACGCAAAAGTCCGGCAAGCCGACAGGGCATCGTCATGGCCGAGCAGCAGACGGACCTCCGCCTCGCTGGGCATGAACACATCCACCTGGCGAACGAGATCGAGAATGGCGGCCTCGTTGCCGGCAATATACTCCTCCTGAAGATCGAGGCCGATCAGCCCGGCCCCGGAGGCGCGTAACGAAGCCACCAGGTCGCATTGCGCGGCCAGCGTCATTGCCAGCACCAGCCATGCGCGGGCGCCCAAGAACGATGGTGGTATATCCGGCCCTCTCGGCGAAAGCGCGTCAAAATCCGCTGCATCGGAGAGCAGCGTCACCACCCGGTGGTCGGCCGATTGATAGACGAATCGCGTGTGGATGGTAGGGCAGTTGCGCGGCGGCAGGCCGGCACGTGAAAGCCCTGCCCGATCGATCAGGGCCCAGACATGCGCCGGCAGATCGTGGCCGACAGGGGCGAGCATTTGTGCATCCGGCAGGAACAGCCGCGCCGCCAGCACGCCATAGAGCGCATCGCCACCCACGCTTGCCGGCTGCGCCGTTCCGTCGGGGAGGATCACGTCGTCCAGTGTCAGATTGCCGCAGCAGATCAGCGGCGGCGGCTCAGTCGTCAAGGATCGCGCCCGCCAGGCGAAATTTCTCCAGCGCCGTATGATAGGCGAAGAGCTGCAAGGGGAGCGTGAACAGCAAGGCCGCCATGCTCTCCGGCACAGCCGGAAGACGAATCACCAGATCGCTACAGTGATCGAGCGCCGGTTCATCGCCGGTGACGATCGCGTAGATACGGCCTTTCCAGCGTTTGCCTTCTTCGGCCGTATCGCGCGCGCGCGCCACGCTCGGCCCCGCCGGGGCCAGGACGAAAAGCGGATCGCCTGCCTTTTGCGAGTTGTAGTGATGAAACTCTTCGAGGGCGATCGCCATGGCATGGTCGGGCGAACACTCCTTCATCTTTGTCGCCCCGAACAGCGCAGCGGCATAAGCAGGTCCGCCGCCGGCGTAGAGATAGATCGGTCTTGACGCTTCGATGCGGGCTATCTGCTGGATAATCGGGTCGCTGGTAACAAGAACGGCCTCCATGACCTCCGGCAGGCGCGCCAGCGCCTGCGCCAATTCCGCCGCGCGCGCCGCGCCGCGCCGGGCCCCCATGCGCACCGCCAGCAGGCAAAGCAACGCCATGGCAGCCGTGCTCGACTGGGTTGGCCATCCCTTACGCTGCGCGTGGATCAGCAATCCATGCGTCGCTTCCTGCATCAATACCGAGTCCGGCGTGTTGCTCAGCGCCAGCGTGACAGCACCGCGCGCGCGCGCCATCAGCAGCGCCTCCACCGTGCGCGTGGTCGTGCCGCTGGAACTGAGGCACACCACCAGCGTGCGCGGCCCCAGCAGCGTATCGTGATAGTACGCCAGATCGAGCGCCTGCATGGGTTCGCACGGCACCTGCAACATCGTCTCCAGCAGCAGGCGTACGCCGTGCATCACCGCCAGGCTGTCGCCGCACCCGGTCAGCACCACGCGATCGAAACGATGCGCCGCGAGCGAGGCGGCGATACGCTCGATCGCCTCGGTTTCGTGTTGCCAGGTGGTGCGGATCGCCGCCGGCTGGGCGAACATCTCGGCATGGGTAAGTGTCACGCGGCGCAGGCGTTTTGGGTCGCGCGGGTCGTCGGTCGGCAGGGCGGCCATCAACGCCTGCTCCGCGCGGAACAGATGCGCCACGATGTCGCGGCCCCGTGCATCGAGCGGCGAGAATTCCGCCAGCAGAGGTGTCAGCATCTCCGCCATCACGCATCCGCCAATTCACAGCGGCGGCTGAGCATCTGGGCCGCCAGGAAACGGCTGGGGTCCGCTTCATCCTGCCGGATATCCGGGTTGCCGCCACTGGCCTTTGCAAGATGATAGGCCAGCAGCTGCAATGGTGCCGCAAGAGCCAGCGGCGCCAGCCAGGCTGCCGATTCGGGCAGGGATAGACGCCATTTGGCCGAGGGGATTGCGGCACCCGCGCTCTCGATGGCCAGGCATGGCAGGCCGGCCTCTTTCAAGGCGGAGGCGGCATTCTCCGCCAGCGCGGCAGCGGCCTGGCTTCCCGCCAGCAAAACGATCAATTCATTCGGCCGCGCGCCCCAGAACTGGCTATGGGCGAATTCCTCGATCTCGCCGCTCCATACGGGCAGAGTCACCAGCTTCAGCAGCTTGGCCGCGCCGTAATCAGCAGTCGCCCAATCCGCCCCCGCGCCCAGCAGGCGGATGCCGCCGATGCCGGCTTGCACCAGATCGGGGCAGAGAGTTTCGCAGAATTGTGACGATACGCTGAGGATCGTCGCCAGGGTTTCCCCCAGAAATGCCGCCAGACCCGGCTCCGGCGCCGCCATGCCCGCCCCTTCGAGCAGGAACATCAGCGCCAGCACCGTGGCGCTATAGCGTGTGGTTCCGGTGAGGAAGGGTTCCATATCGGGCACGTGAAGGCTGGCAATGCCCGATGCGATCCGGCCGAGCGTGCCGCCATCCTCGTTGCTCAGGGCGATACACAGCCCCCCGGCGCCGGCGATGCAGGCAGCGGCCTCGTTGGTTCTGTCGACGCTGCCGGACATGGATATGGCGATCGCGCGGTCATCCGCGCCCAAGCGGGCGCGCGACAGCACCATCTCCAGGCTGGTAGCGGCCACGTAGCCCCGGCCTGCCAGCGCGGCGACGGCCCGTGCCGCGAACCATCCATCGCCGCAGCCGAACGCGAATAACCGCCCGGCTCGCCGCGGCACCAGCGCGGTTCGGCCGAGGGCGGCAAACGCGTCTCGCCGGGCCAGAAGCCCGCGCAGAACCTGCGGCTGGCGAAGGATGTCAGATAGCATCGCAGGCGGCATTGGCGCTTCCGGAGGAGGATGCGCCACCCTGCGTCGGACCGGGCGCTCCAACAAGAAATATCTTCGAAAGTTAGCCAAAAAAAAGCGAACGAAGCCGTTTCGGCTCTAGCATAACAGTCGAGAAACCAGCAAAATATACGATAGTGTCGCGTGGAGATGAATTTTTGTCTGGCGCACAATGCCGATTGCGATAGAAAGCGTAAGTCTGACCCGTTGCTGCGAGAAAGGCCCGTCATGACAGCGTTCGGCGCGGTCAGCCGCCAGAAGGAAATCACCGATCTGCTCCGCACGCAGGGCCGGGTGAGCGTCGCCGCATTGTCGGACTCGCTGGGCGTCTCGGTGGTCACCATCCGCAACGACCTCGATGCGCTGGAGCGCCAGCAGGTGTTGCGGCGTTTGCGCGGCGGCGCCATCGCCGTGCGCCCGGCCCGTTTCCAGCGCTCACTGCATCCGCTCAACACCGCTTTCGAGGCGGAAAAGCAGCGCATCGGCGAACTCGCGGCCAGCCTGGTGCGCGACGGGGAGACGATTATCATCGATGCCGGCAGCACCACCCTCGCCCTCGCCCGCGCCTTGCCGCCGCAATTGCAGGACGTCGCCGTGATCACCCCGGCGCTCGATGTGGCGCTGGTGCTGGAATCGCATATGGGCGTGAAGGTGGTGATCACCGGCGGCACCGTGGCCAAGCCGCAGCGCTGCCTGATCCCGCCTTTCGCCACCACCCTGCTGCGGCAGCTGAATGCCGATGTCGCCTTCATCGCCTGTTCCGGCGTGGATTCCCGCAAGGGTTTTACCACCCAAAGCTGGGAGGAGGCGGAGGTGAAGCACGCGATCGCCGCCGCCTCGTCGCGCATCGTCTTTCTGGCCGATCACGGCAAGATCGGCCATGTCGCCACCGCCAAGATCATGGACATCGCCGAGGCCGAATTGCTGATCACCGACAGCGGCGCCAGCCCCGCCAGCCTGCGGCCGCTGGAGGCGGCCGGCCTTAACGTGATTACCGCGTGATGAAACATCGGCACGCCGTAGGGCGGATGTCTTATCCGCCTGTTTGGGCCGCCTCCGCGACAGAGGCGGCGAAAAAATCTGCCCTAGAGTCGATCCGAAAACCATGAACGACAGGCCCATCCTGCTGTCGCGGCGCGCATTCGGCTTCGGCGCGGCTGCACTGCCGTTTCTGGCGGCGCCGGCGCGGCCGGTGGTGGTGGCCTCCGACGAGGATGTGACCACGCTCGATCCGCATTTGATCCGCAACAATCATCCGATCGGCAGCATCATCTGGTCCATTTTCGATAGCCTCGTGCGACGGCGCCCAGACGGCACCCATGAACCCCGCCTGGCGCTCGCCTGGGAACAGCCCACACCCAACACATGGCGGTTCCATCTGCGGCCAAATGTGCGCTTCCAGAACAGCGAGGCCTTCGATTCGCAAGCGGTTGTTGTCAGCGTCAACCGGATGAACATCTCGCCCTTCAACGGCGAAAGCCAGCTCTGGCAACAGACCAATTTGCGACAAGTGGCAGCGCTCGATCCGCTGACGGTGGAATTCACCACCGCAGGTCCTGCCCTGACGATGCTGTACTGGCTCGAGGAAGCGTTCATCGGCCCGCCGCGCTATCTTGCCGAAACATCGCCCGCAATGATCGGTGCACACCCGATCGGGTCCGGCCCATACAGTTTTGTCGAATGGCAGCAGGGCGACCACGTGACGCTGACCGCCAATGATGCGCATTGGGCGGGGCCGCCATCGATCCGCGACGTGATCTTTCGGGCCGTGCCGGAGCAATCATCGCGGTTGAACGAGCTGAAGGCCGGCAGCGTCGATCTGGTGCCGGGGCTCGATCCCGATAATGCCGGCAGCGCCGTCTCCGGGCTGTCGCGCGCCGTTCAGGTGCCGGGCCTGCGCAAGATGCATATGGGATTTTCCCAATCCGGCATCACGCCCTTGAAAGACCGGCGGGTGCGTCAGGCGATCAACCATGCCGTCGATGTCGCAACGATGATCGATACACTGGAACGCGGCATGGCGACGCCGCTCGTCTCCGTGCTGAACCCGCCGAACAACGATCCATCTTTGCGCCCCTTCGGCTACGATCCGGCGCGCGCCGCCGCCTTGCTGCGCGAGGCCGGGCATGAGGGTTTTGCTGTAGAGATCGCGTTTGATTCGAAATATTCCGATGCGCTGGAAAGCTGCGAGGTGGCGGCGGCCTATCTCGGCGCCATCGGCCTGCTGGCGAATGTCGTTGCCTATGAGAGTGGGCATTTTGCCGAAACCTTGCGCGCCCGTGCCTTTCCCGGCCTCTATTTCTATGGCTTTGGCGCGCTGATCGAGCCGCTGGTGGAGCTGGTGATTTTCACCAGCGATGCGGTGGATAATGCCAGCGCCTATCATAATCCTGCCTTCGACCGGCTGGTGAAGACCGCTTCCGTCACCCAGGACGAAACTGCCCGCATTGCTCTGCTGCGCCAGGCCGAGCGGATGGTGTGGGAGGATTGTCCATGGCTGTATCTATGGCACCTGCCGGAGATCAACGGCCTCTCCAAGCGCCTGCTCTACACGCCGCGCGCGGATGAATATGTGGAGCTGTATCAAGCAAGATTGGCCACCTCGTGAGGCGCGGTGCGGCGTGGCGCCGCTGCCTGCGCGCTTTGGCCGTGCTCCTCGGCGTCAGCCTGGCCACCTTCGCGGTGGGCCACGCCACCGGCGACCCGGTGGCCTTGCTGCTCTCGCCCAGCGCCAGCCAGTCGGCGCGCGACCAGATGCGTGCCCATCTCGGCCTGGATCAGCCGCTCACCCGCCAATACGCCACCTTTCTTGGCCATGCGTTGCAGGGCGATTTTGGCCAATCCTTCATCTACCGTCAGAGCGTCGCCTCGCTGGTGCTGGCGCGTCTGCCAGCGACGTTGCTGTTGGCAGGCACGGCATTCGCGATCGCGCTGCTCACTGGCATCCCCCTGGGCGTGGTCGCCGCCGCCCGCGGCGGGGCCGCCGCCGCCGCCCTGCAGGTGTTTTCCATGATCGGGCTGGCCGTCCCGTCATTCTGGCTGGGGCTGATGCTGGTGCTGGCCTTCGCAGTGCATCTCCGGCTGCTGCCAGTGGATGGTTTTGGCGGCCTTGCCCTGATACTCCCGGCAATCACGCTCTCGCTGCAAAGTATCGCCCGGCTCGGCCGGCTGGTGATGTCCGGCATGGGCCAGGCGCTGCGCGCCGATTATATTCGTACGGCGCGCGCGAAAGG
>Ga0116229_10013612_pt1 | contig 11462 bp, 9 predicted proteins | sample S1TSphgellanicum_3_FD_87313 | JGI IMG/M metagenome (GOLD analysis project Ga0116229, IMG submission 87313) | Host-associated microbial communities from peat moss isolated from Minnesota, USA - S1T2_Fc - Sphagnum magellanicum MG | ecosystem: Host-associated > Plants > Peat moss > Unclassified... | reverse complement strand
TAATTTTCATTAATTTTCATTAATTTTTAAAATTTTCAAACTATACAAGTCCAAAATTTTCAAAACTTCTTAAACTTATAAATCATTATGATTGTTCAAAAGGAGGGTTGTTTAATTGATGTCTCAAAATGACATCCCAAGATGGGATGTCAACCTACCAAACACTTAAAAATCCAAGTGTCCTTCATAAAAATCCAAATTAGTGGAATGTTTAGTTTGAGAGTGACCTAAACACTTGGTCAATGACAAAGACATGCTTGAACATGAAAAAACATGAAAAAAATCTTACATATCAAGGGTTTCGAAAAATTAATATTTTTGGTATGTGAAAATTTAATTTCATGTTCTAGAATTAACCAAAATGGAAATATTAATTATTAATAATATATTAATCATTTAAATATATTAATATTCTAACTATATATTAGTCGATTGTTATTGGCAATGCAAAATAATACAAAACCCAAATGCAAGTAAAATTTTTTAAACCTTGCATCAATCTAGAACTTTTTCCCCAACATTTTTATGTGATTTAAATTTTTTTTAACCATCTAACAATATATTTATAAAACTTCAGAAATAATATTTTTTATATTAATTAGTAGGAATGTATCTCTAATTGGATTCATTGATTATTAACCTATATTTATTTTATTTGATTTTGCACAATTCATTATTTTTGTTATAGAAAAACTAAATTAATATTTGTTTTCCAAAATTAAGTTTACTTCATCACCTTGGCGGATTTGAAAATTTTTAACTTATTTATTTTCATTTTCTCACTTTTAATGTGTGTTTTTTTTTTCTTTTTTTTTTTCCCATTCATAATTCATATAGAGACTTTGAAATTTTCCCATATTTTAAGAGTCGTAAACTAATTGCATCTTATAAGCAATGTTGCATATTAGAATAAACATTATGATAAATTATTGTGCTATAATAAATTATTAAATTTCCAAATTCTAATGACTTATAACAATTTTCAATAACATCATCATATTATATTTCAAAATAGGTTTTATTCCATAATATGGTGCAATGAACAACTATTTTCCATATGAACAAAAAGATGCACAACAAATTATTTTGATCAAAAACATACTAAGAGGAAACAACAAGCAACATCATATTCAAGTGTTTGGGAAAACATGGGCAAGTTTTTATTTATTAGTAGCAAAACTTGCATCAAAGAACAAGTGCTCTAGGCAATCATGGAAAATACAAGTGCATATTAGATGCATATTCAGTATTCAATTCAACTACAATTGCATGATAACTTGTTTCATACCTGGAGCATTTCAATTTCTACAAAGTAAAGCCTAATGTTTTGATAGCATACTTATAGAAATATCGTGGTGTTAGATTTGCAAATCGACTTTGAAATAGAAAGAAAAATATAAAAAAGTGGGATTCTATTTTACAAACTTTTTCTTCTGACTTGCTTTCTTACTAAAACCTTGTTGTTGTAATTCATCCATTTAGAGACTGCCATGAATGCTTTCCCAGTCCTTTTCTATTGGGATAAGTATGTAGAAGAAGAAGGGGTTGGGGGGGGGAGTGGGAAACAAGAAATAGGGAATCATCTTTGCAAAGAAAAAAGTGTCATGAATTCCTTTTCCTTATGGCCTCTTAGTCTTTAACAAACCTCCAACTTTTGCTAAAATAAAGTTAAAAGGTTTGAAGAATACTTCGGTCTTGATGAACTTTTGTTGGGATGTGATTATGATGTGCACAAGGAACAATTGTGATTATTACTACCCTACACAAGTCCTATAGGAAGCACAACAAACTTGCTTTGATACCTCTCCAGATCTAGATAATCTTCGTCTTCTTCTTTTTCTTCTTCTATAACTTTCAAACCTTTTAAGCTATAATAACACTCCAATGGCACTAGAGCTTTAGAGAGAAACAATTGATGACTATGATGATGAGAGAAGAAAGGTGTGCAAGCAATGGTTTGTTATTGGAAGGGAAGAAAAAGAAACCTTTGAATCTTCTACAAAGATTAGGGTTTGATCGTTTTGAAGAAACAAAAGCTTTTTAACAACTATCTCAACTGTTTCTGTTTAAAAACCGTTTTGTTTTTTGGTTATAATCTTAAAAAAAATCAAGGGCATTTTGAAAAATATAAAAATCAAACAATGTGTCTTTTGACATATAATTAGGTCCAAATGTGTCTTTTAAAAAATTAGGGCGCACAAATATACGAAATTTGAAATCATAGACTTTGGATAAATCTAGATAACAAAAAACCATGTTTTGAAAGGAAAAATTAGTTGAGAATGTGTTCACACTTACAAGTCATATTTAATTCTTCAACAATTCCAATGACATAGGAAATGATTTATATGGGGTTATTTGCAAAAGGTTTTATATGTTGCTTTTACACAACCATTCTAATTGTAGATCGTCCTTGAACTATGCTAAATATAATTAAAAAATAAGTACTTATTTTCATTTTCAAGCCTAATTACTTCATAATTACTTCTTTTATGACTACTTCCTTTTCCTATTAACTTTCATAATAACTACTCCATTTTGGAACTACCTCACTCCTTTTTCCTATCCACCAACATGGAAAAAAAGAAGAAATTAACATGTGCCTTTTCATGTCCATGAAATGTATATTAATTAAAATTAAAATTAACATTGACATAAATATATGAAAACATAAGAAAAAATTAAAATAGTTGATCGTCACTGGTAGCATGCAACGATTTGGAGCTCAAATTGGATATAGGGTCTAAAGTTTAATTTAATCCTAAATCCTAATAAATGTTACAAAACAATTTTCATATGTCGAGTTCCCCTATTTTGAAATAGGTTCACACTTGGGCAAATGGTATAGGTCACACTATTTTATCTATGAAGCAATGTAGTTTGTTTTGTTTTGTCACATTGAGATCTCCCAAACCATGGCGCTTCATGCTGCACTCTTGGTATCTTTGAAAAGCTCTCAATGAAAAGGGGTACACTGATTTTGTTTAATAGTGTTTCAATCTATGGTGTGAAAATTATTGATTATTGAACCATGTTCTCAATGAAAACTAAATAAAATCGAAACTGAAAACTGTGTTGGAATTTGAGGGCCTTCTTGGTGTTATTGGAAAGCTCTCAGCCAGTCAGATTTGATAAAGTTTATTTCATAATTTTCAGAGCTAAGATGTGAAAAATAGTAATTCTTGAGTGAATTTTATTGGTGGAAATCCAAAAAAATTGCAAAAATTGGGTTTGGAAGGAAAAATCAGATGATCTCTCAATGTGTTCACACTTGGGCCAATGACACAAGGTAGACTAGTTTGCTTTAAAACATAATGTTATTTAAGTTTGAGGGATTGAAGTTCTCTCTCCTCCACCATTCACACAGAATAAAACTTTAATGTGGCACTTTGAAAACTTTCGGTGTCATGATAAAGCCCACTGTATAGTAGTGCTTCTTTTTTAATTAATTAATTTTTCTAGGTGGTGTTGCCCAAGTGACAATCATTCATAGGAATGTGTAGCCAAATTTGGCAATATTCAAAATATGAAACTAAAAAAATCTCAAGCACCCTTTCATGTTGTAGGCAGTTGTGACAATTTTTGGTGATTTTTTTCCCACCATGTATTGACTCTCTTTTTTTAAAACAAGAGGAAATTTACAACAAAATATTATTATTTAAATATAAATTTCAAAATGGCAAAAATTCGCCACCAAGAAAATCACAGCTGTATAGAGTATATAGAGGGGCATCTGACCTTAAGAGGATTTTACAAAACCCAGAAAAAAAGAAGGCCAATGAAGCATGCAAAAACCCAAGGTTAAAAAATAAGTACAAAATAATATAACATTACAATTTGCAGGTGGTGAAAAACAAAATGCCAAAACGGGGAAAAACGTTTTTCGATTTCCACGCTCAAGGGGGGTACGTACAATAGTTTTTGATTGGGTGAAAAGAGAAAAATAAATGGCATTAAATTAAACACAAATTGTAGTAATTAGGGCAGGGTACTCATTTGGCACCCCCCTTACATTACTTTTCCCAAAACAAATAGTTGTTTTGGGAATTGCGCCCCGTGTCCTAACCTTGGAATCCTCCCGCCCCATCAACACTTTGATAATTTCTGACTCATGATCAGAAGGGGCTTTTGGGGGGACGAGAGATGCAAAATGAAATGAAAATTTAACATGGGCCAAATTCTGTTTAACCTTTTCTTAGGATACAGGGAGAGACTAAACACAAAACCCAATTTTTAAAAAAAGAAAAAAAAGAAGGAAAAGCTTTTAATATTTCTTGTTCTTAAGAAATACCACAAGTGTGAAGTGTTTTTTGCTACCTATTCAAATTAATTTTCCTAACAAAAGAGTTTGAATAATCCCACCTGTGAAGTTTGTTTATATAAGGAGAATTTAAACCCATGTTTAAGGTGTTTTGTCTTTGGGTCAAATGATTTGCAACAATAGAATTTAGTTAAAGCCTTTCACACATTTGAGTCTCGCATTGAATAAAAAGACTTGTATGTGTGTGTTTGTGTGCATGTGTGAAATGAAGCTCTTGCTGCTTGCACTACGTTTCCATGTTATGCCATGCTCTCTCCATTCAAGCATCTACAAAACAATATTGTTGATGCCAACTTCATTGCATATCACACTCTAGAGGGAAAATTTCACCAAATTCTCCTAGTAAATAGTATAATGTTTAAGTGATGGTAAATGAAAAAAATTCCAAAGCTCCTGCCGCTTGCACTACAATTCAATGTTCTTCCGTGTTCTTTCCATTCGAGCATCTACAAAACAATAGTGGTGTTAATGCCAACTTCATCACATATCACATTCTAGAGGAAAATTTCCACCAAATTCTCCTAGTAAATAATATAATATTTAAGTAATTGTAAATGAAAAAATTTCCAAAGCTCTTGCCACTTGCACTACAATTCAACGGTAGTCCATGCTCTCTCCATTCAAGCACCTACAAAACAATAGTGTCAATGCCAACTTTGTTGCATATTACACTCTAGAGGAAAATTTTCACCAAAAAATAGTTTAATATTCAAGTGATTATAAATGGAAAAAAAATTCAAATTGTCCTCTTGATAATGATGAAATATCTTACCTACTTGATTGACCTTTGAGCATTTCATGGCTTTCCAATTTATTTATTTTTCTTTCAATGGTCGAGGTTGAGGTGGCTTACGGTTGAGAAATGGCATGTGGGGGGCACTTGCTTTATGATTGTGGGGGAGGGATGGAGGGAGGCATCCAAACCCCGTAGCCACTAAATTATAAGAGCTCTTTTGCAACACCAAGCCCATTGGTGAAAACCCCAAAAAACAATTTTTTGGTTGAGCTCAAAGGGGACATCCCCTTGTCCATAATAAAAGTTGAATTTAAATATGTCCACTAGGACCCAATAGGCTATCCTTTTGGAATATTTAACAACTTCAACTTCATTGTTGTAGTTTAGTGTTCACTTGGGTCGTCCAACCTCTTCAAAACCGGAACAAGATCTGCTCAAACTCTGCACATTCAATTTTTATAACATATTTTCAAGGTGGCGTGTCAAAAGAATGCAGCCTACATGTTATTTACATGGCCCAGTTCAGCCCAGAGTGCAAAGTGGGTCCAACTACTAACTTAAGGAAGAAAGAAAACTACAACAAAGTCCCCCAGTATAGTTTCCAGTTTCCTTGAACCCAGTGAACAATACATTTCATAAAAAAGACCTTGAGTCAAGTTGGGATTGTTTTGGTAGCTTTTTTCTTGTCTACCCCTCTTGTAGATTGTTGACTTTTGTTATAACCGATACCTTTTGCTTCTTTTTTTTCTCTCCCCCCCCTTCCTAGATCACCTCTCCCACAGCATTATGTATCATGACCCACAAGTGACGTACATAACCCCTCGTCACCCATTGTCCATGATCACGTGTAAACATGAAGAGCTTTACGCTTTGTGCCCCCATCTCCCTGTTGTTGTTGCATGATGAGCTTTGGAGAGAGAGAGAGAGAGATGGGGAAGATCCAGGTGCAAAGTGTAGTTAGTTAATGTGACACCCCACTTGTCGAGCCATATGTGATAGTTATGCACACGAGTCATGGATGGCCAATTTTATTTTCCCAATTTCATTGGGTTTGAACAAACAATCGTTGGGTGGGTGTGTGAGTACCTACTTGTTTGATTTTTTAATAACCCATGGTTCTAAGTTTTTGAATAAATTTCAAAATCAAAGAATCATCAGTTTTGATTTTTTGGCTTACACAAAATATCAAACAAATGTAGTTGTGATGTAGACATAGATAAGTGATATCCAGTAGCCAAAACAGTAGGAACATTTTCATGATCACTTGAAGTTTTAGTGGGGCATAGGGGCATATGTTTTTTAACAAAACCTTATAACCAATCATTTGCATGTGAAACAGAACTAACATTTATTCAAAATTGTTTGGTGATAAGTCATGCCCACATGGGGGGTGTTACTAAAATAAGGCCCACTTTACACTAGGAGTCAAGGCTGAGCTAGAAAAATTCTTTTCAATCTGCCCCAAGTTACTAATAAATGCTGAACTTTATGGCCTTGTATTGGCCCCAAGGCTGGAAAAGGTATACCATCGAATTTGGGAGGCCAATTTGCAACCTTTGAAGCCAATGCTTCAGCATTTATTAATATCCTTGTGTCAATGTTCTAGCAATTATTAGTAACTCCGGGCCAATTTTTGCAACTCAAAAGTGTTCAAAGTTGGCCCCAAGTTTTCTTGCCCTGACTCTTATTGTAAAGTGGGCCTTAATATAAGTTGTAAGTATAAGAATTTGAATTTTTCATCTTCACAATTAGCAGTCAAATCCTTAATCAATGAACTGTTCTTTCATAAGGTGTAATCTTTTGTCGACATACAAATGTTTGAAATCTACTTGCATAGGTAGATAGGAAGGTAAAAATTAGATAGATAACTAACATAACCTATGTAATCTACATATGTAGCTTACATAGGTAGTTGCTATTACATGTGTAAATAATTTATGTAGTTTATGTAAATATTTAGGTAACAAATGTAAATATATAGCCTAGCTTACATATAAAAGTGACAACCTAGGTTAACTTAGGTAGGTAGCTAGTTGAAGAGTACAAATTAGATAAACATGTAATTTAGCCAAGGTAGATGGCCTAGCCTAACAATGTCTGGTGTAGGTATATAGCCTAACTACCCACCTAGGTAGTGTAGTTTATTTTACCTCACTTACCAATCTACCTAGGTAGATTATATCTTATTTAAATAGGTAGCCTAGCTACATACCCTATAAATAGGTTGGTCCTTAACCTAGCTTAATTATGTATATCTTTAAGTTAACATGTAGTCGTATAGTCATAGTGTAGTCTCAAAAGCAATCATATAATTGTGATGCAATCACAATATAGTGGTAACAACTATGGTTAAAAATATAAAACTAAGAACAGATGACTACATGACTAAAACTGCACCATTGTAATTAAATGTTTTACTCATGTAAAATGTGTTTTGACTAGTGTTGGATGGTTCTTTGATTTTAAAAAAAATTGTCAGTTCCAAGCATTTAAAAAAACATAATCAAAGACCTGACTGATTTCAGGTATTTCAAAAGTAACAAAATCAAAGACTCCAATTCCATGTATTTCAAAACCCTCAAAGAAACATCAGTTTTTATGGAAGAACCACTGGTTATTTCATGGTTCTTTCTAGGTTTTTTGGCTTTTGAAATTTTTGCCAGGTTGGGTTTTTGGGCAGGTACCACAAAAAAAATTATTCTCCAGGTCAGTTCCAAGGATGCGTACCTATGGTATGGGAGTTATTGAATTTTGAGTAAACTTTGTAGTAGGAAACTCAATAAAAATCCAAAATCAATGTTTTAGGGAATTTGGATTTCATACAAAATTATATATTTTGTTAAAATATGAGCACAATGGGCACGTGCCACACCAGTATATTCTGATTTTTGTGTTTGAGATATAGTCTAAAACCAAAATTATATTCTCAATGATGTATTTAATTAGGTTTGAAATTTCAAAATTAACTTTAACTACAACACAGTGGAAACTAATTTGGGGATGGAATAGGAAATTCAATATAGAACAGCTGAATTTGATCCAAAATTTCAGAACTAGAATCAAGTTTGAATCCTTCAAAGACCAACCCATACTTGGTGAATCAAAATATATAAGACCGAGAGAATAGAGTGGGCTGGTATTGAGCTGCTCCTTTTTCCCTATAGTCTCAAATAACCCAAGATATCACCATCCTTTATAACATATCTAGTGGAGGACAAAGTGGGACCACGGGAGATTGTAGAATAAAAAGCAAGAGCATATCTTGATTGACAACTCTAGATCAAAACCCACATCCTATTTTGATGAGCACAATTCAAGAAACTTTTTAGAAAACAATTTCTAAATTTCACATAAAAAAGATTTGGAAACTTGGGAATGGGTGATAGAGAAGTCAATGGATGAATAATATAAGTGTATAACACACCAAAAAAAAACAAAGTTGGAGAAGGAAACAGGTAAAAGTACACATATCAAATAAATCCTAGCTTAAGAATAAAATGATGGATTTGGCTAGAAATAAATAATGCCACCATTGTTGTGTTGTTTTGAAATCATTGTTACTTTCACATTTCTTAACAATACAAACACATCAAAATAATAGTTATTCATAATATATAAATTATGATTAATCCATGTTTCCTCCTTGCTTGAACATGAGCATAATGGCTTAATATGCTTGCAACTAATGGTGTGTTCCATAGGTAGTACTTCCCAAAACATACAATGGACATACAACAGGCGATTCCAAGGTATTTGTAGTTCATCACCATTTTGAGCATGTTGGAAGGAGGGTTCAGGCAGGGAGGGTTTGGATACCTACCAATGTTGTGAAGTTCCCCTTTAAGAGAACATTCGGTCCTGGTTTTGATTCTTTAAAAAAATTTGGAAGTTCTTTGGGTGCAGTTTGAGCTTGGTTCTTCTCATTTTAAAACCTTATTTGTAAGAGTGTTTTTTCACAATTCCAATTTTATGAGACTGTTTACACTGGAAAGCTTGGGCCCCACTTGTACACAACCTTGTTGTACCCCACTTTTTGGATGAGACCATCGAAAACCCATGAGCCATGGCTCAAAGGCCTTTGTTTACAGCATAAACCCAATTTGGACCAAAAGATTGGATCATGTGCTTCTTTTTAATAAAACAAATTTTATTAAAAAAAAGTATGGAAATTTGGTTGCCCTAACTTTTTATTCATCTCTTATTTCTTTTTATTTTTCTCTCATTCTCATTTTAGATTTCCTCTTTGGTTTTTTTTTTCTTTCATTTTCTTTTTGTTTTTTTTTCTCCTTTTTGTGCCTAAACAATCACAAATCATGGATGAGAGAAAGAAGAAAAATACTTGTTGCGATGGCTATGTATTGGTGTTTTTTAGATTGATTCAACACGTGTTGATCATTCAAGCCTGGTTTTAAGATATGAAATGGAGAAGTATGGATTGTTTGTAGTCATGTGTGAATTTATGTGCAAGAAAAAACTAATTATTTGGGCTTTTAAAAGACAACATGAATTCACAAATCAATTTTTGCTTGATTCTTACATTAAGCAAAGTACTAAAGTTTTTCACGATACATTTTGATACCTTTGCAAAAAATTGGGTTCATATTTGAAAAAACAACATATATTTATGAGAAATCTAATTTTGGTGCAAGATAGGTTTCAATGTCTTTGATACAATTAAGAAGTTGGGCAGGGGGACACCAAAAAGCTCATCCCATTTTATTTTTTCAAAAAATAAAAAAGAAAAAAATGATCCCATTTTATTCTTGGTTTAGGCCTGAAAGTGTAGCATATTTGTGGGGGCAGCCATTAAAAATTCTCTCCAACATTATTTTTCAGAAAAAAAGGGAAAATAAAGGGAAAAAAGATTTTTTAAATTATTGTGTTTAGGCCTTAAAAGGGAAACTATTTTATGAGGAGCACCAACCATTCTCCTCAATTTTATCTTCCAAAAAAAATACCAAACATTAATAAAATATCATAAATCAACAGCTAAGATTATTTTGGAACCCATGGGCCTTTGCTATTTTCATTAGACCCACATCTTTGAGGTAAGCCTGAAAAAATATCCTGAGGGCCTGAGCAACATTATTCACAACTATCCATGTAAGATTCTAACAAGTTTTTTCATCCAAGGTCATTTGCTTGGGATTTGGCCTTAAACTATTCCAATGTAAACCCAAACTGACCACCCTTCATAGTTTGCACCAATGAAAGATTTTAGATCTGTGTGGTTCCAAGCCTAAGCCCTGTAATATAAACCACACCAAATCTACCAAATCTAACAAAAGACTAATTCCAATGTCTGATTTTAGGGCCAGTTCCAACAAAAAGATGTGAGTTCGAATCTAAATCACCAAAACCTAACCTTAAACCTTGAATTTTAACATTGGAAACTAGATACCCTCACAACACTGCTACATACATACTCCTCTCGATTGAACAAAAGGTTGATATGAGGTATGCCAATAACCTTTCTACTGATCACATGTGATAGAGTGCTCCGATAAGGTGGCTCCCCAGGGGAGCTTAGATATGCTCCCACAACCATGAACAATGTTTTACATGAGATATAAATTTGTATATTGTGGTGGGAGTGAGGTCTACTAGACTCACTTTGAACATTGTTGCCATTGGCCTTCCAAACCCTAGACTCGGTTTTCCGAGTTTAGGCTGGGTAAACCAAGTCTCTCAAAAATAAAATAAAATACTGAACCACTACATGGATACACTGGTACATATTCCCCCACCCCAAAATATTTTAGTATAACAAAACTACATGGATGGGTGAAGTTTAGGTGAAAATAGACAGTTCATCCAATGCTCATCCATGAACAAAACCCCAATAATAGGTAATAAGCGCCATCAAAGACATCCCACACAAAGAACTCAAAGCTCTTGAACAAAGGAAACAATTTGTAGAAAAGACCAAAACAAAAAGCCCCCAAGTACTCAATCACTTGAACAAGTATAAAAAAAATTACATATGTACAAAAATACATATATAAACAAATTCTTACAGATACACATTCTTTTCCTTATATATAAATTATACATACATTGTAAATAATAAAATAATAATGTATTTATCAATTCACTTTCTTTGGACACCCCACCCCCCTCCCCCATTTCCCCTTCCCAAGAGAACCAAAAAAAACAAAACAACAGGAAAGGAAATGATGGGAAGGCACAGGCGTGTGGTTAGAGGTGGAGGGTGATGTAGCCAGTGGCCTGATTGGTCAGAAAGTACCAAAGTACCCCCCTCGACGGCCCTAATGGTTCATATTTTAAATGAAAGCTTTTTTTGTTTAATAATCAAAGTACACTGTTCTGTTGGTTCCCTTCGCTCCCAGCCCCTCCCCCCCCCTTAGCGCCTGCTCCAGCTTCGCTTACAGTACAAGCAAACGT
>Ga0116229_10013611_pt1 | contig 11464 bp, 5 predicted proteins | sample S1TSphgellanicum_3_FD_87313 | JGI IMG/M metagenome (GOLD analysis project Ga0116229, IMG submission 87313) | Host-associated microbial communities from peat moss isolated from Minnesota, USA - S1T2_Fc - Sphagnum magellanicum MG | ecosystem: Host-associated > Plants > Peat moss > Unclassified... | reverse complement strand
TGATGCTACTAGTTGGCAATGCCATTCATGACATCACCTCCCCTTTTAACAATGTGTTCCACAAGGAACAACCTTGGGTTTGTTTGGATAGTGTTGGTGAAATTTTTTTCACGTTCTCCATGGTGTTTGATAAGTGTTTAGATGGTTCCCAAGTTTAGTGCATTCATTAATGTCATAACTTTGCCAATGGACGAGGTATTGTAGTTGTTAATTCGACAACTTAGAATCAAGGATCTCCTTCACTTCATATTTTTGTTCACCATTGATTTTTATTGGTGAAGGTGGTTCCAACAAAAACAACATAGTATTAGTACAATAATGTACTATTAACAATAACATGGTAATAAAAATTGTACCTTTTTTGAACCCCTCTCCTTTTGGCCTTTCAAAGCCTGCAAGATCAATAAGTTGTAAGATTAATTTTTCATTGCTATTGACCAACCATGAAAATTTCAAAATTGCATGGGATTGACTACAAAGAAAATGAGATTAGTGATTTCAAAATGTTCATTTAATATGACCTAACTAATTTTTTTAAGAAATCCATTATCAACACCTATAATATTTGTTTAATGAGCACAAGAAAAAATCTTAAGTTTTTTCACTACCACCCATTGCAAGTACTTGTCCAATTTGACCAATATTTGATTTATTATCATCATGCACAAATAGTAAATGAAAATTTTTTCTAGTTATTTGTGCATAATTTTCATAATGAAAACAACGATTACCTTGTTCACTAGCATTGAATTTTTTTTTTCAGTGTTGGATTTTATAATAATGGAAAAAAAAATTGACATGGAAAACATTTCAACCCTAGACTCTTTGCAAGAATCGTGATATTGTTTAATCATTCTTTTAACAACTTTTCAACTATTAACATCTAGCATAAGTTGAATCAAGGTTTGATAACAAGTGGAGAATGTTATTCATAAGTTGCACCTTGCACTTACACAAAAAGTCACCTTTTTTTTTTTTTAATGATTTCAAATTGTGGATGTGGAAATTAAGGTAACATTTAGCTTTATTAACACATTGCACTATAATGGTTACTGAATTTTTGACATCTCTTCAACTATCAACTTGATACATGAATTGAATTGTACATTTTTATCATATTGAAACCATTATTCATGGGTTGCATTTTACATTTATCATAATTTAATAAAACATATGTAATAACTTATAAAAACCTCACATCTCTTGAACTATCAACATTTGCACATGAGTTGAATAATTCATTTTGAATGTGTCAAATCCATTACTATCTAATTGCATTTTGCACTCACCATAATTCCTTAAAATGGATGCATAAAAACTTGTTATGTTTCACATTTATATTTGAATTAAAAATTAAGTCAAAATGTTAATATATACAAAGTCTAGTGTCCATGTAGACCTTTATATTTAAAATTTTTAATATTGAAACTTGTACATTTACATAAATTTATTTTTGTGTTTTCTCCCTAGTTCATTCATCATTGGACAAGTTTTTTTTACCAATGTTCACGATGCCACAATAACAAGACCTCCAAAAACAATTCTTAATTTATTTTTCCATTTGTTTCTTTGATGTATGAGAAATATAAATCCTAGCTAGATTTTTTTAAAAAAATAATATTTGGGTATATTATTATTTTATTGTTACGATGATTTAACATTTGTTTTATTTTTGTTTTGTTACAAGTTTATGTTTAAACATTTAGAGATGAAAATTCTTAATTATTAAAATATTTAAAAACATTAAAAATGGTGATATCATAATAATGACATCAATTTATTATTATTATTATTTTCAATTTTGTGGTGTTGTTCAAATAACGATTATTGATAAGAAGATTTAGTTATGTTTTAGCTATAGACAATATATGGAGATGCTAATTTGTTAAAATCCTTTTATAATTTGGCTACAAGTCCTGGTCCTAGAACCTATTATATATATATTTCATGTTGATGTAAGTTTAAAGTAAGTTTGATGTTGAAACTATTTATGGTTTTCACATTGAAATTATTAATCATTATGAATAATCTTTTTGTTCTTTCAAATTTGTGATCTCAAAGTTCTAACAAAAATTCATTAAACTTGCATTATTTTTATTAGGGTCGCTAAGTGTTGGAGTTCTAAACCATGTGCATCAAGCAAAAACATTTTTTGAAGTGTACTAGATGAATATTTAACCTATTGTTTCTCACCTTATTATTATCTAATTTTCTAAATATACACATATTTAAACCAACATATAGTTATTATAAAAATTTAATTATTACGTAATCTATATTAATTATACATACATATATATATATTGAATAAATAGTACCATATTTTAGAAGTAATTAAAGTACACCTTTTAGCCAACAACAATTTTTTGGGCACTACCTGAAATCATTTGGTTGGGCATCAATTGAAATTTCTTGGACAAATTTCAGCCAACTTTCAGTCGCCATAATCTCCAACTAAAAATTTTCAGTCACCTGGTTTGGCGACTGAAAGTTTTAGGTCGCCCAGAGCTGTATAACTGGAGGGGAGGAGTTTTTTCTGTCTGAGTTTGGCAAACCAATTTCACATTCACCCTAAACCCTAAACCCTAAACCCTGAGCTTGGGTATCCAGCCAGAGTCATGGATGGTAGAGAAGCATGTGGTTTTTCTCCAGAGCACAGATTAGACTGTCAACTGTAAAACCCATCATCAGTTTTGTTGCTTATCTCAATTTTCTCTTGAGATTATTGTTGGTGGTTTTTTTTTTTTTCAAAGCCCCCATTAAGTACCCCATCTGTGCCAAAAACACAATTGTCGAATACAGGGGGAGCGTCTTTTCTCCGAGTTTGGCAAATTTCCTTAAGTTTGGGATTCTCCACTCCTCAGGTTTTTTTTCCACCTTCAAGCTCTTGCAGACCTTACTTACTCCTACTGCTTCCCACAGAGGTTTTCTTGCTTAGATTATTTTTTATATAATAACACCTGCCAGTGACTTTCTACATTTGGTCACTTCAATGCCATTACTGTTATTGTAGTGACAAATCAATAGTGCTTACTTACATGTGGAAGAAATCAAATTGTAGATTCTGAGAGAGAGAGAGAGAGAGATGTGCAAGCGACAAGTTGTAAAAATGTTCATCTGAATCCTGACAACATCTGAGGTATTTCTTTCAAATCATATTTGGCTAATCAAGAAAAGCTGATTTGCATACTAGGGTTGGAGAGGAGAATTCAAGCTGACGCTCGGACAGGACGCATATGAAGCAGCATGATCTCCATCTCTTTGATTCTTTCTCAAGGTGATGATACTTTCAATTGTGCTGCCATGCCAAGAACATGGATACATTAATTTCTGGGGTTTATGCTTGCTACGGCAAATAAATAAATAAAAATCCTCTTCACCCTTTCCCTCCATCATCCTTCCCATGCCTGTGAATGTAAGTTTGCAGATATGAAACTTGGCTGCAAAGCTCAAAGTCCATGAACCCTAAACCCTAAACCTGTGATCCTTGTTATTCTCGTTGTGAAAATTTGTTTTGCTACACGTGCAGATCTTGATAGAAAAGGCCATTTGAAAGCATGCATCAACAATAAAACAACAGCAAAGGTCATGTTATGAACCCTAAACCATTGATCCTTGTTATTCCTGTTGTGAAAAATGCGTCACTACTGCATATGCATATTTTGATAGAAAAGGGATATGAAAAAAATGGGTCAAGGATGAAAACAACAGTAAAGGTCACATGAAAAAAAATCAAGGCAAGGACCCTAAACCCTAAACCCTAAACTTGATTTTCAAAACTAGTTTTATTCCTATACAAGTGATGTGGACAATGGAGGAAACCTGCTGGCTCCCCACAAACTAGTTCAATTCTTAAGACTCAATATCAGATGTGATGCCCAGTTTCTTGACTCTGCTCAGAGAGAAGAGAGTTTGCTTCCCCAGTAGGATTTGCGGGTTACCAAATCTGGTTTGAATTGGGAGTCAATTTGTGATTGACAGCTGAAGATTGAGATGTATACTCTTTAGGCTCCAGTTGCAAAACAAAATCAAATGCATTTTGGATTCAAATCAGCTAACCCATGTTGCGTAGTTTCATCCTCTGATATTGTTTGAATCTGCTCTAAGATTTTAGGGTGTAGGGTTTAGTGTTTAAACCCTGGGCAGGGCCATTATGTGATGAGTTGCTTGTTGCATTGCTCATCTCTATTACAGTTTGGTAGTTTTTGTTATGATCTGGATTCAAATCACGTAACCCATGTTGCACAGTTTCATCCTCTGATATTGTTGGAACCTGCTCTAAGATTTTAGGGTTTAGGGTTTAAACCCTGGGCAGGGCCATTATGTGATGAGTTGCTTTGTTGCATTGCTCATCTCTATTGCACTTTGGTAGTTTTTGTTATTATCTGCTACTTAAAACCTGGTTTGAAGTGTGTCACAACTTAAGACTACATTTGGGCTTTTCCTTAACCAACTTTTGAGGCAATCTAAGTGGGGGAGGTTCTTGAAGACTCAATAAGAGAAATGTTCCTTCTATTGGGTTCTCTGTATTATTATTGTTCCTTGAGGTCATTGGCATGGCAAAAGTTATTATGCTAATGAGACCATTCACAAATCTAAAGCACCGGCCGAAAATTTCTAGCATATGTGGAGGCCACTTTATCCAGCAGACTTTCTCCTTGGCAAGAAGGGGCGGGCCATTTTGAAAAAGCCAAATGAGTGGGCATTTTGCTTCTTTAAGAACTTTCCTGTTATATACCTGGTGGATACCCGCCGGTTATCACGGAGCATGTTTTAGAAATAATATTCTGTTGGTGCTTTAGAACAAATTTATAACATAAATTCTTTCAAACAAACAAACAAACAAACAAATAGGGGCATCATCTTTGTTCATAAAATAGGAGCTATAATAAATTATATATATGTGTGTGTGTGTGTGTGTGTGTGTGTGTGTTTCTAAACCAATTGGGTGAGCATAATGTTGTTGAAACATGTGGGCAATTTTTTTTTTAAAAACTTCACTTTTTAATATTTAAAAAAAAATTATACATGTTTCTACATAAAAATTTCAAATTTTAGAATCCTTTCCTCCTTTTTATTCCATCCCTATTCCCCCGCTCCCACCTCCTCTTCCCTTTCCCCAAATGAAACTTTTAAAAAATTCCTCAACCTGCCCCGCACTCCCCTTCCCCCCCCCCACCCCCCCCAAAATCTTTTTTTTTAATTTTAAAAAACTGTAAGGTTCCTCTCATGATGAAGATTAGTGGATCAAGTGGTAATTTAATACCATAATTTTTCTGAATAAATTATTTAATATACGGACCCAATAACACCGAAAAGAGTGCACCCCCCCCGCCCCGGGCACCTCCCTCCTGCCCCTAAAAGAAAAAAGAAAAAAAAGAGAGAGAGAGAGAGAGATATATATATATATATATAGCGCTGTAAAATGGATGAACAGTTTTTTTTATTGAATTTAGATCCGTGGCGGATATGGATGTGAGCCATAAATGAAGGGCCATGAAACCTTATCCTCGCCCCTTGTCCGTTCCCAGTTGCCCACGTGATGGATAAGGCATCCACGGTCCACGAATCTCCGAGAATCAGGTAATATCTCCATCGACGGTCGTGAACTCCGCCGCTTGTGGATGATGAGAAAGCATCAACCCACGTGCATCCTCGTGGATGACAGACGTCGCAGACTCATCCATAGCCGCCCGTACTACCTAGTACCTACTGAATAATAATAATACCCCATACGTACTAAATCTGCGGTACCAAAGTAGATACGCAGTAAATAAAGCTGCAGTAAAAAAGTAAAACAAAAGCAGGTAACTCAGAAGAGTAAGTACATGTACACACATTATTGGTGAATACAAAATTTTAATACAAATTAGTATTTTATTAGTCAATTCCTATAATTAAGTTAGGGTTTTAAGAAAAGAGAAAAATGAGATATATATATATATATATATAATTGAAAAAAAACCATGTCCCTGACAGATAATGATGATTTGACCATAATTGATTTATCTTAATTATTTATTGATCTATTTTATTTTTAAAAATCAAGGTTAGCTTTTAATCATATTCAATTTTATTAATTGAAAAATAATGAATTGTCACCAAATTTTGTTGTCATTTTGTTGACTCAAAGAATTTTGCATTTGAGAGGGGTGCAAGGAGTGGGGGTAGGTTAGTCAAAAGGCTTTTTAAATTTTTACCAATATTGTTAAAGCAATTATTGGCTTTTGCAACAAATTAATATGAAAATGCTTTAGGATTAGTATGATTGTGAAGGTTTAGGGTTTTAGGGTTTAGTGCAAATGAATAGGTAATTCATGATTTATTGAATAAGATATGTATTATATAAGGTAATTGGTCGAGGAAAATTTGTTGAACTCTATATAGGTCCATTTGAACCACCAATTTTTCAAAATTTTAAGCAAAACCCTTCTTCCTCAAAAGTTTCAAAAATCTTAAATAAAATAAAAGAAGGGTTTAGGGTGTAAGAATCCAAATTAGTATCCAAACATGCTTCCCATATGACTTTTGAACCATATCATAAATGAAATTGAATTCCTATTTAAAGTTGAAGCATAGTAACATGTAGTTAGGAAATTGCATTTTGCTACCCCATTTGGAATTTATAAAGAGGTGGTCCAAAGAACCTATTGAACAACATGATACATCATCCGTGCCGGAGGTGGCCGTTTGAGATGGTGTGCCATCATGATGCACAAAATTGTGAAGTTCTTTGTGTGTGTGGTACTTAGCCTATGTGTGCTCTCGTGAGTTGTGGTGGCCGACAATTCCGTAAACACATATTCATGTTGCATGAAACAACCCATGTGTGCCAACAAATTGATGAACATGTGTGATCATGTCATGCACACTTACACTACACAAGCTAAGGCCTCCGTATTCTACAAGATGTTGATTTCATATGGGCGTTTTCATCATCCATTATGTAAGTAAAAAAGGACAAGGCAAAATTATCATGAATCTAAACATACATAGATCATGAATGTAAGTAAAGGGGGGAAGGTTCTTATACCTCCTCCTCGAGAGTGAGAGGAACCTTACACCTATAAATAGGTATAATATATTTATTTAAAAATATATTAAAAATATATTATATTTATTAAATGTATTATATATGTAATAATATAATTTAAATATTTTTTTTTAGGAGAGATATCAATGGACTGATGTAAGGTTTAAGTTTTTCTTCAAGTGCTTTACAAAAGTAATAGAATAGAGTGTGACATGGGTGAACGAATAGCATGTCACACTCTATTCTATTGCTTTTGTGTAAGGAAAGTGTTGTGCCTTCCCTTGCATAATGGTTGAGGGCCTAGATGCATTTCCAACAAAAAAACGGAATGCATAAATGCATTCTAGGCTCTCAACCATTTACACAAAGCACCAACTAAAACATTATAGTGAATATGGAAAGCTCATTATTAAATGGAACTTTTCCTCTGCAAAAAGGGTTGGTTATTCCATTTTTCAAAATACCTTATATCTATTTTATTTTCTTTAAAAAAAATATGTCAAGTATCAAGGGATTTTTTTTTTCTAATGGTGCTTTACATCATATAACATTAATGTTCAATGGAGGTGTTTGCAAAATATGTGCCCCTTCAATGTTTCCACCTTGGACATGCACTTATTTTAGGAACACACCCCTCCAAGGGCATTACCCTACTTGGAAGCCCCAATTCACATGCCCCCTCCCTAAGGCCATAATGAACCAGCACCCAACTACACACAATGCAAAATGGTTAGTGTGTGGATAGGAAACATTTTTGTGTTTTATTCTTGTCTCGTGACTAACCATGGTGGTTAGCTATGTATTAAGGATTCACATGCATTTACCTACCTAATAGTCACTAAGTGCCTTACCTAAACTACCTACCTACATATTAACCACTTACATTCCTTAAGGTGCATTCACACTTGGTGTTAAGAACTCTAGTATTAAGTCCCCTAACACCAAGCTAGTCGTTTAGGACTTAAACCTATTTATCATGAAAATTTTATGTTAAGATAGCATTGACTTAATGTTAAACAGCAACCCATTTAACATTGAGTGCCACCTATATTTTCATTTAGCATTGACTTAACATTAGGTGTGAATGTGGCTTACCTATGATTTTAAACCATGAACCTAAACTAATTTTTGAATCAAGTAACTTCACCATAGCAGCTCGTCAAAACTATTAGACCTTATAAAATGCCTAAGGCCCTATGAAGGAAATGATGTGTGAATTCATGTAAGTACAAAGGAGAAAAATTAGGTTTAGGTTTTTTAAGTGTAGGATAAAGCCTCATGGTTGGGGCAATTCCCAAAATAAGGGGCCTAGAATAAGGTGGTAGCCAAGTCTAGCCCTATATTTTGGGAATGTTCCCCCACCTAATGCGAAAGAAGAGGTGAAAGTTATTATGAACCTAAACAATTATGGATCACAAGGCATATGAGGGTGAGGGCTCTTACACCTACTCTGTACAAGTGAAAAGGATCTTACACCTACTAAAATGAGAGAGATCTTGCACCAATCATCAGTAGGTGTAATATCCCTCCTCTTTTCCAAATGGGTATTCATGTATATAATTTGCCCTTCAAATATTGTTAAATAGGGAACCAACACCCATCAACACACCAAGTAGGATGGATGATGTGTGAAATAGGAACATCTTTTTTTTTGGTCGTATTGTCATCCCATAACTAACCACAATGGTTAGTTATGTACTAATCATCAACATGTATCTACTTGTCTAATAGCCAATCAAAGGTTTTAGCTACTTACCTACCCACATAGAAACCACTTACATTCCCTACCTACTTATCTATGATACTTACCCACTTGAATACGTAGTTTACCTGGTTAGTGGGAGGTGGAAGTAGTTAAGGACCAGTACACTAAGAAAAATTTCAGATGTTTAGGGTATTGGTTAAAGTAGGTTAGTTAAATAATTAACTATTGCTTGTCGGTATTAGTTAAATTGTTGTTTCTATTGCTAATCTAGCGAAAGATAATGCTAGGAATTATTTTGAGTTTTGAACGTGGAACATGGCAATGATGGTGGTGATGCTTTTCATCGTTGGTGGTTTCCAATATTGTGGAAAAAGAAATGCAACAACTGCAACATAGACAATATGTGAAGGAGAAGGGCGATTAAAAACAAACGAGGAGGTGTGGAGCGTGGCCATGGTAATGGTGATGTTCCTCATCATTGCCATGCTTGTTGTTTAGGGCATACACACACTCTTTAACAAACACAAAATAAAACCAAACAATCACAGAAAAGATGGATTCTATTCTTTCGAGTTATTTTTGGCGACCACCATCTTTGACCTGAATGCTTTGTTGTTATGCTTTTGTAATGACTAGGCCTACCATCGTTGGCAAGTTCTTGTAATGGCAAGCATTTTCAAGAAAATCGTTTTTTTTTATAAAATGGCTCCCTATTTGCGTCCCTTGTTAGTTCAAGATTCCCCTTGTCATCATTGTTCTGGCCTTTACACTTTAAGTGACCTCTTGAGGCACGTCAAAAGTGTTCACCCTCTTGCTAGCCTCGTTTCCTAGGCTAACCAAGTTATTTTATTTTTTGCAAGTGTCTTCCCCTCATGTGTTTCTCCTTGGTTCTATTCCTTTTGCTTATTGGGGTTGGTTTCAGGCCCAATCTAGCTCCTTTTTGGGGTTGTTTGAGTCTTGTTTCATGTGCCCTCGTTTGGTTCATAGGATCCTTCGAACCATCTAGGATGAGGTTAAGCAAGCTTTTCGCCTACCTTTTAACTAAATTGCTTGAAACCCAATAGACAAATTAACATGGTTCCTTTTCCTCCTATTGCCTTGTTGGTGTTTACATTATATTCAAAAAGGTAGTTCAGGTCAATGAGAAGTTTTTGCTTGCCTTAGGAGGTTTATGGCGGGTGACTAGTCTTCTTTTCAAAAAGACTTTTCACGTGCTTCTTGTGTGCCTCGCTTTCACCATTCATGGGAAGATTCTTTGACCACTTGTTTTTGTCGATGTCTAATTTTAAGGAAAGTCAGTGAATATAATCGCATTACTAGAGCTCTCTAACCCATGACACCAACTATTCCTTTGAAGGGCACCATTGTTGCCCTACACTAATTGCACCCCCTTCCTTCAGACCTTGTCCCTCCACATATCTTTGACTTTTAGCCTTAACACATTTTTGTCCCGAATAGGACTTTGTTTGCTCGAGCATTAGCCTCTACTCCCCATTTGTCTTCAAGTGGGCTTTCTAGGATGGTATATGAATATCTTTCAAGATGCTTCATATTGGAGGACCAATCCTTAGGGTTCTCAGAATTATTCCAGGTTGTTGTTGTTGCTACTTGTGGGGAGATCCTTAGGTCGGTGGCCCTAATGTTGGGGGCTAGTAGATTGTTGGTAATGGCAAAAGACATTGGTGGTCTTCATTTTACTACCATAAGTGAGGTGTTTCTTTGACTTATTAATCATTCCATTATCCTAGAACTTTGGGGGCAATTTCAAGAACACTTATCCCTGCATCAATTTGGAGTATCAACCCCTGGAGGCTATGAAGCCATCCCTTTTAACATCTGAAGTTTCCTTGACCTACACCCTGATTGGGCCGTGATGTAGGTCATCAAATACACTTTTAATAGTGTTTCTTCGAACTACTATTTTTAAAAAGTGATATGATGTTAAGGGGCCTTTGGCAAGCATTGTCCCCTTTACCAGGTTGTTTTATGGTGTTCATTTTTCTCTTTATTATTAGCATGGGTGGCATGTGGAGGGGGTCACCATTACTGAGTCATGTTTAAGCATGAAGTAAGGTGACCCCCTAAGAGGTCCATTATTTGATTTGGCCCATTATCGAATTCTTTTAGAAACCATCGCGTGGGCCCCCAACCATGTTTTTTCATCCCTAACGGACGATACCCACATTGTGGGGCCTATGAATGAAATTAATTGCGCCTTTGACCACCTTTCAACCCAATTAAACCTAGTTGGGCTTAGGGTCAAGGTGTCAAAATGCAGGTTTCGACATCCATTAGGGATCTCTCCATGCATAAAGATTCTTCAAGGCTACACTTTGGTCATAAATGGCCAATGCATTTTAGGTGTGCCAATGGGTTCTTAAGACTTTCCCATGCATTTTTTGGATGCAGTTTTATTTTAAAACGTGGTGCATATTAATGGTTTCCCTCTCCTAGGAGACACCCAAGTTGTTTTGGGCATTTTGTCTTCATGTAGTTTGTTGACCTTTTTATCTCACATGAATAGTACCTCCTTCTTCCTTCTTATTTCTTTTGGCAAGTTTCATCAAAAGAATTATGCAAATATGTTGGGACATTATGAGTCTAAGATCATGGGAATCTTTTTAGGGCCTTTTAGCAAAGCATTAGGTTTTATTACCGATATCCTTTAGTGGTATAGGCCTTCTTTTTATGGAGGATTGTGCCCCATCTATTTTTTTGGGGAGTTG
>Ga0116229_10013610_pt1 | contig 11464 bp, 10 predicted proteins | sample S1TSphgellanicum_3_FD_87313 | JGI IMG/M metagenome (GOLD analysis project Ga0116229, IMG submission 87313) | Host-associated microbial communities from peat moss isolated from Minnesota, USA - S1T2_Fc - Sphagnum magellanicum MG | ecosystem: Host-associated > Plants > Peat moss > Unclassified... | reverse complement strand
TATTCATGGTTCTAAATGCCTTGTGTTCGAAAGAAGGTAGTGTATTTGGGTTGGGTAAGATGCTTTTCTTGAGCAGTCCCAACATTTCAAAGATGAAAATGTTAGATGTTCCACGAGTGTGACAACAATTCATAATGAAGAGTGTTGATGCGAGGATTGACAATGTTGACCTTTTAAACAATGGTACTCTTGAGGCCTCCTCAAAGGCCATATGCTCTTGGTTCCATCCCTCAAGTTCGTCCCCCAATTCTGGCATGCCCACTATGGCCTCCTCTTCATTAGCTCTTTCAACATCTACTCTCATGACATTATCTACATCCACCATGTCGTATGCATTGTTAAAGCTTGGAAGAGATCCACTCATAGGTGAAGCTCCTCCCACATGGCCAATGCATTGTTCATGACCAACTAGTACCATTGGTTCAGGCTTTTGGCCCACCCCCCTCAGTTCATCCATTTGAGTGTTATGGGCTTGTTTAGCAACTTGGTCAACAATAACAAAAATATCCCTCACCAACGCCATGTCCACCTTTGCATCCATTTGACATTGATTCGTTATATTTTCAATGGGCATGAATGGTGGTCCATTAAGGTGAACCATCCACTCATCGTCTGATGAATCATGGGGATCACCCTGTCATGCATGTGGTAAAATACACAAAGATGTTGATATCAAACCCCTTATTGTAATATGTGATGGTTGACCTTAACAATGTCCCATCAAGGGTTGAGTTAACTGGACAATAGTTTAAATTTGTAATGTATGATGTACAAAAATATGTACATCTTTTTTTGTGTTTGGGCCACATGAATAATCTTCTATTTTGCGCCTATTACGTGGGTGTTGCCCCCAAGATCAAAAGTGTTTCACAATTGTGGACCACTTCAAGGGGCAAGCACTTAGGAAAATTTTACATGGGCAATGTTATTTGTCCTACCTTGCAACATTTTCTTGAGCTTCATCACGTTCCCAAAGCCTGATGTCTTGAGCTTATATACACCTTGCGTTTCCCAATGGTAATCGCCTAGCTTTATGGGCCTCCATGTGCAATTTTGTACCATTCACTTGTTATTTTTCCAACATGCACTTGCATCCTTGATAAAATTTTCCCACAAAATTTACCAAATATACATGATCCGATCTCCAAACATGCTTGTCAAATATGGTAGCATGTCCATTTGCATTATAATCACTCATAACAATAGTTGACCATATGGTCCAGCCACACCCCTTGTTGTATTCTAATGGCCAAATTAAATCATATACATGTATCAAACATGCAACCAAGACAAAATGTACCTTGTAAAAGGCCAATTAGCCAATGTAAAGAGGCATTATGTTACTGCCCAATGTTGTTCAACTAGGTCACTTGTTTATTCAAACACTCCCATGAAAACAATGTCATTCAACATGTTACATGGCTACTCCCATATAATTTCATCCTACATTGCATGATGCACATTTGGTTCCACATCCATGTATCCCTCCACTAATATCTAGGTGGAATGCAACTTGCAAACACTCCACTAGACTTGGCTTTCACTATAGTGGATTGTGCCATGTTTGGTTGGAAGGCGTTTTCATGTTTGTGGATTTTCCATGGCTTGGGTGGGCTTGGCTTGAATTGAGTCCACTAGACACATATGGCAATTCAGAAGCAAAACACAAGTCATCAAGAAAACCCTCGAATCTCTTAGATGTCACCTAAATGCATGACAACTTCATTCACCTTGATTCATATATCATGATTGCACCTTTGCCATTTGGACCTGTGCCAAACCCATTTTTTATTATTGTGCAATCCATCCATGTTATATATGATTTAACTTAACCAAAATGTGTATTTATTATTAAATCTCTTGCACTACTCCTTTGTCATCAACTATAATAGCAATGAACACATGCACTTTGGATGCCAATAAAATGAAAGGAGGTTTGATATATACCACAATCTCTTTCTCGACCTTGGACGAACTGGTGAATATAGTTTATACATTGTCTTGTTCATCTAACTAGTTATAACCCACCTTTTTCCATAAGTTAGACATCCATGTATTAATATTTCATAAGTTCAAGCTAGGTTCATTTCATGCCCCCAACTTACAATTAATGATTGCAAGAGAATCTACCCACAACAATCTTGAGCATCTTGCTTATGTATATATATCAATGAATGTGTTTTCTTTCCATACTCAACAAGCAATTTATACAAATGGATTTCGTATATTCAAAACATGTTAATTGATCATTGGTGCAACCCTGTTCAATGCATGGCATCACCATCACACTGCACTTGATTTGTGTTACTAATTATCCAATGACCCACCTTGAACAGGCCCAACACAAGAACACGCACATGTAATTTAAGGTTCATTGATTGCTTCCAAGGAATCATTTTAGTTGATTAGTGTCACCAAGGCACTTCCACCCATCAAAGCCACTATCACCTATTAAAAATACTTCAATGCTCTTGAACAATTGCCCTTTCAAAACATACTTGCATCTTGACCTATTTTTGGTAAGGTTTATTAACTAAACTTCACCTATTTGATGACTATATGCTTCCCATGAACATTCTTTGTCACCCCTTCAAATCATGACAACCTTCCAATAGGTTGTACACTCCTTTTGCCTCCCAAGTGCTAGATTAATAAACACAATTAATGTTTTGCACAATGTGAACAAGAAATTGAATTTAGTATCCTAGTGCAACGTCCCTGATGTATATGATGCTTGAGAGATTCTTGGGTTCCTCTCAAGTGTGGCCACATGCTCATAACTGTGTGGTTTGACATGGTAAGCTCAACCATGGTCTGACATGGTCTAGTTCTAATGGTCCCTACACCCTCCACAAGTTGCATCCTCCATAAGTTAGTAATTTGTTTAATACTATTTCATAAGGCAAAGCTAGGTTCACATTGTGCCCCCAATTTTGCATAATTATGGCAAGTTCATCTACCCACAACAATCTTGTGCACCTTGCCAACATATTTGTATGATCATGAATATGTTTTCTTCCCATATTCAACTATCCATTTGTACTTGATGGATTTCGTTTACAACTTGCTAGTTGATCATTGGTGCAACCTTGTTCAATATTGAATGGTGTCACCACCACACCGTAGTTGATTTGCATTATTAGTCAACATCCCATTTTGAATAGTCACAACTATTAAAGGGGTAGGATGAGTACATGTTTTGAATGAACAAGGCATTTGGATAGGGACTAATCATGGAACATTATTAGTTTGAATTTGGAATTCTTGATTTTTTTTGGATCATGGTGATGTGACTTTGGACTACATGAAGGGGAAAATTCTAGGGGGAAAAGGAAGCATTTTTAAACACAATTTTGGGAAGAGGAAGAGGAGCTATAGGTACTTTTGTAATAGAAAATCCACAAATTTTGTTTTGATATATCGTAGATTTATTTTGTTATTTTGGATTTTATTTTAATAAAACATGGAATTATGCTATAATTATGATGGAGTTTTCAGTAAAATAGAAAAGTACAGACTTTTGTAGTGATTTCTATGTTAAGATTGTTGTGTGAATCTATTGTAATATCAAAACATGATGAAATGAATTGAAGTCTTGTCTTTGAAGTTTTTTACTATGTATTTTGAAGTGCAGATTTTGGTTATAGGAAATAACCATGAATATGGTGTTTTAATGAATGGCAAAGTTAAATGTGTTGAAAACCAAGGCAAAAATAATGAATGCATGCATGTGAAATGCAAATCATTTATTACAATAATGTGGAATAATTTTGTAGGAATTAAATTCATTTATACAATTTGGCAACCATCTTACATGGAATTTTTTTTCTTGTTTTTATTATAATAACGAACATGTTTTTCTAAAAATTAGTTGTACTATAAATGAGAGGGTTCAGATGAGTGGTTTTGTTTTTTTTCTATAATCTAAAAAGGTATGTTAGAAGTATTAGAGGTTTAAGTGGTTGATGTCATAAGGATTGTAGAGTGATATACAAACTTTGAAGATGAAGGATTGTGAAACAAGATGAATCGGATGGTAATCTAAAGTTTAATTATAACGACAATTGGACTTAAAGGCATATCGTCAAGTTATTGAAAGATGAACAAAAGACAATTTCAAAAATGGAAAGGAGTATGTAGGGACATATAAACCCCATATCAAAATTTGATGTTGGATAGATTAATTTAAAAAACAAAAGAAAAAACTGCAAGGCACATGTTTCTATCACAAGAAATGGTATGGTGTGAAATACGGATTTGGGGCTTTCACTAAAGGCACAATTATAGACGACGATCTCCACGAAAAGAGGTGTAGTCAATTATTCATCCAAATGAGTGGGTGCAATATACTTCTTAGTTGCAACCTATGGTTTAGAGTTGTAGGGGGACTTCTACAATACTTAATCGGTCGTAAGGAATTTCAAGTCGAAAGTTAATGACTAGTTAAAGAAGGGATGTTACAGGAGGTATACAACCCAAGTTTGTGTATCAATCGACATCTCTAAATTACTATGAACCAATGGAAGACTAAGAAGTGGAAGAAAACACCAATATTGATGTGTTTGAAAAGACTTAAGATAATTACTTATAATCATTGAATATACTGAGGCATAAGTGAATGTGTTGGATGAAGTATCACAATCATACTCACATCAAGGGAATCCAAATTTGGATCAAACAAGGTACCCAACTAAAACACAAGATCATGAATATGTGGATTCAGAGGTAATCATATTATTTTCAAAAGTATATGCATTCTATGAAGAAGAAGGACATGTAGTCATGGATTATCCTTTTGTGCCTTTCCACATCAAAACAAATATTGTTAGACATGTGGAGTTATAGAATGTGGCAAAAGCATTAATGGATCAATCACAATAACAAGAATTAGGAATTGTTGTAGTCCAAAACAAATTGAAAGGCATGGAGTTGGGAAGCCAATTAAGACTACACCCAAATGTCATTTTTCCTGGGACTCCCAAGTCGGGAGTCCCAAAATTCCTAAAATTGAAAATCCCTGCCACTTTGGACTCCAATAACTTCATGTGCAAACTTTGATTGAAGCAAGGTTTAAAGTAAAATTGTAGCCCTCGTCTAGAAATTTTCAATGATATATGGCACGCCTCCTGCATGCACGTAACTAAAGGCAATTCCCGGTTTTTAGTGGTTAGGGGTCAAATTGACACTTTGACTCCTGGTTTTTTTTTCGGCCATAACTTGTGTCATAAATACTCAAATGGAAAATACAAGCCCATTTTAAACATCTATGTCTTAAGAGATTTTCAATGGTACAAGGAAGTCTTCAATCAAATTAGTTTTTGACCCTCAAATTATTCTCTAAAGATTAGGAAGTCCATTGGGACTTTAACTCCCAAAATGGGAATCCATTTGGGAGTGTGTGGGTTCATTCCTTCGCACTCTCTTGCACTTTTGGGAGTGTGAATGTGACTCTCAAGTTACACTCCAAGCTTGCACCTTTCCATGCTTTTGCTTTGGTCGCGAGCCTAAGGCTAAGTTTGTGACACTAACCTAGATGCTCATGTCAGAATGTTCAATTCAGGCAAATACAAAAACTTATTAAGAGTGTATCATTAATGTGTTTAGTTATATGTTAAGGGATACAACATTAGATTGGTGCCATAATTACATGTCATAATTTCCTAATTTTAAATTTTCAGAGCTTACATAGGCATTTTGCAAACGTCATCGAAAAATTCAAAATGACGAGCAAATATACATGGAGCTGAAAAATATGAAGCATGAGGAAACTAAAAGGGTGGAGGTTTATTCTAAATATATTTAAAAGTTGGCTCATGGTTTACAAGTACCAACCATGGACAATTTTTGGACTATTATGTTTAGAGCAAGTTTGTAATCATATTTCAAAATTGTGATTTTGAGGATGAAGCGGTCAACACTTCGACAACATAAGGAGGCTAGGATATTATGTTAAGAAGGGATGCTTATTGTTGAAGTAAGGAGTGCATTATCAATACCACAAAATACAAAATAGGTAGCATCACTAAAACAAAAAGTAATTCAAGGAAGACTAACAAGTTTTGCACAAATTATGGAATGACTAATCATAATGTGGAGACATGTAAAAATAAGAAGGAATAGACTACAATGAAAATTACAAAAGCAACCCAACCTAGTCAAAAACCTCAGAAGACATCTTTGTATGCATGTCACATTTGTGGTTTGAATGGACATAAAATGACAAACTGTCCAAAGTTTACTGAGATGCAGAAGATGTTTCATGGGAAATCTCTAACAGTAGGAGAGGTTCATAACATAGGTTCATAAGGGTTTGTTTCATGGGAATTTTTTAAGAGTAGGAGAGGTTCATAACATAGGTTCATAAGGGTTTGTTTCATGGCAAATTTTTAACAATAGGAGAGGTTCATAACATAGGTCCATAAGGGTTTGTTTCATGGGAAATCTCTAACAATAACAAAGGTGCATAACAAAAGTTCATTGCATAGGTTCAAAGAGTTTATAATATGAACTTGGGATAGTTGTTTAAAATAACTATTGAATTAAAAAAATATTTGTGGCAAAAGCTAAAACTAGAAAAAATTTAGAATTTAAGTAGAGCAACCACAAATAAACACGTTATTTCTTCAATACCATAGGTAGGAACAACTACTATAACAATAGATAATCATATGGCAATTATCCAAGTACAGATTGGGAAGAATACAATAGAGGATGTGTTGTTGGATGGAGGTTTTGGAATTAATATCATTACAAAATAGTTGAGATTAAAGTTGGGGCTTCCAAAGTTTAAACCTACACCGTATAATCTAAGGATGGAAAATCAAACAACCACAAAACCAGTGGGCTTGATTAGAAATCTAAAGATATATGTTCATGACATTCTTTACATAACTACGTTTACTATGCTTTAGAATAGTGTAGTAAATTCTAGTTATTCCATGTTGTTGGGGAGACCATGGTTGAGGGATGCTAAATGGCACATGGTTGGGGGAGTAACACTATTACCATACAAGGGAATGGGACAATCAAAACAATTATAATCACCAAACATTTGGGAGGTGAAGTAAGAAAACCAAAAATGTTATTGTGCTACGATTATTACAATGGTATCACATATGAAAAAGAAGATATCATCTTTGTTACAAAGCCAAAATTGTTCTCAATAAGAACAATTAGTTTACCTAAAACAATTCAATTTGTGAAAACCATAGATGTGGAGATCATGGATATAGATGTGAAGACTAATATTTTAGAGTAAGAATTTAGAATATAAAGCACATAGAAGAAGATAGCTGGCAATGGATATGAGTCAAAAGTAGCTCTAGAGGATAAGGTGTATCAAGAAATGTACTATAATCATCAACTAGAAAGTGTTGTAGTGGATGAAACTCCAACAAAAATCAAAGCATAGGAATTGTAGATAGATGGATGGACATTAATTAAAGATCAACAATTGATGAAGCTTAATCTAGGAACTGATGCAAAACCACACATGGTGAAGACTAATGCATAGCTAGAAATAAATAAGGTGTTGAAAGTGGAATAGCTGTTGAAGGAATTCAAAGATTTTTGTGCATGGACATACAAAGATCTGAAAGGGATTCCACTAGAGCTAACACAACACATAATTGAGTTGGACACTACTATACCATCCGCACATTAAGCTAGGTACATATTAAATCCAAACTATGCTACAATAGTGAAACAAGATATAAATAAGTTGCTAATAGTTGGATTCATTCAATTTGTATAGGAAGTTACATGGTTGTCACCCATAGTAATAGTGCCCCAGAAAAATGGTGAGTTGAAAATTTGTATAGATTTCAAAAAACTAAATGCAACCACAAAAAAAGGTCCATACCCATTACCTTTCATAGATGAAATGTTGAACATAGTAGTAGGGTATGAAACATATTCTTTCTTAGATGGATATTCATGATATCATTAAATCTTTACAGCTTTAGAGAATAGATAAAAAACTACATTTGTTACAAACTAGGGGGCTTTTATATGGAAGATGATGTCATTTGGAGTTAAAAATGAACCTTTAACATGTTAAAGAGTTGTTACCAAAACATTCAAAAAATATTTGGTTAGTTTTATGAAAATATTTCTAGATGATTTTACAGTGTATAGTGACATGGAAAATCATTTGTAGAAATTCAGATTATGTTTTCAAAAGTGTAGAGAATATAACATTAGTTTGAATCTAAAAAAATGTGCATTTATGGTATTTGCAAGGATGGTCTTAGGTTTTATTGTTTCCAAAGAAAGGAAACTACCATATCCAAACAAAATACAAGTAATAGTAAACATGCCACCACCAAAGAATCCACAACAAATTTAAGTATTCAATGGGATGGCATAGTTTTATAGATGTTTTATAAAAACCTTTGTTGCTATTATGGCACCTATCACTAAACTGACCAGAAAGACAAAAACTTTTCTTTGGACAAAGGAATGTCAAAAGGCTTAGGAATTGATCAAACAAAAGTATATTAAAGCACTGATATTGATATCACCAAACTGGCAGGTGAAGTTTCATGTTCATATAGATGCACCCTTGTTAGTTGTGGGGGCTATGTTGTTTCAGAATGTAACAAAGAAGAGTGATCAACTAGTAATGTATGCTTTTAGGCTTTTGAATAGAATAGAACATAATTACAGCACAACAAAAATAAAGGCTTTAGTAATGGTTTTTGCTTTGCATAAGTTTAGACATTACTTACTAGGTAATAAGTTTGTTTTTTATGTGGATCATATGGCATTGGTCTATTTGGTCAACAAACCACAAGTTTTAGGGAGAACAACTAAATGGTTGTTATTGTTCCTAAAAAATGACTTCATAGTTGTGTATAAACCATGCACAACTCATCTAGTTGCAAATGCATTGTCAAGATTACCATATATTATAGAACCCATAGGTATGCGTGATTAAACCACATATGCAAGTTTTTTTACACATAACCTGAATGGCTGAAGGATGTAAAAGAATTTTTAAAAACATGATAGAATGAGGGCACATTATTGGTACAACAAAAACAAAAATTGGTTAGGAGAGCAAAGACTTTCACATTGAAGAATGGTGAATTGTACATAATGGGCCAAGTCAATAGACTATGATGATGTTTGACATTTATGGAAACATAGATGGTGATGAGAGAATTGTATGAAGGACAATTAGGAGGGCATTTTGCAACTAAAATAATGCAAAGAAAGATATTGGATGTTAGATATTAATGGCCTACTATGTATAAAAATGTGCATGATTACTACAAATCTTGTGATGCATGTCAAAAAACAAGAAGATTGGCAATTCAAAGTCTTGCAAAGTTGATGACAAGTCTTCCAAAGGAACCATTTATGAAATGGGGGCTTAATTTTTATGGGGCCAATCAAGCCAGTAGGAAGATATACAACAAACAAATATATTATTATAGCCACAAATTATGCTACCAAGTGGGTGGAAATAAGAGCATTGATAACTAATACTGTAATAATCGCAACAATTTTTTTTTATGAGTGCATATTAACCAAGTTTAGATGTCCTTTGACTATAGTCACAAATCAGGGAGTTCATTTCAATAATGATGCCATCAAGTATTTGACATATCATTTTTTGTTGAAACATGTGAGTTTTACAACCTATTATCCTTAAGAGAATGGGAAGGTTGAATTTATTAACAAAGTGCTTAAGACACTATTGACCAAGTTAGTAAGTGAGAATATAACATATTGGGATGAACATCTGTTTATAGTGTTATTTTCATATAGAATTGCATACAAAATAGCAACATGGTATACACCATATCAATTAGTGTATGGATTACATCCATCGATGCCCACAAAATACATAATGTTAGTTGTTGGTGGAAATGAGAGATACAATACCTTTGTGAAAATTTTAACTAACATAATTACAGAGTTGGAAAAGTTGCAAGAAGCTAAAATGCAAGTTGCAAAAACTACATGAATTTAGTAGTGGAATAAAACATTATGGAGTTAATAAAAGAATCCAAAAAAATAGTTCAATTTTGGTGATTACGTTCTATGGTTTTCAAAGGGTAATAAGTCACACCTAGGGAAGTTTACTAGGAAATGGTTTAAACCTTACAAAGTACAATATGCATTACCAAATAACATTGTGTTATTGATAACCATTGAGAAGTTTGAAATTAACCTTATGCTGGTCAATGTGAATAAGCTCAAACCTTACAAATACATGGAATCTAAAGTTCATAAATAAAAACAACAGATGTTAATATATTGGGAAGATAATGTAGGTGGAGTTCAAGTAGAAGATTTTGATATGGACAAGGAAGATGAAGATTGTGAAATACAAAAACCACATATACAAAATATAGAAGATGAAGAACAAATGAAAGATCTTGTGGTCAACACAATATTGATTTTGGAACTACATATGATTAACAAATCTATATGTAATAAATGCAAGTGAGGAATTTGGGATGCTTCAAAGATCTAAAGATGATCTATCAAGGGTATTGTTTGATTCAACAAAAATATTCGCCTAATGATTAAGAATATTCATATAATCATTACATTTGTTGGCATAGTTAGTAAAAAAGTTAGTATAGTCAGTAGATAAATGGGCACAGTTAACAAAAGGTGTATAGGGCGAACGAGGTGGAGTCAATACAACTAATGTAGGGAAATTAGGGATGTGGACTAATTGGAAGATGAAATTTGAGGTGTTCACTCATAATGATGACACAAAGTGCTTCCACATGGTTGTACAAAGGACACATAAATTTGTAGTGATGGGCCGTATTAGTTATAAGGATCATGCGTTAATTAAAAGACGGCAAGCAAGTAAAAAAATGAATGCAACAAGTGAGAAGTTAAAGGATAAAAAAAACGGGGTCATTGTCGAAAGTTGTTTTTGTTTGTTACTGGAGGTTATGTGCACAATTTGAAGCTTCCATTTGCACAAACCACAAACTACCACGTGTCATTTTTGGGTATGGAATCTAATCATTTATTTATGGATAAGTAAATTTAAATCGTTGACTTGGTCAATGTGATGTTGCCACATGTAATTGCAACGCATCTTGGGTTTTGCAACTAGGTTTTGTAACTACGTCCTAGCTAGGAAGGACATATGCAATTAGTCACTCATGAATTGTTAAACCCATGTTGTTTCACCCATTTAGTCACAAAGGACATATAGTTGTAAAGCCCAATCATCTTATCGACCATGATTCTTTAATATTTTGGCTGAATATTGAAATTCCATGTCATCAATGATTTTGGTATGACGTGTGATAGAATAGAGAAGGTGAAAGAATCCAGTGAGATGACTCTGCAGATAGAGAAGCTCACACAAGCAATTTGGAGTTTCAATCTCCAGAAGGAGAAACTGTGTAAGTGGAAGGAATTTGAGCTTGGTGCTGTGTCTCCAACGTCCCTGATTGGTCAGAGTTGCAAGGTCTTCTGGCCATTA
>Ga0116229_10013609_pt1 | contig 11467 bp, 1 predicted proteins | sample S1TSphgellanicum_3_FD_87313 | JGI IMG/M metagenome (GOLD analysis project Ga0116229, IMG submission 87313) | Host-associated microbial communities from peat moss isolated from Minnesota, USA - S1T2_Fc - Sphagnum magellanicum MG | ecosystem: Host-associated > Plants > Peat moss > Unclassified... | reverse complement strand
TTGTCCCAACACCCAAGGGTGTTCCCGAATGCTAACTAACCTTTGGTGGTTAGTTTTTGGATGCAGATTCAAGCTTCATAATCTAGTCCCTCTTCCTAGTCTAATCCCAGGACTTCTAGCACGCCCCTCTACCCCCTTTTAGTGCTGAAAGTCGGGAACGGCCCCTAAGTCCCAACTTTCCGCAACTCTACATAGTTGGACCTTCAAGTGGGTTCAACAAGGGACTTAGGAACGCGTTAGTAGCTAAATTTTTTAAAGGATGTTTAAAAGAACTGCTTTCATGTTTTTTATTTCCAAATCTAGCAAGATCATCTTATGGTTGATCCCCACTTCATTTGCATCACAAAATTGGAAAAAAATTGATTCCATGTGCAATTTTTGTTCCCCCAATTTTTTGGGAGGGCACCTTTGGGTTTAAGTTGTTGGGAATATAAATGTATCGAGGTTGTCATATGTTAACACATCTAAAAGCCTACAACCATGATGTTTACAACAACACATACCTTTTGTTTAACACACATATATAATATCATTCAACTTCATGTTGAAGGAATCCAAGTTCAAAAGATAAGCAAAAAATACTTACATACAATTTCACAAAACAAAACAAACTTGATAATTTTCAATTCAACAAAACAAACACAATATTCTTCAAAGTTTTGGAGTTTCAAAAACTAAGAACAAGACTTCAAAGCACAAAAACAAGGCATTATCCTCAATCAATAAAAATCTCAAACCTTTTTCACACTAGGATTATGTTACTTGCCTACATATATCATGTTAGGTTACATTCACACTAACCTTGACAAGGTAAAAGCGCCCAAAATGATTGTAACAAAAAAAATCACTAATAGGTTTTATTTTATCTTGCACTTATTTTTTCAAAAAAAAAGAGGTTTTACAACCTACTTGACCAAATGAAATTGTAAACTTTGGACTTTTGTAAAATTAATTATGATTAAAAATATTTTAAATTAACTTAATTTTGATACTAACCTACAATGAAATATATATTTTAACACCATAAGTCCATGTTGTCAATATTTTAATATGGATGAAAATGTCATTAAAAAACCACAACACATAAACCAAAAATATAAAACAAACATTTGTTAAATTCACTTGACAAGTTAAAAGTAATTTTGAGACAAATAAGTTAAAATGACAATGTAGTATACATCTAACAATACCCCTTATTACATCTACATGCATAGGATCCACAACCTTGAAGCGAGTGAACTATTTGTATGAATCAATGCAATTCATGTTTAACATGTCCCTTATGCGACCTTTTATCATTTGAAATTTTGGAAATTGATAAAATCATCCGTGAAATCATATTGGCACACACCATATGGTAGATGCATAAAATACATGTTGTACCAATTATCTTATTGACCTTATTAGAACAATATTAAGTTGTGATTTATCAATTCCATTATTGACCTAGTTATTACAAAAAGTTGTGCTTTAAGTGACAACGATATGTCATAGTTTAGTTGATTCCATTCTCCCACATATAGGTAGCCAATGGTGATAAAAGGTCATTATAGACCTTGATTTTGGGGACAATGGGGGGTTTTGAGTGCTTTTAGCTTAGTCTTGTTTAGCCATTTAGTCCAATGTGGATGAATTTTTTTGACCATATAGTTCTTTTATTAAATCCAACATTTTTAATCTTGGAGAAAATCAACATGTAGTGTCAAAAACATAGTCATGAAATAGTTATGAAATCAAATGTACAAAGGTTTAGGTATTTAAGGGTGAATGGAGTTAGTTGTTAAACTCATGTGTGGCAGCACATGTGGGAGGAATCAATGTTGTGCATGTACATGGTTTAAGATATATTAATGAAGAAAGTGTAAATGTATAGTTTTGTCTTAAGCCATTTCATGTCACATAAAATAGGTTATGTGCAATTGTAAAACACATTGCATTTTGTGTTCATTTTTCCCACGAAGATCTAAGATTAATGACAAAATGGGGTTATTCCACCTCCACTACCATTGAACATTATGGTTTATTAAAAAAATGAAGGTATTGTACTCCCCACTATCATTGTGCTTGTGATTTCCAAAACAATGAAGGTATTGCTATGCAAAATCATGACAAAAGCATGTGCAAAATGACATGGGCTTGGAATTCACTTAAAACATGTCACTAATGAAGCTTGTAAATTGTTAAGAATTGCAAGATGCTTATGATGCCACCACTTGGATTTGCAAAACAATATAAATGAAGAGAAACAACATGGGGGAAATTCATCTTAAACCATGTAGATTGTTATGTAAGACCACAACAAAATGGAGTTGCAAAACAACCACAAGCAATGGGAGCACAAAATGACAAACGGGGGATATAGTTCACTTGAAACATGTCATTTTTGGAGTTCACAACAACATTAGGAGTTGCAAGACAACCACAATGCCATTAATTACAATTGTAAAAAACCCAACAATAGGAAAAAATGGGGGGAGCTTGTAACAACTTATTATACAAAACCACAATGAAAGGGACTTTGGAAAACATTGTTCTTTCATAGTTAACCCCCTTTCCTACCTACCTACCTACCTTTTATATCCTCTTGCTAGCCATTCCCCCTTTTTTTCCTTTTTGTTGGTTGAATTAGTTCATTGACATCATCTTAAATCACATGGAAACATTTTTTTTTTAAAACTACAATATTCATACGTACAAGGTATTGTGTTCATTCATTCTCCCACCAAAAAAAAAAGTTATCATTTGGGAAAAATTATTTAATGTATACTTAATTTATTTCCAAATGTAACCCCCAAAAAGGGCAATTAATTATTCATAATAACTTTTGATCATCAACCATTTAAATCCAACATCATGTCATTGAGCCCTTTCTTCTTAAAACCAATATTAAAATACACTCACATTAAGTTTTGCCTAGGCTTGGCCATGGTTAGCTTAGGTTAAATTTAGGTTTTGCCTAAGTTTAGCCTCTAGGTTTAGTTTAAGTTTAACCTACAAACTAAACTTAAAGGTTTAACCTTTATGTTTAGCTTAAATTTAGCCTAGGTCTAATTTTAAATTGAGCCTAAATGTAGCCTTTAGGTTTTGTTTAAGTTTCATTTAAAAATTTAACCTTTATGTTTAACTTTTAAAGTTAGCTTATAGGGTTAGCTTATATTCAATTTTTAAGTTTAATTTAAGTTTAACCTATAAATTTAGCCTCTAAGTTTAACCTAGGTTTAACCTTTAAGTTTAATTTGCGTTTAAGATAGGTTTAACTTAAGTAACCTTCACTTATGTTAGGTTAACCTACAATAACATGGGGAGGCTTAAGTTAGCCTAAGTTAGACTTAATGGGTGGCTTAGGTTTAAATATGTTGTTTTTTATAACTTTATGTTGATTAATTATGTTACGAATGAAGAGCTATGTGCAATGGTTAATTGAAGACTTGACCTTTCAAAGTGGAGGTGACGGTTCAAGTCTTCACATTTGTAATCTATGATTATATAAGCTTTATACCTAGTTTACTTTAGGTTTGTTTTTAGTTTCAGTGCCTTAAGTTAGGCTCATAATTTAAGTCATTTAACCTAAAATTCCGAGCCTAGGTGGCCTAACCTAAACTTATTCAACATTGGTTGCTACATGGGTACAAGTAATATATTTTGTACATACTTGTTGCCTTGTTTTCTACTAGAAAACATGGAAAAAAAATAAATCAAACTTCTAAACTTTTTTTAGCATTTCAAAACAAATGAAACTTTTTTTTTTTTTTCATGGACATGTCTAGCCTCCCTCTAGCTTTTAAAAGCAATTTGTGTCATATGATTTGGACTTGAAAAAGTACCCCAAAGGCATCCCCTATTTTTTTAGGGGTTGGGGATGATTTTAATTATGAAAAAAAAATCGATTAACCAAAAATATTATATTAGAAGGTTCACCACATCAATATTGAAGTGTTTGAAAAAAAACCAAATACTTGCAAAAACATTTCACCTACTTTCAAGTATTTGAACTTTATTTTTCAAACTACCACAAATTTTAAGTCCAATTCAAGTACTTGCAAGTAGCTTTAAAAAACATGATTATAATAATTTAGCTTTGGAAATCCATGCAAACAAGAGTTAATAAATAATGTACCCAAAAATATATATATAATCTTCATAAAATCATCTACTTGTTAGTCCTTTTCTTTAGGGACCCTAGTATTTTGTTTTTTACACTACTTTTTGTGTATACTTTACCATGCTTTCACCCACATGGCATCCCAAGATTGGTACAAAAAATTTCATTTTTTAGTTCTAAGCTATTGTGTGGCAACCCAAAAGTTATCAATATTCTTTAAATTTTGGAATCTAGGTTGCCACATGGCAACTTATAAATGGATAACATTTTTTTGAATTTTTTTTTGCTACATTGTGGCAACAATAAATTAATTTATATTTTAAAAATCATATCTTAATTGTTGGATGCATCTTCAATTACTATTATTTGATTGAATATTATAAAATTTGATGACCATAATAGTGGGATCTTTCAAAATCATGATCATCCATCCATGACTATAATAATGAAAATGATATGGAGTGGCATATGCAATTATAATCATGGTTGTGGTTAGATGGCATAAGTGACAAATTTGAATCGACATTTAATCGCTATGCTATAATAAAATGTGTCCCTATACACTAAGTGATTTCATTGGATTATGAGTAAATTCAATGGTTATAGTGAATGGGATCTAGTGGGGAAACAATGAATTCATTGGTCTAGTGAACGGGGACTAGTGAACTGCACCCACATTTTGTAGTAGTGTTAAGACATGTACAACTAAAGTTGTTTCATGGATGGAATCATAGGTGCCACCTTTTGGCATAGTGTTATGGATTGCAATGTTTTGGGCCAATTTCACAACAATGTAAACCCAACAAGAATATGAAATTTGTATTACACAAATAATTCCATTTTTGATGCATCACAAAATAATGATGTAAAAGCACATTTAGTTCATGTGGATAATAGTAAAGTCTCCCACTACTTATAAATATGTGTAAAAGAATAGCCATTGTTCTTCCATCTTGAAATAGACAAATTAGGTTATATATATTTTCACAATCTTTGTATAGTTCCATTATCTATCATTCTCAAGACCCAACTTATTATGATTCCAAAGTTGTTTGGTCTCTATTGAATGTTACATATGCACACAATATGTTGACACTAGAAATGAAAGCCTTTATATTTTTTGAAGGCCTCTTTTGGCCTTAATCACAATTAGGGTACCCCATCAAAAACTAGGACATACACAAGTCTATGAAGAAATGTGCATGGTCCTTTCATTTTTGAACTTGACATATGGATCAAACCTATTGGTGTTTTTAGGGGGTAGTAGTTTGCATTCAAATTTGTTGGAACTTAAAAAAAGAACATGTGCAAGCAAACAACCCAAGAATTATTCTCGTTAACTTACTTACTCAAATCTTGTTAATAATCTTGATTCTTGGATTTATTTTCATCTTTTCTGAATCAAATACACCCACACAAGAGAATATGCTTGTTTAATTTACTTCTAAGATAGGGTGCACATTTTTTGAGCATTTGTGGTAGCTAGGCATTGCATTTGTAAATTTTTGGCATACCAACTAAGAGTTATGCTAAAGGTTTAACATTTGGCTACCTTGTTGTCTTATACTTGAATAATGTATAAGGTGGAGATTCCATGGGACTTTAGAACAAGGGTTGGTTTGTGACATATCAAGGATTTTTAGATGTGTGGGTTGATGTCAAAAAACTCTAAAATGGAGATGTTTCAATTGAAAACATCAACTGGGTGAAAGCACACCAAGCCCCCCCAAAATTGTAATCATGTATAATTTTTCTACAATTAAATCTTTTGGTAATGTATGGACATCACATCTTGGATTATTTTTGTTTAATTTAAGTATATTTTATTAGCTTTAGATTTCATCTGATCAACTATTTTGAAAAATTCAACAAACATTGAAAAATTTCAACGTATGGAATATATTCATAACAAAATAATACCCATCACAAAGTTTGAAAATTTGAATATGTACTTCAAAACTAAGGTTGTGCATGAAATTTTTGGGTGAAATTTTGTATGGTGTATGATATTGATATACATCAATTAAATCTAGGACAATTTTAAAATTTAAAGTTTTTGGATGAAATTTTATTCAAAAAATGTGTTCTTTTGCATTTGTTTAGTATTGAATGCATAGTAGTATATTATTTTTAGGAAAAAACTACTACCATATCAAAGAGGAAGAAATTTTATGGATAGGCATTGCATTGTATTTTCAATTTTCCTTTGTTTGGTGATGTTTCATGAATCATAAACATGAGGCCTATGGCCGCTAAAAAATTGTAAATTATATACTCTATGTACATTGATTTTATCCAATCCTCTTCATCTAACCATTGGATCAAAATTAATTTTGACTCTAAATGAACTTTGAGTTCAAAATTATTGTTATGCAAATTTTTAAATTTTTTACTTGTGTTTAGGATAACCAAAGGATGCCTTCAAAATTTTAGCTTACTATATACTATAATATTTGTTATACATTATCTTTTTTGAACAAAAGTGGCTCACCCTTAGTGTGTTTTCACCCAATTGGTATTTTGGACTTTGATAAGGGAACAGTGGTTGGAAGTATGATTAGTGGTCACCTCTTGAAAAACAAAAAATAATAATATTGTTCTACAAACAAGTTATTGAAAAGCCAAAAGTGTGCAACAACCAATTGAACTTAGGTTTTGCATGAATGATTATTGTTGAAAACTATTAAAAACAAAGGATTAAAAGTTAATTGGGCTTCATATGATGCATATTGCTACAACTATTGTTGTCAATTAAAAGTTGTAAAGGAAGGAGGAGGAGATCAAAGGAAGGCAACTTGCTTTGGGTAGCATATAGCCAATAGTCCCACCTAATGCTTTAGCCACCAAGACCATCAATTGTGACCAATGTGGAAGGTAATTTAACATGTGTTACACAACCTTCATCCTTGCCAAATGTTCATTTGTTGAATGTCACATGTTTAAGCCTTCTAGTAATGATTAATGAAGGTTTTTCTTCTACCACAATGACTTTGCAAGCAATGCCAAAAATAATGTGTTAGTTTTTAAATCAGTAATGCTCCACATGTGGTAATTGCAAACAAACTTGGATAGTATTAAAGGTTGTATAAAATCTTTTTAAAGTTTTGTATGCAACTTCAAAGGAAAATTGCAATTGGATATCATAAAAAAACTCTAATCTAACCTTGCTACAAAAGTACCATGAAATATGGGAAATGATCAAATAGATCTAAAAAATTCTACAACAAAGTTCATGATCAAAACAAGATTATAAATATTGACAAAACTTTAGCAGTTTTAATTTTTGTCATCAAGTGTTTCCACACTAATAAGAGCCACACTTGACTACTTAGGTGATTACTTATCTAAAAATATTCTTAGAATATTTTGAACATTTCATTTAAAAGTGTACAAAATCAAGTTTGATTAAAAAAAATGTTGCAATATAATATCAATTAGCCCCCTCAAAATATGTCATGTTTAAAAAATCTACCTATACATAGAAGTTTTTACAATGTTTTAAAAAACATTGGTTATAATGTTTAATGAATTTTTTTTGAGTATTATATCATCATTAAATTAATTCCAAATCATACCACATGCTTTTCTAATATATTAAAAACATTGTCATGTAAGCTGCTTAAAGGCTTGCAACATTATAACAAAATTTAAGATCAACCTCCTCTTCCTAAAGGTTGCACAATATGCTTACAATAATCAAATATAATTTCTCTCGAGGTATATTATGTTCCTTTTACCATTATTTCATTAAGCATTATGAATAAATATGAAATGTCACATTAGCTTTTAATTGTTGGTGCATGAACTGTAACTTGTATATAATGCTAGTGCATTAACAACTTATAATTTGCATTCACGATTTCAAAATTGTGGCCATGGTGACTTCTACTTCCATTATGTGGATGGGTTTGAATGTCAAAAATGTTCCAACACCATTAGTGGGTGGCATTGCATCCTTTCAATTATTCAATTCAGGCCAAATCCTTTTGTTCATGTTTCAACAAACAAATTTGAAAAAAACAAATAGGCGAACATCACTACACCAAAAATGGTATTCATGACTTGATCATTTTATTATTAATGCTTGAACCTAGTCATGTGACATGTAAAATGACTTGTAATAATTATTATGATTACATGACTATAGTCATTTCCTCCATTGGTCATATTTACAACTTGAGATGCAATTAATGACAATAAATATTTCCAAACGAATGAGTTGTAAGTTATTTTTCATTCATTAGCCCATCATTTATCACATTAGTTACAAATGTAACTAAATATGGTCCAAATGAGAGTTAATGAGCCAATGTGTTTACTTGGGATTGGCATAGGCCCTTCATGACAAACCTTGTGATCAGGTAGCAATTTTCCAAGTGTCATCTTTTATTAAAGAATCCATGCAAATCCATGAACTTCCTCGATTGGATTCTTTGCACAAAGAGTGGAATAAAGGAGGATAATAGGCAATGTGCAGTAGGGAGGGGAAAAAAAAAGAAAAAAATGGTTATTAGGGTTTGAAATCTTAAGATTTCAAAAAGTATTAAATAGAATTGGTCATATTTCAATATTAGGTATCCAGGAAAATGGAAAGATGCTTAACTTTTTTCATTTTCATATCTTACGCAAAGGGTAACTCCCTTGGAGCGGTAGGATCCTACTCTCGCTCTGATGGTGTTGCCTTACATAAGGCCAATGGATGAAGTACACACAAATTGCTCAATGAAGCAACAATGAATTCATGGAATGCTCTATAAGCAACCAAAACTCCTTGGAAATTTGGCTTTATAAATCCTGCACCTCCTAGTGTTACAAAAGCAGCCAAAGGCTTTTCGTGTAGCCAAATTTGACTATATATTTTTATGGTCCATCACCTTTTTTGGCTACATCCAAAAATGCCCCAAAAAATCCTGGAATCTCTTACATGAGTCATGAATGATGAAAAAATCATTTGGTGGAATAATCAGTCCTCAATTTAGAAAAATGACCGAGGATTGCTGAGATTGCTATCAAGGATGCAAAGCATATTTTTAGGGTACTTGCAAGCAAATCTGAGTCAATCTCTCAAGTTGCCAGTCACCCAGTTCATGGGGTTTAAACCCATGCCAAAGATTTGTGTGTTTCCGAGCATTGGGTATATAACACACATGGTCTACAAGAGGGAGAATCTCTAGAAATATCACATTGTGGTTCCAAAGGAAAACACATGAATAAATAATAAGGGTTTCACGTCCTTAGATGGTGACATGATAATCCAATGCAGAAGGTCTTTTGAAGTCCATGAGAGTTTTGCAAAAACTATTGGGAGACACAATTGAGTTCCACTACAATCGAGGTCCGCACTTTTGCTACATGAAGAAAACACACCCAAACATGTAATTGGGAATGAAAATTTTACAAAGCGAAATAACTAGGACCCAAACTAGTTTTTCCACCAATTTTGGTGGTAAACTGAGTTTCATCCTATCTTTCTTTTTTCATGAGCACCTCAACTGCTGCTACACATATTTTCACTATTCCTACCTACGATAATTACTCTCGAACCTTGTGCATTTAATGCTGAATTTCATCATTTCATATTGAGATTTAATAAATTCCCTTCTTTCAAAAGTTGGATCTAATGCGTCCATGTGACACTATGGTATTACTGTAAACCATTTATTGGTTCAACCCTTAAGGGTAGAGAGACTAGACACATTGGCTAGGAATAGGCTAGGACCTAGCCTATAGTTTTGGGTATTGATAATTGTAGGCTAGGTCTTAAATTTTGATGTTGAACAAATTTTCAATTAAACCCTTAACCCCACTTCACTAACCCATGACTAGTATCAATGATTGTATTTAGATGCTTGTGACCAACCCCAAATGCATTATAGGTGGCGGGAGTACATGTGACAAAAGATTTTACCAAAATATATATATGTACCTAATTAGCAAAACCCATGAAGGTAAACCTATCTAAAGCCCAAGCCCAAAAATCTCCAGCCCAACTTAACCCATGCTGACTTCTTGGGACAACTTGAGCTTGTAATTAAAAATCTTTTCTTGGCCCAAGGACTTGCAAGCTAAGGATATGGTCCAAGAAGTAGACCCCTAATTGTATGAAAAATAAAATGCATCAACAATGAAAATATGCATAATTTAATAATACAACTCTTGGGCCAAACCAAAGAAATTGCTTCCTCATCATACGAGCATTTATTTTTCATGAACATCAAAATAAGGCTGTCACGACAATTACATCGTCTTCAGTTTTTGGGATTGTGCCCAAGTTTGAAACCAATGGGCAATTTAGCAAATTGGAATTCTTTAGAGTTTGGCTAGTTCTTGGGCCCTAGTGTGAAGTGGGCCTAAATTAGTGCTAGCTTGTCAGTCCTAAGCCTATATCACATCTTGGGGTGGAGGTGAATGCCAAGCTCAAATTAAGCTATCTTATTGACAAAACTCTTTAAAATAGTTGTGAGACCTTTCTGCTACAAATCAAGGTGAAAATAAATTGACATCGCCTTCTCTAGTTCTCATATTTTATTTGTTTAGATAAAAACAAAATGAAATGATGTTTAAAACAATAGGAAATGTATTCATCTTTATAGCCTTTTACATTAGGCCAATGACTCACTTGCTATAACAAGTAGAATTGGTGAAAGGGAAATTTGTCAATTGGCATTGACTAAGAATATATTGAACTTGTAAGATTGGAACTTTCATTATAGATTATGAGTTAAGTTCAATGCGTAGCCTTAATCCAACAACCTAAAGAAAATTATTAAAATGCTCTTGGACATTCTTATTGGGTTTGTGTCCCAATTCCTTAGAAGTTGGAGGCCTTAGTGAGCCAGATGTTGGGGAAAATGTCATGAAATACAAATGAACCAAACTAGATGACTTGGTTAATCAACCCAAACTTGAAAGAATCCAATTCTTAGCATTAACCTTTATTGATTGGCATTAATTCCACCTACTATGAACAATATTTACTTATTGAACTATGTTTTGAAACTTTGAAGTCTATGACACATGTGAATGATCTTCATTTGTTAGTCATGCAAGATAGATTTGGTATTCTCCAATTCATCTATTATTGTCTTTTTGTTAAATTTAATCTTTTTAATTAATTATTTTCATCATCTAATTACTATAATTGTATATTGCATTTCTCTAATTTATTGTATAGTCAAATAATTTTCAAGAGATGTTTGAAAAATTGTGTTGACTTTTTTTCATTTTCTTTACAGAAATATTTAGTGCATGATTTAAATCCCACTTGCAATTCCGATAATCCAAACTTGACCATTATTTTTTTTCATGGGATTGCTTTTGGCACAAATGATGAATGGAAGGAAACATGGACAACATGCCCCACCA
>Ga0116229_10013608_pt1 | contig 11467 bp, 6 predicted proteins | sample S1TSphgellanicum_3_FD_87313 | JGI IMG/M metagenome (GOLD analysis project Ga0116229, IMG submission 87313) | Host-associated microbial communities from peat moss isolated from Minnesota, USA - S1T2_Fc - Sphagnum magellanicum MG | ecosystem: Host-associated > Plants > Peat moss > Unclassified... | reverse complement strand
TAGTTGAAATAGAATGTGAACTAACTACTGTGGTTAACTAAGGAACTGGAAACCAACAGAAAGTGTCGCCTGTGCACCTACCATCCATCCCTCATCATGTATGCACCCAGTCCAGTTCAATCCAGTTTCACACTTACTAAGATATGAGCTCTCTAACATATGTCAGGGCTTTTTGTGATGGTGCAAACCAACCAACCAACCAAACCAACTAACTAACTAACTAACCAGCCAACACTAAGTTCACCTTATATGTGACCCAGCAACCACAAGTGAACCATCCAATTGTAACCCATCATGACTTTTTAAGTTGTGGATGAACACAACTAACTTACCAAGGTGGAACCACCTTGGTAACCTATCTTTTTAAACCCCTCCTACTTCTACCACTTCACACTACCAAGGTAAGCTACTTAAGTGGGTGGGCAAAAATCACAAGTAAAGTAAGTAGGTAGGGAATGTAAGTGGTTACTATGTGTGTCACTTGATGGCTACTAGATCAAGTAGATCTATATCGACGGTTAGTACATAGTTAACCACAAATGTTGATGTAAAGTGTTTTCTGTTCACACACCATCCATCCTGCATGTTGTGTTGGTGAGTGCTGGTTCACACTTGGGTAAAGTCGCATTTTATACACTAATGTTGAATTATGATATGTATATCACATATATTTTTCATTGCAATGGATGAAACCACATAGTTCACATCACACATAACGGAGAAATAGCCTACCATGGTACCCTAGGAGAAACCATGTCATGTTGTTACATTGAAATAATGGTCATATGCAAAGGCTGAGCTCAAGTGTGGGCCACTATTTTGGTAAAAGCTCCACTTGTTAGCCTCTTATGAATTTGCTTTTTATATTCAGGTGGAGACGTGAGATGATGCTGCACCTTCTGTCCAAAAGGAGGCATCTTATGCATAAGGTGTCCTCCTCCCTCCCTTTGAGTGTGAAGTGTAGTTTCTTCACATATTGTCCCTTGGGTGAGGGGGTGTTTATGTGTCATGCAACCTTGGCCATTGATGTCAATCAATCTCAGCTGTACAACTGATGGAGCTCCTCATTTTTTTTTATTGTGCCAAAGGCTTTCTTTACATCATAGAAAGATTATGGAGATGTAGGTTGTTTTTTATTCTCTTTTGTTTTACCTTTGTTATTGAAATTTGATTTTGTCACTAAGAACACCATATCAATTGTAGTATGTTGGAAGTTTTTTAGGACCACTTTAGACATGGCTCCAAGGAGTAAGGTCCAATGAAATTGAACATTCCTATTGGTTGCAAGGCCTTTAGATGAAGGTACATGACCAAGACAAATCAAATTGTGATTTAGCTTACATGGCATCGTTTTGGAAGGAGAACCAACTGGTCCAGACCACAAAAAAAAATAGCTTCAAGGTCAGCTCACGGTTTGGAGAACCCAAATGTAAGTGTAGCCCAGGGTTGTTTATTCTTTGTTTTTTTTGGCTTTTTTTATTGTTTTTTCACCTTTATTGCTCAAATTTTTGAGAATACAATACATGTTATGGATTGAGGACAATTTTGAAAATAATCAATTCCCCCATTTTTGATCAATACTACAGTTGACATCATTGATTATGTGGATCTTCACAAGGTGATTGTTAGAAGGAGTGCATTCTCAACCTTTCTAAATGCACGAAATGAAGATGAATTAGAGGGTGAGATAGAAAGTGAAGGATTAAAACACCAATTTTCACAAAGGGAAGGAGATTTGTATTTAGAGCCACCAATATCTTGTGTCTATGCACATCCATTGTGTGTAATAAGAATAAATTAAAAATTAAAAAAACCAAAGGTTAACCTAATCCTCTCACATTTCAATCACACATTTTTCGAATTAGACCCCAAGCCTTTAGACACATTCATTATACTTTTTTTTTAAATGTTTTTTTAATGTGAAGAAGGGTCCAATTCAAGGTTCAATTTGCTTCAAATTGGTTCCTTGGACTTTTGGTCTTAAAACCCTTGTCTAAAGTGGCATTTTGTGGTAATTATTAATGTTGACCAATAATTGAAGTTTCACCTGGTTGTTTAGTTAGTTGTTAATAACCTAATAATTGATTTTTGAGATTTTGAAAATCATTTGATATTGGATTTTCAAAAAATTAATAACATACTTGGATGATTCAATCATCATTTTAGTAGGTTATCAATCTTTAAAAATTAATTTAAAAAATTTTTAATTTCAATTTTTGTTGAAACCGTTTAACTAAATAATACCCAAACATGATAACAAGTTGTTATCAAACGATTATTTGATAACTTACTCTTTAAGCATAATTGATGATTATTATTAGTTTTTTTCCTCATTTTGTTATATCAAAATTTTAACAATTTTTTTTAACTAGTTGAATTTACTTTTTTTTAATTCCCAATTTCTTTGCCAAAAAATGGCAACTTTTCATGAGAAAAAAAAGTAATTTATTACTCAATTTTTTATAACCTACCCCCCAAAAAAATGACATTGATAATTTATGTGGTTTAAAAAAAGTAACATACCTAATGAATTTTTTTTAAAGTAATAACTGACCAACATTGATAATTATTTTTGAAACTAACACATACATATAAAAGGGGTGCATTCAATAGTTTCCTTTTATTTTAATATTACATGAATTGTACATTACATTTTAAATATAACTTGGGCTTTGGGTTGCTTCAGATTACCAATGATGGTCAATTGAGGTAAGGTCAAGATAAATTTATCTAGAATTTATTTAAATAAATTATTTGAAAAATAATTAGTTATGAAAGATTGGTAATCCTTGATAATATCTAGATTGTCAAATCTTTTTCACTTCCACTAATTCTAAAATATGATATTTCAATATTCACATACTAAAATATTGATTTTTCTAACACCCATGATCTCCTTTTTGGCACCTTCATTAGATCAAAAGCAATGTTTTTGGGCTTTTCCAAAAAATCCCAATGTCCTTGCTTCCCAACAACCCTTGGTTTGAATAAAATATATTAAACCCTAATGTTGACATCCCTTATGTATTTATTGGTGTCCTTTGACATTATCTCCAATGTTTTCAACCCTAAATGTCTTGATGCCCCCTATTGCCCAAAAAGGATATTTTCATGTCTAAACTAGTACCCCTAATGTTTCAACATCCCTTTTCAACACATGTGTTATTATTTGTTGCCATTTTGCATTCCTTGTTGACATTTCCATCACTTTGTTGTTTTTCATATGTCATCATCCTTGGTGTTATATGGGTATGTTTTTGTTATTGATCAAGCTTAGGCCATTCTAAAATCAAAAGATTGAATTGACCTGAATTGATTGCGGGTGTTTAGATTTGCGAATGTTTGCTAGGTTAACATCCCATCTTGGGATGCTTTTTTCAAGATTTTGACCTAGAAACAATGATAGTAATTTGAAGGCTTAAAAATCTTTGGAAAAATGTTAAATGAATCAAGTTTCTCCTTATGGGGAAAATATATTAGATTGATTCAAGAAAAAATTGTTCACCTATTGCAAGGAGAGGGTGATTAGAAGGCACAAATTCAAAATGTCCACCCCCAAGTCATGTGTGGAAGTGATATTAAAATATTGTTAAATGCCATTTTGATTAAATATTAATAAGAGTCAAACTTTCAACATGTTTCAACTACACTAAAAATGGGATTTTTTTATAATTAAAAAAAATTGTTGTGGTCAACTTTTGTGATTTTCAAAGCCTTGGCCATTTCAATTTGCACCCAATTTGCAAGCATTGGTGTATTGCCCACAAATTAAATCATTTCTTCTTTTTTTCCCTTTTTTAGTTACATTCTTTATTTTCCATTTTCCTTCTCAATAAAATTGTTATGGCAACAATTCATTCATCCTTATGTGCATTTAATTCAATTAATAACACACATGAAAGAAAGTTGTAGCCCTTATAACATATTCATGGGATGTAAAAAAATAATGATTTAATAAATTCATAATACTTTTTAATATTTTTTATTAATGTAATATAAAATTATTTTGAACACATATTTGTATAATTTAATGAATGAATTTTGAAATTTTCATGTCAATTTTTTTTTGAATAATTCAAAAGACTATGTATTTTCCTTCACAAAAAAATTTCTTTGAAAAAAATAAATTTGAAAATTTATAATTTTCTTACAAATGATATGATTAATGTAAAAAATACCAAGGTATTATAATAATAAATAGAATGTAAATATAAAAATGACATCCATGTATAATAAATTATGTAATAAACAAAATGGATTTTTTTCATTTATAGTTCATATTTGCATAAGGGGAAAATATCAAAAAATGAGTTTAAAAAAACATACAAACCATTTGATTTCATCAAGTCATGTTTATTTTACGATATCATTTTCATATTTTATTTTATTCTACAATGTCAATAATAATTCTATGGGTTTCCATAAGTTATAAATATATTTTTAATTCATTAAATAGGAAATAACTAATTTTTGTATTGTAAGTTTGTTATGATTTAACATTAAACAATGACATTTGTAACGAAAACAATATTGTTGGTCATCTACCCATATAATTAATGTTGTTTGAAATTGAGTAATTATTTCATTAATTTTCAAAAAATAAGTAATAAAAATATCACAAATTTAATCAATCATAAATACATAAAAAGATTATTTTCATTCAATAGAATATTCATGAAAATATAATTTTATATATTTATGATAGTTGTTGCAACCTTAACCTTAAGCTCGTGACCAAAGCAAGGGCTTGCAAAGGTGCGGGTTAAGGGTGAAGCTTGAAAGTCACATTTCATGTTCTCAAGATTATAAGAGAATGTGAGAAAATGAACCCACACACTCCCAAGTGGGCCCCCATTGTAGGAATTAAAATCTCGATGAATTTTCAAATTTTTAGAAGGTGATTGTAAGAATCAAAACTCATTGAATTGAAAAGTTCCTTATACCATTGAAAAGGTTTTAGAACGTAGATATCTAAAATGAGCTCACATGACCCATTTGGATACTTAAAACACAAGTTATTGCCAAGAGAAGGGTCAGGAATCAAATTGCCAATTTGACTCCCGACCATTAAAATTCAAAAATCGCCATGATTTACTTATGTGCAGGTGGTGTGTCACATACCATAGGAAAAATCTTGACAAAGGCTCCAACTTTTCTTTAAATCTCACCTTAATCGAAGGCTTACACAAGAAATTATGGGCTTTCAAACTCACAAAAATCCCAATTTTGAGAATTTCAAGACTCCCAACTTGGGAGTCCCGGACAAAATAACATTTTGATGTAGGCTTCATGGCCAAACACAAAGAATATTATAAGGGGGGAAGACAGTGGCTTCCCTTAAGTCCAAACTATGGTGAGTCTTGTGAATTTGTGTTTGTCCGTGATTCGTCTATGCACCAAAAGTGTTCCAACTACACATTAACCAACTTGTTGTTTGGTTTGTACAGGTCTATGTGAATAATTGACCCGCTTGTCACTCATTTTAATCCCCATCCCAGAGCTCCAGCACGCCCCTTTACCCCCAAAGTGCTTCAAACCAAAGAGCGTACCTTAACTCCTTATCCTTTTACTGTTTTCACCTCTCAATGCATAGTTGAATCTATCAAGGAGCTTGGGGTGCATCATTAGCAAAATTTTCAAACATACCATTATATAAATAAATTATTGATAACCATTTATTTTGTCTTAAAACATACACAAAGTTATTTTAGTTTATTTATTCATAATATGCACACAATCTTGTATCAATGATCAAATGAGATTTTACATGTATAATGTTTTATAAACATTCATAAATCCTTATTCAATTTTGTTGAAAATTGATTTTACAAGATTACAACCAAATGTGAAATCTGGATTTCAAATATAACATTATGCACAAATGTACCTCTTCAACCATTATTTGATCATTTATTATTATTATTACATCTTTAAAAAAATATCATTTGTTTCATCTTATTTAAGTAATTTGATAACTATGTAAATTTTAAATGTTTAAATTTTTTCCTCTCTTTTGAAAGATGAAGACCTATTTCGCTTAAACCATGTCTGTAGAAGTATAAATGAGTCAATACCATATGATTCATGTTACATAATAATGATGCGATGCACAAAAATTAATCTAATGATCAAATCACATATGAAAAATATATATATTAAAGAAAAACATACATAGGAAAAATATTAAAGAAAATAATACATCTTTCCTTTTTGGTCCATTAATTTTTCAATCATTTTTTTTCATGTAATGCACACATAATGAAATGAACATCATTTGTTGTGTAACACTTGAAGTGAATGCAAACCATAATGAAGGAAAATACATATATGCATGCTTAAATGTAGAAAACTCATGACAAAAAAATGTTCGATAAAAAATCACAATCTACATGATATAAACATAATTCTACACAATTCTAATATCTTTCATTCTATGGTTCAACCTTCATTCTTGTTTTGTGTTCAAAACACATTTTCATAGAATCATTGTTAAATTCATAACATGCATTCAAATTTGGGTAAAAACATAGTCAAAGGAGTCACCCAAGTGAGTGGACACTCCTTAAAATTACATTTTTGTATGTTTGAAAGATCACAAAGGAAACATAAAAATTTGGATTGTCATAAATGTTTTTGAAATATTTTCCATTAATTGCAAAATTTACATGCTGAAAGCTTGACACAATTAAAAAATGTTTTTGCATGTTCAAAGTAAACAAACTTAGAGAGTTGACATTTTTTTTTCCAAATGTTATTTTTTCCTACCAAATGCACCAATCTTTTACCATTCCTTCAAAAATTTGGAGAAGATTTTAACATTGATGATTAGAAGGGGAAAAACACTAGAATTAATGAATTTTTTTTTAATAACCCATTTGAACACTTTTGGCCCAAAATTGTTTTTGATCTTGAAAATTACGAATTCTGAAAATGTGGCTTTAACAAAAGTTGTTCATATTTATGTGATAGAAAGTATGAATGCATAATATACATGATATAAAATCAATTTTTAGTCAAAATTTATTTATATTTCTAACATGCAATGTTAAAATGAATGTTCAAAATACAAAATTATAAATTATAAACCAACACAAAAATTACACATCTCATGTGTCCTCTTTGGAAAAAGACTTTTATCTTGGCACCCCTAGTTCTTTTTACTATGTTTTCACCCATTTATTTCCTCTTGCCCTTTCTACATATAATTCCCACATAATATTTACAAAATTGTATGAAGTCGCACAAATTTACACAATTTATGATTTAAGGGAAATAAATAAATAAAGAGGAGATTGAATACCATGCATAATATCAAAAGCACTAATGCATCATGGTTTCAAAAGTCTATAGGTGTTATGACTCAACTCATCAAAAAGATCTTTATGAGCAAAGATGTAAACTTTGATAAGTTATTTGTATTTACATTGCAACACATTTTGTATAATCCTTTTCCATTAAAATATAATAATGATGGATTACTGTTAGTTATTCAAACCCGCATGAAGGTTTCATTGCCATCGATTAGTGAATCAAGATAGTCCCATGATGTTTAGCCATATATTGTAAGGTGTAAGTAAAATAAAGTGAACAACTTGATTACCTTCTCAAAACTAGAACAAATAAATTTAAAATAACAACAAAACCCATTATAAAATTGTGGAAAATTGAATGTTTTCATTTTAATGATTAAAAAAATATGTTTACATTAATGTGCACATTGATTTTCATATTTCAAATTGTAAAAGTAGGTTTTTCAAAATACAAATAGCTTTTGACATTTACTTTTCAATGTGAACTTTTGGTTTCAAGTATGTGTCAAATAGGTGTCAAGTAGGTTTTTACAAAAAAGAAATAGATTTTTTTTTTGCTGACTTGCTAAAACATATGTTGAGTTTCATTTCCTAACTCATTACATATCAATTTCATTAATTTTTTTACTAAAAAAGTAGGTTTGAATACATATTTTTCAATTAGTTTTAAAAATTCATTTGCTTTCAAATTTTTTAGAATTAGATTCTTAGAAACTTAATAGAGCAAACTAATGCAATTTGACACATATTTTCACCTAATTTGATGTTACTTTATGGTAGTTATATGAGTGTTGCAAGATTGAAATGGAGATGTTTACTTTTTTTGTCTACTTTATTTTGTTTTGACATTGTGGTCAAATTAGAACCTCATCACAAGTCTCCCAGTATTCAATTAGATGTTCAACTAGAAGTTACAACAAAACATCATCATAACAACACATCACCATAGAGCTCTTACAACTAGCTACAAAATGTTCAATCATGCATTCAAGTGGAATTTCACTAGAACGTGTTGCAAATGCCAACCATGTGCACTTCTTTATACCTAATGGTGTTTCAATAGAAGACTTATTTAAGGAAATTCTAACTTTAGAGGCAATACAATGAATATCCACTAGTAATAAAAAGAAGACCAAGATGGATGAAAATTTTTGTGGGCATAATCAATCTAGACGAAGATGCATATGAATCAACATTGGAAGAATAGTTAATTTTGTTTACCACAAATTTAAAAACCTCAAAACTTTCAAGAGGCATCATAGCATGAAGGATGGTTCAATGCCAGGCAACATGAAATGGATTTTATTCAAAATAATCAAACTTGGAGGCTTGCAGATTTGCCACAATGAAAGAAACCAATCACAACATGTTAGGTATACAAGGTAAAGCCCAATCTTAATGTTAAACTTGAAAAACTCAAAGTAAGATCGATGGCATGTGGATTTGAATAGAAAGAGGGTGTTGATTTCAAAAAATCTTTTGCCCTTGTCATAAAGTGGAACACTATCAAGTCATTAATTGCTTTTGTTGCACATAATAATTGGGACATTTTCACCTTGATGTGAAAATTGCCAACTTTGTGAATGGTGAATTGAAGGAAGAGGTATTCATGAACTAGTCTAAAGCCTTTGTAGTCAAAGGGCAAGAGAATAAAATTTGTAAACTTGTTAAAGAGTTGTATGGGTTACACCAAGCTTTAAGAGCATGATACAAAAAAATAGACTAATATCTTAAGGAATAGGGGTTGAAGCATAACAATGCATATTGCAATCTATATTATATAAGTGAAAATAGTAAAATCATGATTTTGGTCTTAGATGTAGATGATTTGTTGTTCATTGGAAGCAACAAAGAATGAATAGCTTGGCTAAAGTTACAATTGGAGGATATGTTTGAAATGATTAACTTGAGAAACTTGAGATTTTACTTGGGTGTAGAATTTATCAAGTTGAATAAAGGAATATTCATGACATAGAAGGATTATGTGAATAGAATCCTTGAAAAGTTCTAGATGAAAGATTACAATCTTTCATTAACTCCACTTTTAGATGGTTTTTGACTTGGGAAGGAAGAGCATTTCAAACCAATTGAACCTACCACCTTTAGATAGATAGTGGGGAAATTCATTTACTTAACCAATACAAGCCATGACATCGTGTTTGTAGTCAACATACTTAATAGATACATGAATGCCCTTCATAGCTTGCACCTAAAAACAATTGGACATATCCTCAAATATTTCAAGAGTATGCAAGAGTACAACATTTTCTATCAAGAAGGGGACTTAAACACCTTATTCGGCTTCACTAATATGGATTGGGTAGGAGCTTCTAATGAACGTTAAGCAATGTCAAACTACATGTTTAAGTTGGGATTGAGACCCATCATTTGGTGTTCTTGGAAACAATCACATGTAGCTTTTTCCTCTATCGAGGTTGAATATTGTGCAATAACTGAGGATGCCAAAGAGGCAACATGGTTGTAGACTTTCTTACAAGAAATTGGAGCAAGTAAGGATTGTGTTACAATTTCACATGTTGACAATCAAAGTTATATGAAGATTGCTAAAAATCTTGTCTTTCATGCTAGAACCAATCATAGTGAAGCTCACTACCATTTCATTTGTGAGAAGGTGATTTCATGACATATAAAACTTTTCCATGTTCCAACTTCAGATTAGTTAGTTGATATTCCTACCAAATTGCTTGATAACATTAAGTTTCAGAAATTTAGAGACTAGATAGAAGTCCAAGATTTGAAGCTAATCCAAGATTTATACATGGACTAGAATGTGGGAGGGAGTGTTAAAATAACCACACTCTTACCGTTGTCAATAATTTTAAAAGTTGATTTAGTTATTATTACATAGATCATGTTTCTAGGATCGTCCATGTTTTTCACCATCTTTTGTGGAGAATGGGTGATTAAATATTAGCTTATTGCTTACGCAAGATTCTTTAGATTACACCTTTATCTTCTAATCCTTCCTCATCTTTTCTTGTTCTCGAGCAGCTGCTTACTTCCATTTGTTGGCCTTGTTGCCTTTGAATTGTTTTTTTTAGTTTCCACTTTTGTATTTTTCAGTGACCTTCTTTGGAAGAGACACATGTAATTGAATATTTTACTTTATTTACATAACGTTTGGAATTTACAAAGAACCGTTGGTTTCTATTTTTTTATTATTTAAAAAATCAAAGAACTGCTGGTTTCAGTTATTGGAATTTATGAAGAACCATGGGTTTTGATTTTTGTAATTATTTCAAAATCAATTGATTGTTTCAAAAGCCTTAACGAACACCAGATTTTCTTGAAAGAACTGGCAATGAATTGGCCGGTTATTTGACATATTTGTTTCAAAAAATATAGAGAAACATGGTTACATAGGGGGATTGGGTCTTTGATTTGGAGGACCACGGGTATAAATCCTAAGGACTGCCCTGATAACCAATGGGGTCTGTTCCTGTGTCTAATAACCGCCCGACAGGTTAAACCCTCATGGCTAAATTTTGACACAAAAGTCTTGTGTTCAGAAACCTTTGCACTATTGAGGTGAAACCAGCTCTCTCTCTCTCTCTCTAGATCACTCTGTTGAAACTGATTTGCAGTTGTTTTCATCACCAAAATTGGGGTCTTTGTTGCATGTCTGATGATAACTTAGTGTCAATCACTCAGATTGTTTGTGTGTGTCTAGAAACTGAGCAGAACAGAATGTCCATCTCACACTTGCAGAAGGCTTTTAAGCTTCACTACTGTCATCATAAAACAAGCAGCTCATGATCACATAATGGCTTCTTTCCAGCAACAATCAAAATAGGAAATGTTCCATAAGCTTCCCACAAAATGAACTCCACAGTTCATATACAGTAACTAAATAACTGGTGAACATTCCTCAAAATGTGGGAACAAATGAAAACTATGCATCTCTTCTAAGCACCCAAACACCTCCTGACATAAGCTCTCATCATCTGCTTCAAATCCAATTCCCACAATCAGGCAATTGGACCTTTCAAGAATTTAACATTGCAAAACTTTTGTTTGCTTTGTAATTTCTTCACAAGAGCAACCAACTGTTAATCTCTGGCCATTCTTAAAGAATACCCACTTATAAAGTCTATGATGAATCTTCTTTGGCAGAAGAATTTCTCCAAAACAATGGT
>Ga0116229_10013607_pt1 | contig 11468 bp, 3 predicted proteins | sample S1TSphgellanicum_3_FD_87313 | JGI IMG/M metagenome (GOLD analysis project Ga0116229, IMG submission 87313) | Host-associated microbial communities from peat moss isolated from Minnesota, USA - S1T2_Fc - Sphagnum magellanicum MG | ecosystem: Host-associated > Plants > Peat moss > Unclassified... | reverse complement strand
GTGTGTGTGTGTGTGTGTGTCTCATCATTTTTCTTTGAAGCAATATCTTGGATCTTTCAGAGTTGTATTGTTTTCCTGTGTTTTTAAACTACTTGAGGAATGCTTATGAATGCCTGCTGCTGATTGTGTGCTTGGTAAATAAACTCATTTGTTTGGGTCTTTATCACCTTGGATTCATAGGGTTTTGGTTAGGTTTACCTAGATGTTTCCTGCTTCATTTCCATGTATCAAGTGTAGAATTCAATATGATTTCTGCATGCTTGTTGTCTTGCATGTAGAAAAGAACAAAGTTTATGCATTCTGGTAAAAGGGTTGTCCACTCACTACAAGGAATCATTTTTCGGTTAGGGTAATTAGAGATTTTATTTAGCTTCTGTGTTGAACTTTGTTGTTTCTACATTCTTTTTTTCCAACCCTTTGTGTTGCTGACACAAAGAACTGTGAATTGTAGAGGACAGGTTTGAAGGCCGTTTTCCCCCCAAAAAAAGTATGGCCTAAACTTTGCTTTATCCATCTTGAATTGCACCCTGGTAAGAGACTAAGAGGATTGCCAATCAATTGCAATTGACAAGAAATGGAGCTCAATGGGATCTATGGTATCTGAATCAGATATCTGGAGAGGTTTGCAGCAAGTTGTTGTAGACAAGACAACAGCACGGGCAGGTGGAAATTGTGACAAGTTAGTGAAAATCTGGTCATAACTGTCATAAGCTCAAGTTTCAAGTGACCATGGAGAAGGGGATTCTTGAGATGGTGGGAGGAGAGATCATTGGCATAGTAAGCCCAGTGTCAATTTGTATGCTTTTGGTGGTACTTTTAGTTCATACTTTGACTCCTCATGGTTCTTCCACACCCGTGGCTACCATTGCTATGATGATATATAATGAGCAGCCCAACGACTCTTTTGTTGAAAAGTTCAAGGGGGGGTTATTGAATGCCATTGTTTTTGTCTGCATTGTCATGGTTGTCACCTTTGTACTCGTTGGGTTATTCTACTTCCGGTTCACAAAGTGCCTCCGGGGATACATGGGTTTCTCAGCTTTTACAGTTCTGGCGTGGATGGGTGGCATAGTAGCAATCGAGTTGATCCAGTTCTTTTCAGTCCCAATTGACATCATCACATTTGCAATATGCCTTGTGAATTTTGCAAGTGTTGGTGTGATGGCTGTTTTCTTCTGCCGAATGCCTATTGTGCTCACCCAAGGCTACCTTGTTGTCATTGGAATGCTTGTGGCATTCTGGTTCACAAAGCTTCCTGAGTGGACAACATGGATTCTCCTCGTGGCTATGGCTATTTATGACATTGTTGCAGTGTTGGCCCCTGGAGGTCCCCTCAACATGCTTGTGGAGCTTGCCATTGCAAGGGATGAAGATATTCCAGCACTCATCTATGAAGCCCGCCCAGTGCTCCCTCGGCAGATATCTGGACCTCCACCTATGTCTTCATCCCCAACACCAGCGCGAACAAGAAGATGGAGCAACCGCCGGGCCCCTCGAAACCCTGGGGTTGGGAGGGGGAACTCTGGCTCAAATTCAGCCTTGGACAATTTATGGACTTCCAATGGTCAACAAACTTGTATAATTACTGAGCCACCCTTAGCCCCAGAAGTAGGAATTATTGGCTCAAGGTTGGTCTCATCAACTGGAGATGCTGGAATGCTTAACTCGATCTCCACAGTTGTTGCTGGACATCAGGCCACAGAATCAAATGTAGATGAGGATACTGTTCCATTGGTAAGTCATGGAACAAATAATTCTTCAACTGCAGCAGCATTGGATGGAATGGAATCAGGAACTGGAATGCACTTCCAAAGTTCTGATCAGGGTGGATCAGAAAGTGAGGATGAGGGACTTGGGCTCGGGGTTTCTGGTGCAGTCAAGCTTGGGCTTGGGGACTTCATATTTTACAGTGTGTTGGTAGGGCGGGCAGCAATGTATGATTTGATGACAGTTTATGCATGCTACCTTGCAATCATAGGAGGGCTTGGTGCAACACTCATCTTGCTTGCAGTCTGGCGGCGGGCACTACCAGCTTTGCCGATATCTATCTCATTAGGTGTGGTATTCTATTTCTTGACTCGCCTTATCCTGGATCCATTTGTTGTTGACCTTGCTACACACCTTATCGTTTTTTGAACCAAACTTTGGAACTGCAGAAGTGACAGAAACACACATGATTGAAATGTTCAATCTTGTAACCAATGCTTACTTGTTCTCTGACAGAGTGGTTTTATTTTCACCATGAGTCAAGTAAAGGGGTCAAGGTTTTATGTCATATCATGTACATAACATAATTTTAGTGGAGGATATCTACTCATCCACTCTCAGTACAAATTGTTTGCAAATTAGTCACTGTGAAAGATCTGTATCTGATGCCTATCCTGTTTTCATGTATTGAGCTCTGTATGCTTTTTCCTTTCCTTTTTCTGTCCATTGCAAGTCCTGAACTGGGGAGACACATCTTTCCCAGTTTGATCCGTGTTATCATCTACTGCACAACACAACCATGAAATAGCTAAGTTATGTATCTGAGCTAAGCTTGGATTACTGTACCCTCCATGAAATAGAAAATGTTATACTAGGAATTGTCTTATGTCTTTTATAAATGCATTACTTGCTCGGTTTTCTTGTGGTTGTCTCACTACTCGAACATAGAGAATGTGGGTGGGTGATTAAATCACTGGATATTATGATAGGCCTACTTGATCACTTACATGAACATGCTAGAAGCTACTTGTGATTCACAAATCCCACCTTCCTAATTGTAATTTATTGGTGAAACACTAGAACTTTGGCAAAATGACCTAAAATAGACACATGTTGACAGATATAATTGTAGAAGAGTATGCATTTTTCCAACTGCAAAGTTGTTCCCTGCAGTTCCTTCCAGTTTAACTGGAGGGAAGACAAATAGGGCAAACCCTTTGAAGAGGTTTAAACATTTCTTTACGGCATGAATTGCATTTTATAAATAACCTAGACTCTCACACTCCACACAAGTGATCCGAGCTTAGCTCAGTTGGTAGAGCGGAGGACTGTAGTAGTGCAGAGAATCCTTAGGTCGCTGGTTCGAATCCGGCAGCTCGGATGTTTACTTTTGAAGTCCTTTTTGATAAACCCTAAACCAAAACCACTTACATGATTTGGAAAATAATTATTAGGTTTGGTTTAGGGCAGCTTTTCCTGAAAAAAATATGTTTGAAATCACAGGGGCCATGGTGTTTTTTTCCTTTTGGTCAGTGAATTTCAGAAAATTTCAGTGAATTTCAGAAAATTTTAACTAGGTTAACTTTGTTTCTTAACCTAAAACAGAAAATCTGCCCTGGTATAGAAAATCCCTCTCCAAAATGGAATATCCCGCCTTTACTTGTAACATCCTGTCCCTTTTGCAAGTGGGAAAATTATGGTTTATAATGTGCATCTGTTTAACACCAGAAATAGTTGATCGTGTCATTGAGTTTTGATAATGTTGGGTGTTGATTTGGTATTGTGGAACAAACCTTGTATTGTTTTGCAATAAAATTTGCTGGATCTTTCTAAATCATAATTTTCTAGCATCCTTCTTTACATGTGTGGGATTGGTCATGATGATATCCACAAAGGTGCAAATATCATAGTTGCAAAGGGAAACATCAACATTTTGATGACATGAATGAAAAAAACATATGCAATTACTCTCAAATGGAGTGAAAATTGACTTCATGTGTAATGGATGTAAAAACATTTGACATTGTATTGTGTGTCCTTACGTATTCATTATCATTGTATCATTTGTCGTTTTGCCTTAATTATAAGGAACACAATTGTAAATGTGCATCCCCAATGGATTAACAAGATGTGTAAATATGGTGCTATTAGTCAATAGGGTCCTATTGATGTTGGTTTTCATCTTGAAGACCCTTCACACTTGGTGCTAACTTGAATTTGAAATGAATTTTAACTTAGCATTTAGAACTCAAAATCAAGAAGTTGATTCATATCAAAAAAAAAATGTAACAATTTTGTTGAGGTGGATCCTAATTGAAATTCAATATTAAAATTTTAAATCATTAAAGGATGGAGAAGGTCACATCAAAAGAAATTCATCTCACAATTTGATGATGAAAATCGTGTAAAAATCATTCTTTTATGATTTTTCATATGAACATAATACATTAAAAACATGTATGATGCAAATATATGTAGGATGAAATATTTTCAACCACTTGCAAATATTTTATTTTATTTGTATATGTATCATAGGTGTTTTAAACAAACAACATATGTGAGCAAAAAACATGAACCTATGAAATAATAGATTTTGTGCGAATTTTGAACAACCCAATGAAACTCGTAAATTTGTAAGTTCGATGACCTATTTCATAATAAATAAAAAGTTAAACATGTTAATTTAAAGAACATGAAGCTTGTTACACACTTTTAATAACATGTCTTAAATTGCAAAAAATATTTTCTTGAAAAAAACGTTGACTTTGAAAAATGTGTTGGTTTTGAAAATTCAAGCACAATTTATAGCAAAATCTATTTTTAAAATTTTCTTTATGCCATGGAAGGTGGTTTCTAGTTTGCATTGCACCTAATTGACATTTAGGTTTGGGCCTAGCGACCTTGTCCTAAAAGCTCATTAATATGCAAAATGCCCTTGGAGGTGCCTTCTTTAAGACCTACATCACAAACTTATCACTTTCATTGATTCATTTGAAATTCGCATGAAATTTTTTATTTCATGGGTTTGTGTTTTTTGCAATAGATATCATGTGTTTAAAACATGTATGATGCTTACATAAATAGGATAAAATATTTGCAAACATTTGAAAATATTTCATTGTGTTTATACATGCATCATACATGTTTTAAACTCATGACATTTAAAACACATATTCATGGGAAAATGATTTGTGTACAATTTTCATTATCAAATTGTGGATGGGAAGTTTGTGATATAATTTCATAACATGTAACAACTTTAAAACAAAATTGTAATGTAATTTGAAGGTATTTTGGATAACAATTTATAGTTCCTTCTTAGAGCGAAAATTTTATGTGTAAACCCATTAGGACAAGGGCACAAGGTAATCTGCAACATCATATCACTTTGTTTGTTATGAAGAAGAAGGCATTGTTGTGAATGCCTTCCACCGTTGGTCTACAAGGAATAGCAATGCTTTCCCTTATACAGAAAGGGCTTGGCGAATGAAAATGTACATGGTAGAATTAGCTCCAAAGGGTTCATCTAGTACCATCAAATTAACAACATCTCACCTTGTGGTGCCCACTCAATGCACTTCTGAAAAGGGGCCATTTCATAGTACACGTAAGGCTAATTGAATGGGGAATTAACTAGGAGTGCCTTCTCGTATACATAAAAGGTTCGAGGAATGAAGTTGTAGCCGATAGAATTAGTCGTAAAAGGCCTAGTTTGTATGACTTGGATGAATGTTTCACCTTATTGGGCTTGTGTGTTCCTAATCTAGCGCTCGTTCCATAGTACATACAAGCCTTGTTGAAGAAAGGTTCACATGGCAAAATCAACTAAAAGAGGGCCTAGTCTCTCTAACATATGTGGACTAGAATGAACTAGCACCCACCAATGCACCAATTGGCCATTCTATCCATAGGATGGGTTGTGTTTTTTCATTCGATTCTTCACCCTGTGCTAACTCAACATTATATCACAATCAACCTTTTTGGGTTGTTGACCTTTGACCTTTTTTACTTTTTGAGTTTTTTTTTTCCTCAACCTTAACCATAGTACCCTCCAACCTAGTCACCCTAATTCCCTAGCTACCCTACTGACCTAATTACATTATTGACTTACATATTTGTTCTGCCTACCAACCCTTTACCTACTTACCTTCTATTTTTTCATGGCTAAACTTTTGACTTTTGGCACAAATTTTAACTCTTTTTGGCTAAACCTATATTTTTCGGCAAAACCTCCATCTATTCATAGCTAAACTTCTACATGTTGACAAAATTTGTATATCTTTTTAGCTAAACCTCTATATTTTGGCAAAATTTATATTTTTTCATGGCAAAATCTTTACTTCTCAACAAAACTTATATATTTTCTTGGTTAAACCTCTACCTTTTAGCAAAAATTCTAACTTCTCTTGGCTAAAACTTATATCTCTTGACAAAGCCTCCATCTCCTCATGGCTAAATCACTACACATTGGTAAAAGTTATATCTATTTTTTACAAAACCTTTATCTTTTGGCATTACATTTACCTCTTTCTTTCTAAATTTTTACCTTTCAATAAAATCTCTATATTTTCTTGGTTGAACTTCTACCATTTGGAAAAAAAATTAACTTTTCCTAGTTAAATCTTTATATCTTTCTAGCTAAACTTTTACCTCTTAGTATAACCTTTGTCTCTTCTTGGTTAAGCTTCTACCACTTGGAAAAAATTCTAATTCTTCTTGGTTAAACCTATACTTTCTAGTAAAACTTCCATCTCTTCATGGCTAAACTTTTACATGTTGGCAAAACCTTTTTTTTTTTTTTGGCAAATTTTATATATTTTGGAAAAACTTCTATTATTTCATGGCAAAACTTATACCTATTGGCAAAACCTCTACCTTTAGACAAAACTTTTACATTTTCTTGAATTAACCTAAAGACTACTTTTTTGACAAAATCTTTTGACAAAACTTTTTCGTTACCTTATTGACCAATTATCTTATTGACCTAGTTACATTATTGATTTCACTTGTTTTTTTATATGTGTACACACCTACCTACCTAACCATTGACCTACCTACATGCTTATTTACTTACCCACCCACACATTCACCTACCTATCCACCTATTTATTTATTTATCTACCCACCCACCCTCCTACTCACCTACTTACCTATCATTTATAGGATGTTAATGTCTACCATTGTATGATATATAAAATATGAAAGTATTGCTATAAATGAACTAACAACCATTTTAATCATATTCGATCCCTTGATGTCAATAATTGGTAACCATGAATGTGAGTATTACACATTCAATCAACTTTTGTGACACGTATGTATTGCATATTTTGGCAATTATTGTTAGAAGTTAAAATGCTTGAAAATCCAATTGCAAAATACAATATCCACATATGAAAACAATGCCATTTCAAATATAACACATGTCAATAATTATTACATATTTTGTGACCAAAATGCAAGCATTGATTTATTTATTTTCTAGATTCCTATTTTTTTAAATTATTTTTCTATGTCTTTTTGTTCTTCTAAATTTTTATTTAAAAAATTTTCTTTTATTTTTTCTCATTCTATTTATTTTTTCATGTTCTAAATCATTTTCTTCTATTATTTATTACAATTAGTTTTTCTTCTTCTAATTTACTAATTTTTTATCATTGTCATTTTTTTCATTGAACATGCATATTTTATGCCCAACATTTGAATATTGCACAAACCATTCAAAAACTAGCTGGCATTTTATGCTTCAAATGTGAGTTTTGCAAAATCATTCTAACAAAACTAATGTTTATTTTGTGACCCTTATGCAAGTAATTCACATTGAACTTTATGTTTTTTAAGTTCTTGTAGTGCGATAATGCAACATTGCAATATGTTTCAAACTCGTATTTTTAGGGAAAATTTCAACAAAGTATTAATGCAATGCTCACATTCAAAGCATGCAAACTTAATACAAACATGAGGTTACAATTGCAAAAAAATTGCAAAAGTTACATTAAAATTTATTTCTGGGCAGAAATAAACTTTATTTCATTTGTTGGTATTTAGGGCTTACTTATTTCTTTATACAAATTTCAAATTGCCATAATTTTTGTGATAAGTTCCAGTAGGTAACCAAGAATATGAAAGGATTCTGTATTTAGCCAAATTTGGTTAAATTATTTTCTGGATGCTTGCCACTTTTTTCCAAACTTTCTTTTTTCCTTACAATACACAGCAAATACCCAATGGGAAAAAAAATTAAGTTAAAAAATTGTCAATTTTTTTGGTAATGTGTTTAATTTTAAATTTTTTTGACATTTTTCTTTTTTAAAGAAGAGAGGAATCTGTGACAGAATATTTCCATCTTAATTTCTTTTGTTGCCAAATTGCCAAAATTCACCTCCAAAAAAAAAAAAAAAAAAAACTCCATTGGCAAAGTTGTTGTAACATAATAGACTTTTGGGCATTTGTGTTTTTTGTTAGGCCTTGCAGGGACAGCCGCTCTTGCATTGATTTTTTTTAGGAGGTTTTGCCTTATGTTGTTCGGTTTCACACTAGATGGGATAAGTTTTTTCAATGATATTTAAAAAAGGTTTGGCCTTATTTTTTTTGGTTTCATATTGGACGAGCTGATTTTTTTTTACCCATGAATCTATACTACAGGAGTGGGTTAGTACATGAAATGGGTGGGTTAGGTTGCAAGTGTATTCATTTGGAGGGGTTGTGGTGGGTGGGGAAGTGGAGAGAGGAGAGGCTTAGAAGGGAGGTGTGAGTAGGTAATAAGTGGAATTTTGAATGTATCATAATACCATAGTTGGTTGATGGAGGTAACATAATCATTCTCAAATACCGAATTCAACTTTTCAGTGTTTGTTTAAAGTTTTCTTTTGTGTTTTTATTCCTTGAGTTTTTAAACATGTGCAAAACATATTCCCATGTTTTGACGTAGGTTTTGTTGGGCATCGAGGATAAAAATATGGAAAATTTTGATGTAGAGGAAAAGAAATTGGTTTGGTCACTCTTTTTCAAGTACTTATAAAACATTTGAGATTGCTTTTTCTTTGGATTTGAGGTTTTGTATATCATTGTGTTCATTGCATGTAGGAGGCAAGTTCATTCATAGTGTTTTTAAAAAAAAACAAAGTTGTTGGTAGATGTTCAACACTTCAAAGCAAAAATGTGTGATTCTCAAGTGGGTCAACGATATTTTTTCTTGGTGTAAAATAACTAGCCTTTGGCACTAATTCATGTAGGATGTTTTGAACAACTTTATCATATGAGATTCTAAAATTATATCTAGAAAATGATCATGACTAAATATTTCCCCTTTTTCTCTTAACTAATGGTGTTCTTGCTTTGTGAATGGGTTGTTAAAATATGGGTATTATATATGTGGCAGGAAGGGATAATAGAAGGTGGTGTCAAAGTGAAAAAGTGTTATGTCTAAGTTCTTTATATCCACATGGAGTCTCTTCTTTGATTAAATAAGAAGATCCAAATCTAAAAAAGTTAGTTAGGTCAATTTGCTCCATATACATGCAATTAGGTCCCATCAAAGTTTTCAATTTATTTTAAAGTCGGTGAATTTAGATAAAATGATTTTAAAATGTTCAATAATACATTATGGTATGGTAATGTTGATGATTATGACTTTGTAATAAAATTTTGAAGTATGGGTGTATATTTGTTTTTTATTTTCTTAAATCGTCCATATTATTGCATACAATACATATATGATTCCAATTAGTTTGGATTATATTTGTGCATCTACGCAAACCCTAAACCCTAAACATGTTTTTTATGCATATGTTTCGATTTTTGAAAGTCCAAGGTTTTGTCTTGACATTTGGCCATGTGGATTTCAATTTGGGATTCAAGGTACATTCATATTTATTCGAAGGCCAAGATAACATAATGTAGGTCACACCAAAGACTTGTGAGTTTCTAGATGAATGTGGGGCCTTTTGACGACGTTGGTAGTATGTTACATGAATGAAGGTTTCACTCTTCTAAGAAAATCAGCTTAAGTAGAGTGAAACAATCTTTGGTGAGAATGTTCTTGATTGTGGTTAGATAATACCAATTAGATTTGATTGTTTATCATTTGTGTGGTTTGTGGGTTGTAGGTTGTTAGGAAATTGGTGATTGCTACTAGAATGTCATGTTTCAAAGACATATGCACATAATGTCACGTGCCTTTTCTAACCAATCATGATGACGATTTTTATTGTTATGGTTATAAGTGCACAATTCACCCTAAAACTCAAGCTAGAATTTCATGCAAGATAAAGCAAGAGAATGGCAATGAATATGGTGGCATGTTATGTGCTTTTTGAATTAAATCTTTGTTGGCACACAAGCTTGTGAATCTCGAAGACTTTAAAACCAAGCAAAGGTTTTTTCTTCACCTTTTCAAGGACAAGTAGCTTGAAGGTTGCTTTGTTTTAAATCTTACAACAAAGGTTGTTGGTTATTCAATCGTAAAAATAGATCAAAAAATGAAAAATCCACGGGAGTAGATACTATTTAAATGTGCATTGGTGTTTTTGTTTAAAGTTTTGAAGACATCACTATACATATAAAACAACAACTTTGAATCTATATTTTTTGGCATCTATTTTTAAGACAATTTTTCAATTCATGTACATTCTATGCAAATGAAAACAACTCGGTGTTGCAAGTTTTTAGTATAATGGATGTTGGATTTTGGTATTGAAAATCTTACATACTATTTTTTTGAGGGTTTAATTTTGGGCTATAGAAATACAATTTGAATAATGGGGATTTTTTCTTGGTTAGGGGTGAATGGATGGGTTTACTGGCTTTTTATTTCCAACTTATCACAATCCCAAGTTCTACTTAATTTTTATATTTTAACAAAAAGGTCAAGTACATAAATAAAATAATAATAATAATATATTGTGTGAGGTGTAAATAAGGACCCATGTATTGTAAAGGATCAATAATAAACCATTTCTTTAAAGCCCATTAGTGAATAAAAATATACAATTCAGATAAATTATAAAGAAAAAATTAAATAAATTAAAAATAAGATATAAATAATCTTCTTATTTAAATATGCAAGTGAACAAAAAATTATATATATTAAAGAAAATATAAATTTAAAAAGGAAAATATATTATCAGTAAATTAGAAAATAAATAGTGAAAAAATAAATAAAGAAAAAATAAGAATAGTCAAATTGTGAAAACAATATAATAATAATGAATATTAATAATTAAAGTTATTCATTCCATTGAAATTTTCCATACTTGTAAAGTCAAAATTATAATTTTTTGTGAAATGTTAAGGAGCCAAAAAAAAAAAATAGCAAATTTTTAAAAATTGATTAAAAAAATTGGCTGATAACATAAAGCTAACTAAATAACTTGTACATAAAATATTTAAAATTTTCTCTTGCTTAAAACTTCAAGTCAATTAAAATATATATATGTATATTTTTAAATCTTAAATTTAAATTTAAAATAAAAATAAATTACAAAAAAATAATGAGAAAGAAAGAAATAAATAAGAAATAAAAATAGCCAAATCGTAACAACAGAATAAAATTAAATAATAAAAAAAAGTTTATATCATAAAATTAACTAAATAAGTTGGAAATAAAACATAAATAAAATATAATTATCTTATTAAAATTAATGTGAATATATTATTTTTAATATATTGTGTATATATATATTATTTATATATTTATATAATATCTAAATAACATATAATTAATTTGAAACTACCATACCCACCCCTCCCCCCCCCCCCCC
>Ga0116229_10013605_pt1 | contig 11469 bp, 8 predicted proteins | sample S1TSphgellanicum_3_FD_87313 | JGI IMG/M metagenome (GOLD analysis project Ga0116229, IMG submission 87313) | Host-associated microbial communities from peat moss isolated from Minnesota, USA - S1T2_Fc - Sphagnum magellanicum MG | ecosystem: Host-associated > Plants > Peat moss > Unclassified... | reverse complement strand
TTTGGTGATCAAGACAGAAAAGGGTTTTAAGGCAGAAGGCAGGAGGCAGAAGGCAGAAGTTTTGAAACCCTTATGCTGTAATTATTTCGGGATTTTCATTCAATATTTCCTTCTGCCCTCTGCGCTCTGCCTTCTGCCTTACCCCAACCCAGATCACCAAAAGTTGCCAAGAACCCATCAAATTGTCACCTAAATTGTTTCATCTCCACGGACACTTCTGCCAAAGTTTTTTCATCGAGCCATTGATGAAAAAACGGGTGCATCCCAGTTTTGCAAAAAAACGTCAGTAGTGTGAGCCTTGACTACAAGCGAGCTTTCCGGCTCGCACTACGAGGTTACGAAAATGGGATGCACCCTGAAAAAACTTTGGTATAATTTCCTGTGCCAGGACTGAAATATTGAATAAAACGAATAGTATATTTAAAACAATCCCGCTGACTCATACAACTGTTTCAGCATTGCTTTAATCTTAGCACCATACTCCGTATCGGCTGACCAACGTCCTGATAACTGCTCTATTAATGGAGCAACACCGCGTGTAACAAAGCGAAATCGCGGATCGACGACTTCCTGCACTAGAGGTTCTAAACTAGCGTAAGCTTTCAAGTGTTGGATGTGCGCTCGAACCCCAATTCTAGCGCTATCAAACGACGCCGTCTCTGAACTACCACCAATAGTGCCTAAGGCGGCAAAGTTGTTTTGCTCCGGATTGATTTCGCCACCAAACCTTAAAAATCCGGTTTCAATACACATTTGACAGAAGGCTATGTCATAGCTTACCCCCTCTAAAGAGGCTTCTTCCCGATAGAGTTTCGGCAAGTCAGGAAATTGCTTTAGGGAGTTTTCATTGTAATTTTTCAAGAATAGCTGCAATTGTACTTCTGAGGTATTACCAGGTGACATAATCTTGTCCAATTGAGCCGGGGAAATTTGCAAATTGGAGCGCAATCGGACAGTGCGATTCTCACTATCCCAAGAGACAGCAACATGAAACTCTCGCAATTCAATTGCTTTGACATAAACAACGTGACGATAGGTTAGGCGGCGGACATCAGGCGCTTTCGATAAATCAATCTGCAACTGATCAACCAAGTCAATCGGGATATAAGCATTACCATTAACTAGTATCCCTTGTTCTGAGTAATTTTGCCCGTTCATGTTGATATTGATCACTGGATAGGTTGCTTCAGGGGATTTCCCAGAACCAGGGTCAACGACACGACTCCAAGATGTCAGTCCATCAGCGATTCCTAAGGCAAAGTCACGGCGGCGATTCTGCAATAAAGAGCGATCGTCTGGGCTGGTCAGAAAGCCCACCAGCATCAACAAAGAAGGAATTGCCGTTTGGCGACAGAAAGCCAAACTTCCCAACCCTGAGGCTGTGTCTGGTTTGATTCCCCGATTTGGCAACTGGGGTATGTGGCGCAACAGCCCTACCAGAAGGAGTTCCGCTTCGTTCCTGCGGTCATCATTGTGCGCAATATAAAAGACGCTAGCCCCACGTACAGAAGGACTGGTAGCAGCATCAGCATGAATTTCTATGGCTACATCACCCTGACGAGAGCGAGAATTTATCCAGGGGATAATTTGCGTTGTATTTAAATTATCAGGCACCGCCAAAACTTCAAAATTACGTGCCCTCAGTTCTGGCACAATTAAATCTCGCAGTAGAATCATTTCCCGCGCTTCGGTTGTACCACCAGCTATTGAGCCTGGATCTATGACTCCTGCTTCTTTGCCTCCATGAGCTGCCGAAATAAAAATACGTCCCATCTTCAGTAGTTCCTTGTATAGTATTTAAGCGTAAGCGATTGTAGACAACATTCTTAATTTCGCAACAAGAATATAATAGCGATCAAGTGTTAGTTGTTGAAAACAATGCAAATACCCCGCTTGCATCCAGATACGATTGAAGAAGTTAAACAACGGGCTGACGTTTACGATGTCGTCTCGGAACATGTCGTCTTGCGCAAGCGCGGTAAAGACTATGTGGGTTTGTGTCCCTTCCACTCGGAAAAAACTCCCAGTTTCACTGTTAGCCAGACTAAGCAAATGTACTACTGCTTCGGCTGTCAAGCTGCGGGGAGTGCCCTGAAGTTCCTCATGGACTTGGAGAAGCGCTCTTTTGCTGAGGTGGTACTGGATTTAGCACGGCGTTACCAAGTGTCAGTCAGAACCTTAGAACCTGAACAAAGGCAAGAATTGCAGCGTCAGTTGTCTCTGCGAGAGCAACTTTATGAAGTTCTCGCTTCTGCGGCACAGTTTTATCAACATGCTCTCAAGCATAGCAGAGATCAGGCAATGCCATATCTGCAACAACGCCAATTGAGGGAAGAAACAATTCAGCAGTTCGCGATCGGATATGCTCCCGCAGGTTGGGAAACCCTCTATCGTTATCTGGTGGATGATAAACGCTACCCAGTGCAACTCGTGGAAAAAGCGGGATTGATTAAACCACGCAAGGAAGCAAGCGGTTATTATGATGTGTTTCGCGATCGCATCATCATTCCCATCCATGACGTACTTGGTCGAGTTATTGCCTTTGGTGGTCGAACTTTAGGTTCGGAGCAACCGAAGTATTTAAATTCCCCAGAAACTGAAGTTTTTCTGAAGGGTAAAACTTTATTTGCCCTCGACAAAGCTAAAGCTACGATTTCCCAGCAAGACCAAGCTGTAGTAGTAGAAGGATATTTTGATGCGATCGCCCTCCACGCTGTCGGTATTACCAACGTTGTCGCCTCCCTCGGTACTGCCCTCAGTATGGAACAAGTCAGACAGGTATTGCGCTACACCAATTCTAAACAGTTAATCCTCAACTTTGACGCTGATCCCGCTGGGACTCTGGCAACAGAAAGGGCGATAGGAGAGATTGCCGACCTAGCATATCAGGGTGAAGTCCAGCTAAAGATTCTCAACTTGCCCGATGGCAAAGACGCTGATGAATACTTGCAAGGACGCCAGCCGGAAGACTATCGACAACTCCTAGCAGATGCTCCTCTCTGGCTCGATTGGCAGATTCAACAAATCATAAAAAACCGTGACCTAAAACAAGCGACAGATTTTCAGCAAGTGTCTCAGGATATAGTAAAATTACTGAAAAAACTAACTAATATTGATACTCGCGGCTATTATATTGATCAATGTGCTGAAATACTCAGTTTTGGGGATAGCAGACTTAAACCCCTACGAGTAGAAAATCTGTTAACTCAGGTTGCGCCACAAAAGGGGGGTGGGGACAAACCTCGCTTCAGCCGTGGAGTTAAAACACCAACCTCTCTTGTACAGACGGGGTTATCGCGCCCCACCACCGAAAGCAGTCTTTTGGAAGAGGCAGAGGCTTTATTAATGCGGATTTACTTGCACTATCCACAACATCGTCAGGCAATAATTGACGCCTTAGAAGAGCGAGATTTGCAATTTAGCCTTTCCCACCACCGATTTTTGTGGCAACAGATTATAGATGTTCCATCTGAAGAGTCTAACTTGATATCAACTGTACAAGACAGATGCCTAGAGTATCCAGAGGAAATTGGGTTAGTGTCCTATTTATTTCATTTAAATGAGAAAACCCAGAAAGAAATGCTTTCACACCACGACAAGTTAATCCAAGCAGCGATCGCTTGTATGGAGCAAGTACTGCGTGAAAAGCGCTATCGTCACTTCCGAGAACTGTGGAACAATCCAGAGGTTGAACCGGAGCAGCTGGAATCATATTATAAGGCTTTCTACGCCGAAAAAATGCGGCTTCAGGAATTAGACCTTCAGCGGCAATTTTCTATCACCGACTTGTTGGGGTATTAGTACCCACATTCCGCCCTGGTGTCTCCCTTCAATCTTCTGAGGATGTAAGCTAAGCTGTTGCGCACTTAATTTGTATATGGGACGCGGGCAAGATGCCCACACTACAATAATTTTACGTTTTTGTCTTATACAATCTAGCTACGCATCAGCTTAGTATCTAGAATAGATCCATTGTGCCCAAAAGAACCAGTGTTGAAGCTTCAAATCCCCTACTTTTAAGTATAGGGATCAAGGTGTTGCCCATTCCCTCTTAAAAAAGAAAGTTAGCCAAGTTAGTTTCGATCATATTCTCTTGCTTTTCGTGCTTATTTGTGCAAGATTATAATTCAGTGTTAAATACGTAAAGCCTATCGACTAACAGTATTTTGTGTTTGGCATAAATAAATCAAATTGATGTCTATCCAGCTTGTGCATAGATGCACTCGGTGCAGGGTAGTGTAGCGGCTTGCTTAAGGCATAGCCAAGAATTGTTTGCAGTTACTAGTGGTCTGTGTCATTAATTCTGACGGGTTGAAGAGTTTTGGTCTTTGACTCTAAGAGAGATCTTTGCGCAACTACGAACCCCGCAAAATTAATGACATGGACTACTAGCAATGCTTACGAGTGATTGCAGTGTTGATGCTTCATCATCAACACTGCAATCAGCCCAAATTAGTAGCTGCTCTCCACCACGAAGGTATTAATTCCTCTTACCTTCAATCAGGAGCGAACGTACAGCACGAACATCAGAATCTATTGCTTTTTACTAGTAAGTATGCAATTATGATTTATAATCTACTGTAAGTAGAGCGAGTTAAAGTAAAATCAGCTTGATTGCTAGTGATTCACGCTCTCGTGCTGACCCGATGAATACAGATTGAGGCGTTATCTTCTCTAAGGAGCAACCCACTCGCGGTGCACCGATGAATGGAAGAAACATCTCTACTCCCCACTCCCCGTTGTTAATTTTGCATCACGGGACAGTGACTTTGCGTTTAAAAAATAAAGATTGCACTTACTGGAGTCAGCCCCTATGTCGCAACTACTTGAGAACAAAATTACTCAAACAATATCTCCGAATACAGTACCTTTGAAGCGTAGGCGAAGTGAACGTTCCCATCAAGAAATTCTCACAGCAGCAGTTGAGTTACTACAGGAAAAAGGCTATAGAGAGATTTATATTGAAGCGATCGCCAGTCGTGCAGGAGTCAGCACTTACACCACAACTTTACGACCGTATTGTAGCATTATTTATCGACAATTTAACACGCTATCGTAACGATAAACCTTTACGTAATATCGTGGATAAAAACGCTGGCTACTAACATTAAAAGTGCCAATTGTTAGTGGGAGATAATAATTTCCCCATAAACCCCATAAATATCATTAGTTTTTTGTAAATACAAACGACTCATGAACATCCTCACGAGGAAGTATGAAATTTCGTCGAACAAAATTCATCCGCCAGTTGTGCAGAATTCACCCTTAATTCTGTACAACTGGCGGATGAATAAAGAGGTTTAAGCATGGAGCTAAATCTTTGATTTAGCGGTCCATAATCAGTGGTGAGTTTGAATCCCCGACTGATTGATTCTGATCCCTAACCTCTTTTGAATCCCCAACCGGTTGAGTCTAATGCCTGACTTGTGAAGAATGTATTCTTCGTTCAACGAGTACAGCTTAGTTTAACCTTCTATTTCACTATCTAACCTTTGGAGAGAATCTTATGCCATCCGAATCCACTTCTGATCAAGCTTCCGGAAATAATACACACAAACATACTGAAATGAGCGCGAATTCTAGGGAAAATAAAGCTAGTGCTACCAGCAAACGCTCAATATTTAGTCGAAGTAGACGTGCATTTCTTGGTCGTGCAGGTTTGTTGACTGCTACTGCCACTGGTATTGTTACAGGGGTGATAGGTTCACCTTTGTTTACCAAGAAAAGAGGAGACATTGTCCAGGCACAGGATGTTGTTGGTCAAGTCAAATTTGACTATGCTGGGTTTAGCCAGAAAGCCTATAATGTGCGCGTCCAAGCAGCTAAACAAGAACTAGATTTTGGTATTCCACCCCATCCAACGAACGGAGATGGGGAACTCTACCCTAACAAAATCGCTAATGACAGTAGGGGTTTACCGCACGACGAAAGAGGCGAAGTCAACCTGGATGCTTACAATTCTTTGACAAAAGCACTGCAATCGCTTAACCCTGATGACTTTGAAAATATTATCTTGGGTGGCACAAGGAAGCTAACCAGTCCCCAAGGAGGACTGGAACTTAGTTTAGAAGGTCTTAACGCTGCTCAGATAGGAATTCCAGCACCACCAACTTTGGATAGTGCAGAACAGGCTGCTGAGGCAGTTGAACTTTACTGGCAAGCTTTATTACGGGATGTCTCCTTTGACAACTTCCAAGATAACACTAACGATCCCAAAGTTTTGGCAGCCGTTGCAGATCTTAACAACCTTTCAACATTCACAGGACCGAAAGAAAATGGTCGAGTCACCCCCCAAACCTTGTTTCGTGGTAGCGTCAACTATGTCGATCAAAGCGATCCCTCAGGCAGAAAAGCACGATATGTAACTCCACCAGGAGTGACTGATGGTCCTTACATTTCACAGTTTCTGTTGCTGAATATTCCTTTCAACACCCAGTTTATTTCGCCTCTGATTCGTACTGCTCTCCCAGGCAATGATTTCCTCACTACTTTTGATGAATGGCTGACTATTCAGAATGGAGGCAGTTCTGGCAGATCCATTCAGTACGACTCAACACGCCGTTATATATCTACTGTTCGAGATTTAGGTGAGTATGCACATATAGGTGGGGCTTCATACTTAGGAGCTTTATTAATTTTAAGTTCTGGAGCCGATCAAAATGATGAGCTTGCCAGTGTCACTGGTATTAATGCTCCCTTTAGTCCGACTAATCCCTATAACAACTCCAAAACCCAAGTGGCTGGTGTCGGCTCATTTGCAGCCGGGTATTTTCAAACCCTACTACTTTTAGCTCCTTCACGGGCAATCAGAGCCTCTTACTGGCAGAAGTATTATGTACACCGTCGTTTGCGACCAGAAGCCTATGGTGGGTTAGTTTACAACAACCTTGTGAATAAAACTCAATATCCAATCAATTCGGAGCTCTTAAATTCCAAAGCTTTAGCTCAGACTTTCAGCACCTTTAACACCTATTTATTACCCCAAGCATACCCAGAAGGAGCACCAACCCATTCCTCCTACAGTGGTGGTGCTGCTGCTACTGCTGGTGTCTCTGTCACACTGTTGAAAGCGTTCTTTGATGAGAGCTTTGTCATTCCCAATCCAGTACAGCCCGATCCTAATGACCCAACGAAAGTGATTCCCTATACGGGAGCGCCACTGACAGTGGGTGGCGAGTTGAATAAGCTGGCAACTAATTATGCGATCGGTCGCAGCTTTGGTGGTATCCATTGGCGTTCGGATGGTTCAGCCGCCTTAGCTTTAGGAGAAGAGGTTGCCATTAGCATCCTCAGAGACGAAAAACTGGGGTATAATGAAACATTCGACGGCTACACGTTTACTAAATTTGACGGTACAAAGATCACTATTTGAACAAGCGGAGTCACGACCTATGCCAAAAGATTGCAGAACTTACGCATTGACAGGAATTCGACTATGTGCATTCAAGCCTACCTGTTGTTTAAGGTGTTCCAGAATGAAATCACGAGCTACTTGAAGAGACACATTTCTCTGGACTTCATACCAGTTTTTAATTAACTCTTCAGTTCGCATTAATTCTAGTTGTGTAAAGGCGCGGATAGCACGCTTATAAGTGAGTCTTAATTGCCTCAGATGTCCTCACCATGAATAGCTCAATTCCACACACTTGTTTGATAGATCGATGGTAACATTCAATTCCCCAATGAATCGAGTGTAGTTCCTCAAAATCTTCCCGAGAAATTAAAAATAGTGCTTCTTTGTTAGGTACATACATGATGTAATACCGGGGAGTTTCGTTTTTGGAACTTCTCCGAAATACTTTCACTTGTCCAAATTTTTTCAGATACACTAGTGAACTTTGTTGAGTGCGATCGCACAAAATAAATCTTGCTATCAGTCTCGCTATCAGTCTCGCTATCAGCAACGATTCAGGGTGCAGCATTATAGCTGAAAAGGTGCTTTCTTGTTTACCAGATAAGTAAAAATCATGAATAGGGTCATGCACAGGATTTTGGGGCGACTGAACGATAAGTTTGACTTAAGTGAGGCGATTTTCACTCTTGGATTTACGAAAGAATGAGGATTTGGGAGAATAAAAACTGTCAGATTTCCACCCTAATAATCCGACAGTTCCTTTTTTTCACAAAAAACATGCCTCCCCACACACAGAGAAATTCCGTCACGGGCTGTCAAGGATATATTGCCCGAATCACCTTTACCAAGAGTGCTAAAAAAGATTACTCCACCATCTTTTATAGAAACATTTCCAGCTTGAACAAAGATACCCCCACTAGGCCCTACAGCACCAGTATTAAGATCGCTAAAGATTCCACTGTTAGTTCCAGATATTGTCAGTGCATTAGCCACATTGAGATTTATAGTACCCCCAACGCCTTGACCAGCAGCAATGTTACCAGATGCTGCATTGACACCAACGTTTAGTTGACCACCATTAGTTAGAGATAATGAACCAGCAGTGATGTTAATTTTCCCACCATTGCCCACACCACCCGCCAAGACATCACTCGACAAGCCACTTGGGTTTCCATTACTGTCTATCCCATCAAAAGTAACTGTACCTGTGGCAGTAATCGTCACATTGCCAGCATTCCCTTGTCCACGAGTAAAGGAATTAATTTGCGCACCATTAGTTGCTGATAGTGATCCAGTCGTGATGTCAATGTTACCAGCATTTCCTTTAGACGCACTGCTAAAAACTACGTTGTCAATGTATCCACTATCCACGGATATTGCATCAGCATTGATATTTATATCCCCCGCTTTCGTGCTACTGCCATTTCCTAATCCTTTCCCAATCCCGGCAAATAGGACTGAATTAGACAGCACGTTTAAATCATGGGCATTAACCGCAATATCTCCCCCACCTGCACTCCTGACATCGACAACAGCCTGATTAGAGAGAGATACATCACTTCGCTGTACACCACTGGGAACGCTTAAACTCAAACTATCACCTGCCACATTTAACCCAACAGTTCCAGGTGCTGCTAAACCAGCTAATTCCACTCTTCCACCGTATTTACTAAACTTACACTTTTTTTTTCACGAAAGTGAACTAACATTGATGCATCAAATGGCGTTTCATTACTATAGGATGACATTCCTATAAAATACTGTAGATAAGGGTTTTCCTTGATTTGCTCTACTGTTTCTCTATCGCTTATTCCCAGTTTCTCTTTAATTATTAATGCTCCTAATGCCATCCGAAACGATTTGGCTGGTGCACCCATTTCTTTATGAAAAAATGAAGCATATTCCTCTTCAAACTCTGACCATGGTAAGCTGATGCGCAGCTAGATTGTATAAGAGAAAAACGTAAAATTATTGTAGTGCAGGCAAGATGCCCGCACTACAATATACAAATTAAATGCGCAACAGCTTATTAGCTCTGCCAGAATTACCCACCGATTATCAGCTATGTAATTTTCCCTCAACGGTCAGATCAAAGTTTTCCGGTGGAATTGGAGGTCGGTCTTGTTTTCTGTACATGGTTACTAATTACACCAACTGTACTGACTGCGAATGGTAATGCAAGGATTTTGAGGCATTGTATCCTTTTTTCTTGCACTTAACAAGACATATAAGGTTTACAATCCGCACAGTGCTAGCTTTTTCTACTTTGTCAGCAAGCCCTATTTAGTTCAAGTGAGGAGCCGTCAACGGAAAGCCCCGCTTCTACTGGCGTCATCGTGCCCAAGCAGGAAAATTGTACGCTAAGGCTGAAACCAAGATGGTATAAGCTTTTCAAGAAGTGCTTTTACCCATAAAATTGGGAAAAAACCTATGGTTATGCGGCTAGTTTCAACGAAAAATGGTTGTTTGAGGCACTTGAAAATTCCGTCTTCGTACGATTTTCCCGTTTTGGCACAGTGACGCCTTGATCCTGAAACTCCACACATAAGCGAAAAAGCAACTCCACCTCAAACAGAGACACCACCTAAAACAAAGCGCACTCGGAAAAAACCAACCGCACCTACACCACCAGAATTTACGACCACAACACCCCCACAGAGCCCCATAGAGCCAACCCCAAAGAAAAAGCAGACTCGCAAGAAAACTACATCTGCTGCAACACTTGAAATTACCGAAACGCCGCGTAGTCATTCCAGTACTGACAACAATACGATAACCCAAGACACACTTGAGCAAACAGATTCCAGTTTCAGTACCAAGAAAAAGTCGGGCACACGTGTCGGACAACGCAAACCTAAGCGAGATCCTGTTGGGGATGAGTCACAGTCGGGAGCTACATAAAAAGAACTCGTTGCTCAAGTTGTGAAGCGTATTTTGTCCAAACTTTGACAAGAGGGGGTGGGATTCAGACGCGGCTGCCTTTCTCTGGCTTAAAGCCTTACCTCATTACCTAGAAGCATCAAGCAAGAGTTGGGCTGACCGACGGCTTATAGCGTTGCGTTCCCACCCCCTCGCCGCCGCCCAACCTAGATGTAGCCGCTACCTCCTGCACAGGGTTACTGTCAATTAAGGATTATTATTCTTAATAACTTGCGACCGTTTGGTCAAATTATCGTTCAAATCACAGGGAAACCCCTTACGTATACGAACTTTATGACCTTTACAACAGTCTGATAAAAATATCTATCAACGTAAATTGAACCATATCTTGTCTACTTTGAATCATATTGCGTCCAAAAATCAACGTTATTCCCTACTCAGTTTTCTTGGATGGGTTTGACAACTTTAGGACAGAGTATGATTCATAATCTCGACACACGGTCACTGTCGGTGGAAGGATAACATTGCCGTTTTTACGTGCTTATGCTTCCAATTGACATTAGCAATATTATCCTTTCAACGTCTATAATCCTTGTAGGGTATACATTTGACGATAAAAGTGTTCATAATCCACCCCGACTAAAAATGTAGGATTGAAGTCACCCGTAAAACTGAAACCCTTCCAGCATATGGATTTGAGAATCTTACACGCCACCTAAAAATCAAATCTTAAGATTACCTTTTTTTGGCAAGCTTATGGTGACAATTTTGATTCCCGGCAATCTTATGGTTCCAATGCATCAAAAAAGAATGCGATCTGCGCGAAGCAGCAGCGCTTCGCTATCGCTTCACGAAATAATGAGTATTACAGCCTCCGTTGCGGCAATATTATGGTTCCAGTCGCGGCAATATTATGGGTACAACGACAGTCACAAGTTTAAGTTGAACGACCCTGAAACTTGGTCAGAAGCAGATGAGACTTTGACAGTATACTTCCCACGGGCATAAATTGCGCTTTTGAAACCACGTAAGGGCGCAAGGCATTGCGCCCTTACAAACAGTGTTGTTCATTTACGTGAACACTCAGCTTATGACCGTGCAAAGTATAGAAGACCCGAAAGTTGGTCAAGTAAAACTGATGCGTCTTCTGCGGATTTCATTTTCTTGAATCTCCAAACCGAGACATGGAAATCATCCGTGTCGAAGTAATTAAACCAGCCGGACGGCATCGGAAA
>Ga0116229_10013602_pt1 | contig 11471 bp, 10 predicted proteins | sample S1TSphgellanicum_3_FD_87313 | JGI IMG/M metagenome (GOLD analysis project Ga0116229, IMG submission 87313) | Host-associated microbial communities from peat moss isolated from Minnesota, USA - S1T2_Fc - Sphagnum magellanicum MG | ecosystem: Host-associated > Plants > Peat moss > Unclassified... | reverse complement strand
TCTTCGTCCCGGTCATCCAGGAGCGGCGTGTCGCCAGGCGGGGCGGCGCCTGCGGGGTCGTAGAGCAGAATGCCGGTGGCCGTGTAGCGCGGCGGCGCGAACGAGAGCGTGATAAAGGCAAGAAGCGGCACAATAACCGCGGTGCCAAAGATAAGGCGCCAGCGCCGGCGGAAGGTGAGAATCTGCTCGGCCAGAGGGGCTTGCGCCGCGAGCGGCCAGGCTGGGAGGTCGGGGCGGAAAATGCTGAGACTCATGGCCGCAACGCTAGCGCCGGCGCGGAAATTTAGTCAATCTTAAGTTGTTTTTTGACTTCTCAAAGGGCTGGTTGCGTTATGGCGAAACCAGTTGAAGGGAAGGGAAATAGAACCGGTAACGCCTGGCGTCCCGGCTCAGCAGGGTCCAGCCCGAGACGACCGCGTGGGCGCCGATGAAGAAATCCGGGAGGACGCCGGCTCTTTTGCCCCCGGAGGTCCGGTAGCGTTGAAAAACCTTGGCGGCGGCGAATAGAGCGCCGCGCGGTATCGGCGCCATGACGATACCGGTCTCATCAAGGATCGCGTCAACGGCTTCGATTGAAGAAAAACGCACCGAAAGTTCGGCGTAAATGACGTCGTTTATGAAGAGCGGGCCTTGCAGGGAAGCGGCATCGAGCTGGTGGAGGGACCAGTCCACCCAGTTTGGATCGGTGGTGACAATGTCCAAAAGGACATTTGTATCCACCAATGTCATCAATCTTCGCCGCGGGTGAGCGCCATGATCTCATCGGTCGTGAGGCCGGCGCCGGCACGGCCGCGTAGGGCGGCGAAACGGCTAACAGGCGGTGCGGCGCCGGCTTTGACCAGGACGATTTGGCCATCGGGCGCCAGTTGGAAATCCACGGCGCTGCCGGGCTTTAGGCCAAGCCGGTCCCGTACCGGTTTTGGAATGGTGACCTGGCCCTTGCTTGTTACGTTGGTGGACATTTGCAGCTCCGTAATACCGCTAGGCTGATAGGTAATACAATTTGCGCGGCGGGAGCAACTTCAAGTTCCCGCCTTCCAACCCCATTCCGGCCAGGGCGGAACCCAGGGGCGGGTGCCTTGGACTTGTTTGTCGGTAAGCATGCGGATGCCGGCGGGGGTTAGCCAGGCCGCGATAGCGCCATCATGCCAGACGGAGAAACGGTCGATAAACTGGGTTGCGCGGCAGACGCCGTGCAGGGGTTCGGGGGAGATGACGAGGATGGCGGCGGGGCAAGTTACGGGAGGTGTTAGGGCGACCGCGACAAGGCCGGATTTGGTTGTGATGGCGCAGAGATTCGCGTTGCATTGCGTGGTGGCGAACGGGACAAAACCGGCGCCGCCCCAGACAGGTTGCCATTCGGCGAGGATAAAGTTGCTGGCTTTTTTGGCGCGGAAGAGGAAAAGCTCAGGTGCCGTGGAGATGGCTATAAATTTGGCATCCGGCGAGACCAGCACGTCCGGCGGGCGGGCGGCGGCATAGATGGCGAGGCTGGCGGCCATGGCGGCGATGCCGGCCAGGCGCGGGCGGCTGCGCCAAATACACAGCCAGGCAAGCCCGGCGGCGTAGAGCAGGATGGAGAGGGACGGCATGGGGGTGACGCGGAGCATGGCATCCGGCCAGGCGGATATTTGCGCCGTGGTCCAGACGATGATTTTGATCCCCCAGCCCATCGGGACCAAAGTGAGGGAGGCAGCACCAAGCGGCATGAGGGCGAGCGAGACCAGGCCAAGCGGCATGACCCACATCGCCGTGAGCGGCACGGCAACAAGATTGGCAAAAATCCAATAAGGTTGGATTTGTTGGAATTGGTAGGCGGCGAATGGCATGGAGGCGGCACCGGCCAGCAGGCTTGTGTAAAACAGCCCAGCCAGGTGCGCGGCGGTGCGGCGGGCGGGAGACGTGCCCTCATGCAGCCGGGCGAACCAGCCAGACGCAGCGGCGTAGCCGGAAATCAAGGCGGCGACGGCTGAAAAACTCATCTGAAAACTTGTGCCGATGACGGCCTCGGGAGAAAAAACCATGATGAGCATGGCGGCGAGTGCCAGACCGCGGAGTGAAATGGCGCGGCGGCCGGCGATGACGCCGATGGTAACGAGGCTGGCCATGGCCAGGCTGCGCAGAATCGGCAGATGCGCGCCGGTCAGCGCCGCATAGGCCGCGCCGGCCAGCAGCGCGATGGTGGCGGCGATGGGTTTTGCGGGCAGGTACAACGCCGTGCGCTCATGCCGCGTCAACAGCCAGCGTGCGGCGGCGAAGAAAAGGCCCATGACGATGCCGACATGCAGCCCGGCGACGGCCAGAATATGGGCGAGGCCGGCGGCGATGAAATTTTGGCGTTCTTGCGCCGGCATTTCCTGTTCCATGCCGGTGAACAAGGTGACGGCCACGGACCCAGTATCGACCGGAAGGGTGGCCATTATTTGCGCGGCGATGGCCTCGCGCAGCCGGCGCAGGCGGCGCGAAAGCGGGCCGGGCTGGGCCGGCGCTGTGACAGTGATGTCACCGATCGCAAAGCCAGAAGCGCCAAAACCTTCGAAGAAGGCATCGCGGCCGGAATCCCAGCCGCCCGGATAGGCGGGCCGGTCTGGCTTGAACAAAATGGCGCGGAGCGAGACGGCGTCTCCGGCCAGTAATGGCGTGGCATCGCTGGCTCTCAATTTTACACGGATGGCGCGGGGCACCGGGGTATCGTCCAGGCTGGCGGCGGCGATGGTGGCGCGGCGGCCGGTGGGGAGGTCGTCAATGCTGGCGAGGGTGCCGGAGACCGTGACGACGCCGTACGGGATTGTGAGCAAGGGGGGCTCGGCGGCGGTGCGCCATTCGGCGCGGGCGAAACCGATTGACGCTGCGAGAAGTAGCGCCGCCGCAAACCGCGCGGGCGGGAGACGCCAGCTTGCCGCCAGCATGGCGCCCGATAGGAAAAGGACCAGACATCCGAGCCAGATTGGTGGTTCTGTCGGGAGGGCGAAATAGACCAGGATGGCGGCGCCCATGGCGATGGGCATGAGCAGGAAAAACCGGCCGCGCTCTGCCTCCACCCATGCCGCGATACGCTCCACGTAACCACCTCCGGTTGTATTTTTAGCATGGGGTTGCGGTTTGAGGCCAGATGGGATGGTGCTACAGGAGCAGAATGACAATTCGCGTTCGCTTTGCCCCCTCCCCTACCGGCTTGCTGCATATTGGCGGGGTCCGTACCGCTTTGTTTAATTTTTTGTTCGCCCGCCACCATGGCGGCGATTTTCTGGTCCGCATCGAGGACACGGACAAAGCCCGGTCAACGCCGGAAGCGGTACAGGTGATTCTGGACGGGCTGGAATGGCTGGGGCTCACGCCGGACGCGGCGCCGGTGTTTCAGTCCACGCGGGAGAACCGTCACGCCGAGGTGGCGCGCGAATTGCTGGCGGGCGGGAAAGCCTATTACTGCTATTGCACGCCGGAAGAGTTGCGGGAGATGCGCGAGGCGGCGCAGGCCGCCGGCAAGGCGCCGCGCTATGATGGAAGATGGCGGGACCGCGATCCCGCGGAGGCGCCGGCGGGTGTGAAACCAGTGATCAGGTTGAAGGCGCCGCGCGAAGGCGAGACGGTGGTGGAAGACTTGGTGCAGGGCACCGTGCGCGTGCAAAATGCCGAGTTGGATGACATGATTCTGCTCCGTTCGGATGGCACGCCGACTTATCTGCATGCCGTGGTGGTGGATGACCATGACATGGGAATCTCCCATGTGATTCGCGGCGATGACCATTTGACCAACACGTTTCGGCAGATCCAGATTTTTCAGGCCTGCGGTTGGGATTTGCCCCGCTTCGCGCATATTCCGCTGATTCACGGCGCGGATGGGGCAAAACTTTCCAAGCGGCACGGGGCGGTGAGCGTTTTGGAGTTCCGTGAGCAGGGGTTTTTGCCCGAAGCGCTCTGCAATTATCTGCTCCGGCTGGGCTGGGGGCACGGGGACGCGGAATTTTTGACGCGCGATGAGCAGGTGAAGCTGTTTGATCTCGACGGCGTGGGGCGGGCGGCGAGCCGGATGGATTATGCGAAGCTCACCCATCTGAACGGCATGTGGCTGCGGGGCGCCGATGATGCGCGGTTGACCAAGGACGTCGTGGCAAGGCTGCCATCGCAATGCGGGATTACGGCGGATGCGGTGGCCGAGACGCGCATTCTGGCGCTGATGCCGGGATTAAAAGAGCGTGCGAAGACGTTGGTTGAACTGACGGATTCGGCGGCGTTTCTGGCGCGATCTACGCCTTTGCAATTTGAGCCGAAGGCGGAGGCTCTGCTCACGCCAGAGGCGCGGGGGATGCTTGGCCGGCTGGCGCCGGTTCTTGGCAAAACGGATTTTTCAGCGGCCGGGGTTGATGCGGCACTTCGGGCGTTTGCCGAGGCGGAGGGAAGAAAGCTGGGCCAGGTTGCGCAGCCGTTAAGGGCGGCGCTGACGGGCAGTACGATGAGTCCGGGGATTGACGCGACGCTGGCAGCACTTGGGCGGGATGAGAGTTTGGCGCGGCTGCTGGCGGTTACGGCTTCAGGTTGATGCGCTGCTGGATAGTGATGGATATTGGGCGCGCAAATGGTGGGTTAGCGAGGCTACGCCTCGCTAACCCACCCTACGATCTGACGGTTTGTTAGAAATCCGCAACCGTGCAGGCATTGCCGCCGGCGCTGACCTGGCCGCAGAATTTTTCGGCATCGCCGCGGGTTGAAAAACTGCCGGTGCGCAGGCGGTAATAGGTTTTGCCTTTGACGATGGCGCCCTCAATCCGCGGGTCCATGCCGGCGAAGAGATTTGGCATTTTGGTGGCGATGCGGTGCCAGTCATTCGATGCGGCCGGCGCCGAAGGAAGGGCGCCGAGTTGGACCTGATAACCGCCGGAGGCCGGTGCGACGGCGGCCCGTGCCACGGAGGCCGGAGCCGGTGGCGGGTCCGCTTGTGGCGGCATCGCGGGCACGGATGTTCCTGAGTCTTTTGAAACGGTCCGCATGGCGGGCGCGGGCGGCGAGGCCGCCTGGGCTGGGTCCGGTTCACCAATTGTGGAGGAAGAAATGGCGCCGGGGATGGGGGACGGGCCGGTATAGGCGGCGTTGGGGTCGGTATCCGGCGGAGGCGACACGATATCCGGCACGGCCGGCGGCGGCGCTGGCGTGAGCGCCGCCGGGTCTGGTATCAACGGGGTGGTGGTGACGCTGGCGGTTTGTAGTTGCGGCGCTGTCGGCGCAACCAACGAGCCTGGCGAGGAGGCCGAAGCGGCTGGCTGCGGCTGGGAAATAATCTCATTAAAACCATCCAGCACCGGCTGCACCTGGTCGGGCGCGAGATCAACACTGAGGACCTGCCGGGCTTCGGATTCACGGCCGGCGGCAACCAGGGCGGCGGCATAGTCTTCGCGGATTTTCGGCGTTGCCCCCTGCCCTGTCGCAAGCGGCCCGAGATATTGCAGCGCCGCCTGCCCGTTGCCGGAAAGTGCGAGCGAGAGACCCAGATTGACTTCGGCCGCCGTCATGCCCGGCTGGGCCAGCAGCGCCTGCTGGTATGGCTGGACCGCGCCGGCGAAATTGCCTTGCAGGTCGCGGGCGATGCCGAGATCATTCAGGGCCGCGGCATTGCCGGGGTCATCCTGCACGGCAAGCACAAGGGACGCCTCCGCGGCTTTGGGGTCGGTTTTGATCAAGCAGCGCCCCAGGCCGGTTTCGGCGGCGGCGGATTTCGGGTCGCCCTGCAAGGCCAGGTTATAGGCGGCGATGGCGGCCGGGCAGCGGGCCAGGGCGTAATAGGCATCGCCCTCATGGATCAGCGCGTCTACATTATTCGGGTCGTTCTGCAGGACGGACTTGCTGACCGAGAGCGCCATGTTCGGATCGCCGCCGGCAATCGCGGCGTCGGCCACGTTCAACGTATCCGGGCCGACCGAAGCGGCGCCGGAGGAGAGGCCTCCTGGTTGCGGCGTGCAAGCCGCCAGGAGCACCACCGCGCCCAGCACGGGCAGGAAACGATAATTCATGGCCATCTATCTATTCATCCATTTCTGACTGGGACGAGCGAGTTGCCTGGGCGTGCAAGCCGACCGTAAGCCAGCGCGCAATGTGTCGCACCACTCAACACGCTACAGCCTTGCTTTTGCGGGCAATTTCATGACTCGACCCTTAAGCGCTCGTCGATTCAACTTCAAGCGGTATTGCTCAAACGCAATTGATGGCATGGTATATCATAGCCGCCCGGCTACTTCATCCCATGCAGCGTCGCAATAACGTTGATGATGGCGGGGCCAGCAACGATCAAGAAAACGCATGGCAAAATGAACAAAATCATCGGAATCGTCATTAAGGTGGGCAACCGCCCTGCCCGTTCCTCGAATTTTACCAAGGCTTCCTGACGTAATTCCGCCGAGAGCGAGCGCAGCGCCTGGGTGAGCGGCGTGCCATATTGCAAGGACTGCGAAAGCGTGGTGGCGAGCCGCTTCAGCGGTTCAAGCCCGGTACGCTGGCCAAGCGATTCCATGGCGCGCCGCATATCCGAGCCGATCTGCAATTCCTTGGATGTCTGGGTAAGTTCGGCGGACAAAGGCGGGTTCAGAAGCGCCATTTCGTGCGCGACCCGGACCAGCCCGGCTTCCAGCGCCAGGCCGGCATCGGCGCAGATCACCAGCATGTCCAGCGCATCGGCAATGCCAGATTCGACTTTCGCCAGATGGCGCTTGCGGATGTTGGTGGCAATGGTTTCCGGCAAGAGTAGGCCCAGGACGGCGCCGCCAAAGATTTTCACGAGGACCCAGAATGTCGATGTGCCGACATTGGCGAGGCCAAAATACAGCAAGGCCGGGATTAGGAAGAACAGCAATATCTTGGCGCCGATGAAAACGCCGAGGCCCTTTCCCCCCCGGAACCCCGCGGCTTCCAACGTTGCGGTCATTTCAACGAGGGTTTTGCGCGACAGAATGCCACTACGGGCAATGGCCATGCCGAGCGCGGAGACCGCCCTTAGAACCGGCGAGCCTTCATCTTTCGGGGCCGCGACGATAGCTTCACCGCCACCTGTCACCAGTTCCAGCCGGTTGGAAAGCTTGCCATTGCGCGCAAGGTCCGAGAAGATGATCAACCCAGCCGCGATGACCAGAAAGAACAACAGCAGAATGACGGCGAATATGTAAATAACGGGCATGAAGGGAGGCTACTTCAAAACGCTGCTGATCATGTACTGGATGATTCCCAGGCCCGTGCCCATCAAAAGCAATGCCGCGGAGAGGCAAGATTGCCCGTTTGCAGTGTCAAATAGCAGAAGAATGTAATGCTTCTGCATGACGAACAGCGCCGCGCCGGCGACGAAGGGCAACACGGCCAGGATCATCGCGCTGGTGCGCGCCTCGGCGGTCAGCGCATAGCCGCGCTCCTTCAGGGCGACACGCTTGCGGATCACTTCGGCCAGCGTTTCAAGCGTTTGGGTGATGCCGCCGCCGGAACGGGTTTGTAGCGTAACGGCGGTGGCGAAAAACTGATACTCGGTAAGCTTAATACGGAGCGATAATTCCCGAAGTGCGACTTCCAACGGAATGCCGATGGTCACTTTGTCGGCCAGAATTTCAAATTCCGACTTGGTTGGCTCCAATGCGTCATGCGCCACGGTGCGCAGCGCTTCGCCCATGGGAATACCGACACGGACACAGCGCACGATTGTGTTCAACGCGTCCGGAAACTGGTCCAGCAGCGCTGAGTTGCGCTTATTGTTGAACCAGGAGAAGACGGACTTGGTAACGATAAACCAGGCGATGGGCCAGCCGATAATCAGCAGCAGTAATTCATGGCCCAGCGGATGTTCGGCGATGAATATGATCACCCAGCTGATGGCCAGACAGACCGGCGGCACCAGCCACCATTTGATCGGGTAGGTATCCGCTTGCAGAAGATCAACGCCGAGCATGCCGGCGGCGCGCGACATCATTCGCTCCGCGCGCGTTTCAACCTTGGCCAGCGAAATCTGTTCATCAACCAGGCTGCTGGGTTTTACAAAATCCGTCAGCGCGCCGGACATCCGGTTTTCGAATTTCTCCCGCCTGGCGATGGATTGCATGACCGATACGAAGGCAAGCCCGGCAAGTGCGACAAGGATGATGATAATTGCAAAAAGGACGGCAAGCTCTTGGATCATAGTTCCATGTCATCCAGCGCGTTCGCCCAGGCCCGTTCGAGGCCGAAATATTGCAGGCGTTCGCTAAAGGTTGAGCGGATGCGGCTGACTTCGTACCGGCCGATCAGCTTGCCGGTGGCGGATTCGCCGGTGACCTCGAATTTGAAAATGTCGTTCAGCAGCTGCGTCTCGCCCTCGATGCCGGCGATTTCGGTCACCTGAGTGACACGCCTGCCGCCGTCGCGCTGGCGTTCAACCTGCACGATCATGTTGACGGCGGCGACGACCTGGGTGCGGATGGCCTTGGGCGAAAGGCCCATGCTCGACATCTGCACCATGTTTTCGATACGCGCCAGCGCGTCGCGGGTGTTGTTGGCGTGGATGGTGGACATTGAGCCGTCATGGCCGGTGTTCATGGCCTGCAACATGTCGAACGCCTCGGCGCCGCGGACCTCGCCGATGATGATCCGGTCCGGCCGCATACGCAAAGCGTTGCGGACCAGGTCGCGGGCATTAACCTCGCCCTTGCCTTCCAGGCTGGCGGGCCGGGTTTCCAGCCGGACGACATGCGGCTGCTGCAATTGTAGCTCGGCGGCGTCCTCAACGGTGATGACGCGTTCAGCCGGGTCGATGAATCGGCTCATTGCATTCATCATCGTGGTTTTGCCGGAGCCAGTGCCGCCGGAGACGATGATGTTGAGACGGCAGCGCGCGGCGATTTCCAGAATGCGGGCGATGGGCTGGGTGAGCGAGCCGTACTGGATCAGTTTTTCGAAATCGATCGGCTTTTTGCTAAATTTACGAATCGAAAGCGCTGGGCCGTCAATTGAAAGTGGCGGGAGGATAATATTGACGCGCGAGCCGTCTTTCAGGCGGGCATCGACCATCGGGCTGGCTTCATCGACCCGGCGGCCGACCGAGGCGGCGATGCGCTGACAGATATTGGTTAAATGTGTCCAGTCACGGAAGCGCACCGGCACCTGCACCAGCTTGCCGCTGCGTTCCACAAAAGTGTGGTCCGGGCCGTTCACCATGATGTCGTTGATGCTGTCATCCAGCAGCAAAGGTTCTAGAGGCCCGAGGCCCAGCATGTCATCGACCAGTTCGGTCGCAAGCTGGCGCTGCTCGCGCCCGTTCAGTTGCACGCGCCGTTCCGTGGCGAGATCAGAAATCAGACGCTCAACCTCGACAAGCAGACGCTCCGGCTGCAGGGAGGCGACGGCGGTCGCGTCCATCTTGGCAAGGCAGGTGGCCCGCAATTCGGCGATATCCGCGCGCGTTGTGACCGCGGCGGCGGCGGCGGAAGCGGCGGCGTTAATGGCGGACCTGTTCGCGGTTTCGCCAAGCTCCCGGGAGATCACGCCGTTCGAGCCAGGCGCGGGTGGCAAATTGGCGACGGGCAGCGGCACGGTGGTCACCAGATCCATGGTCTCGCTGCGCCGGCGGCCGAACACGGGCATGCTTGAATCGTTCATCTTGTGCCTATCAACCGCGTTGCGCGATCATTCGCTTGAAAAATCCCGACATAGCGGCGGCGCTACCGGGGGATGTGCTGGTTTCTTCGCGGCCGCCGACGAAACCGATTTCACGCGATAAATCGATGATCCCCTGGCGGAATGGCCCGCGCTGGTTGACGGCGGGCTCGCCAAAGCTGGCGCTTTCGTTGAGCTGCTTGGGAATATCCGGAATCACGACATCGATTTTCGCCTTCAGCGCATCCTCGATCTGCTTGCGGGTCAGGCCACCGGGGCGGCCCTGGCGGTTAAGCACGATGCTCGGGCTTTGCGGCTGCCAGGGGCCATTGGGAAGGCCGACCAGGCGCAACGCGTCCCGCACGCTGGCAAGTGACGGGTCCATCACGACGACGCGGTGATGGGAATATTCCAGCATTTCTCGGTTGCAGGGCATTGGCAGGAAAGGAACGTCAAGAATGATGAAATTGTAGCGCACGCGCAGCGTTTCGATCAGCCGCTGGGCGGCTCCCTTGGCATAGTTCAAGGGTTCGGTAAGTTTTTCCTCGCTCGCCAAAACATGCAGGCGCTCCGCCACTGGCTGGGCGGCACGCTCGACGAAAAGCGGGTCGATCCGGTCCGGCGTCTCCAGCGCCATGCGCAGGCCGGGGCCGCTTTTGCCGCCGAGCAGCAAGGCGCCGGAACCCATGTACAAATCGGACTCGACGAAGACGGTGTGGCGCTTGGCGATGACGCCAAGATACCAGGCGAGATTACCGGCGATGGTGGTGGCACCCACGCCGCCGCGGGCGCCCATGACCGCGATCACCCGGCCGCCGCGCGTGGAATCACTGCCAATCGCCTTGCGGCTGATGAGCGGCGCGAAATGGCGCGCCACGGCCTCTCTGGTGATTGGCTTGAAAATATATTCCATCACGCCCATGCCACGGGTGATGTGACGGTAGAAATCGACATCGTCGGTATCGCCGATCACCAGCACGCGCACGCCTGGTTCAACCACGTCCGATAATTCACCAAGCGCGTGTAGGGGCTGATCATCGCCGGATATGTCGACGATCAGGACCTCCGGCGTTGGCAGCTTGGCCATCGCGTTAATCGCCGTGCGCACGGTGCCGCGCCGTATATCCATGCCGTTGGCGGCAATGTCGCCCAGGCCATCGCGCAAAACCTGCTCCGTGGTCGAATCACCAAGAAACGCCAGCACTGTCAGCCGATCCGGGCGCCCCATTGGGGTCGGCGGAAGTCCCATGCCGCGCGCGGCCTCCTGGTTCATCATGCGTTCACTCTCACGTCATGCCATATTGGCGCCACAGTTAGCTTCCTGAGGAGAAGGAAAGGGCCGCGGGCGGCTTCTGCAAGCCCGCAGCGCTGCCCGCAGCGCCACCGATGGCCTGGTCAACGCCGGCGGCCGCGGCAACGCCATCGGACGAGCTATCCGACTTGCCTTGCAGGAGGTCGGATTTATCCGAGACCTGAACGGCGGTATTTTCGAGCGGTGCCGGATTCATCACCCAGTTGCCGGGACTATTGAACACATCCGGGTCGAGCGGGCCGACGCAGCCGGAGAGAAGCACGGCGGAGACCAATAGAATGGCGAGGGATGGAATACGCATCATCTGTACCTTCTACTGAACCATGAACCCGGCGTCACCAGGAATCGTCGTGCTTGCTGCCTGAGTTCCGCTATCACGCAGCAAAAGAATGCGCTGCAGGTCGTTCGGCGGGGTCCAGCCATCATCCGGCTGCGCCAATACGCCAGTATTGCTGACAGGGTTGACCAGATACGGCGTGACGGTGATCACGAGTTCCTGCTGCTGGCGCTGAAAACTATCGCCTCGGAACAGCGCGCCGAGCACCGGGACTTCGCCCAGGCC
>Ga0116229_10013600_pt1 | contig 11473 bp, 12 predicted proteins | sample S1TSphgellanicum_3_FD_87313 | JGI IMG/M metagenome (GOLD analysis project Ga0116229, IMG submission 87313) | Host-associated microbial communities from peat moss isolated from Minnesota, USA - S1T2_Fc - Sphagnum magellanicum MG | ecosystem: Host-associated > Plants > Peat moss > Unclassified... | reverse complement strand
TCACCGTCCATGCCGGCGACAGCGAGGGCATATTACAAGGAACCCGGCTCGACCAAGTCGCGAGTCTGACCCTCGGCAACGTGAGTTTTCTACCGGAAAAACTGCTCAGTCACGACGGCAGCGACGAACTTTCGATGACGGTCGCTGACCCTGCGACGCTCACCGGTCTCAAGGCCGACACATCGGTGATCGCGAGAATCGCATTGAAAGATGGACGCATGACCAAGCTCAATGTCACGGTGGCCGCCGCGCGACCGAGCGTCAGCTTGCTCAACAAGAGTGTGCGTCCGTCGCCGTCCAGCATCGACAGCAACATTCAGCTGGCGGGTCAGGACGAACTGCCGCAGGACGCCACCTTGATTTTCTCGCTGCGCACACACTCGCCGCAACGATTTCAACGCGATGAGACCATCGAGATCGCAACCGATGATGAGTCCTACTCGACGTACTTGAGTTTCATGAACGGCGGGCTGACTCTCGAAGATGCCGCAGTGGCTGTGGCGACCCTGAATCCGGAGAAGGCCTTCGGCCTGTCGGCTTTTGGGCCCCTGAAATTCCGCGTCACGGCGAACGGCATCACGGGGGAATGGCAGCCGCTCGCGACGCTGGTACGCTTGCCCGTGCTCAAGGAATTGCATTGTCCGGCGACCCCGGAGCTGGCCTGCAAACTGTCCGGCGCCAACCTGTTTCTGGTCGAATCACTGGCGGACGATCCGCATTTCACGAAGCCAGTGCGCGTGCCCGACGGCTTCCCGGGCCTCGCGCTGCCTGTACCGCACCCAACCGACGGTACGCTGTACGTCAAACTGCGCGATGACCCCAAGGTGATTCACCGCGCGAGTTTGTCGGCCGAGCAGTTACCTGCATCCGAGGATGAAACGGCACGTGCCGAGATCAGACACGCCGCGACTCGATCCGATGTGCCGACCGATGTGCCGGCCAAGCCGCCCAGCGCTGTGCCCGCCACCACCGCCGCCGGTGTGCCTGTCGTGACAACTACCGCCGTGCCGTCAGCTTCGCCGTCCACGGCGCCGGCAGTAGCCCCCTCCCCGCCACCGGCGCCGTTGCCCGAGCCGGCGGCGGCGAATCATTAGCCCGGCAACATTCGTCTGAGCACGCCGTCGTGCCGAATGAAATGGTGCCAGAGGGCAGCGAGCGCATGTACACCCGCTAGCGCAAATAAAGCGTAGGCAAGGTACTGGTGAATGTCTTCGGTTGGATGAAAGATCGCTCGATTCTTGGCGACGCCGAAATCCAGCTGGAACAAACCGAAGTCGAAGACGCGTCCATGCCAGACGAAGGTCACGACGCCAATGATCGGCGTCACGAATAAGAGCGCGTACAGGGCGAAGTGGACCGGGCCGGATACGCGTCGCGAAAATTCGCCGGTATCTGCCGGTAAGGCAGGCGGCGCATGCCGCATGCGCCAGACGATGCGCGCCAACAGCAGCGCCCAGAGCAAAAGCCCCATCACGGCATGAATGTTGATCCAGAACCCTTGCGTGGTCTTTGGAAAAGAATCATGCAAAAGACCCAGCGCACCGACCGCCACCACCAAGACGAACATGATCCAGTGGAAGGCGATTGCGCCTGACGTGTAACGCGCCGAGAGCCGCATTCACGTGTCCAGGACCGGTGACAAGCCCGTCATGTCATCGGCAGACTCGGCCGCGGATGAGGCGTCGAGAATCACCTGCTCGAGCACGGACAGATATTCCAGGTAACGCTTGCGGCCGAGCGCCGTGATTTGACACACCGTGTACGGACGCTGATCCTCCGTGTGCTTGAACACGCAAATCAGCTCCGCCGATTCCAATACTTGCAAATGCCGGTTCAAGTTACCGTCGGTCAGCGCGCAGAGCTGCTTCAAATCGCCGAAGCGCAGACCTCTGGGATGGGTGACGAGCGACGTCAGCAAGCTGAGCCGCGCCTTCTCGTGGATGACGCGATCCAGGCCGATGTAAGCAAATCGAGACGCCTCGCCTGCGTGATTGCCGCGATTTGATTCGCTCATACGGATTTCTCCCCCCGAAAACCAAATTGCAAAATGCCGGCCACGAGTAGTTGACCGACGCCGAACGGGATACCCATGCTCCAGGGCGAACAAGTTCCTTTGAGGCCGCCCAGCGCGATGACCGCGAGCCCCGCGCTCAGATACCAGACGCCAACGACGAACGTCTGCTTCGGCAGGAAGCGACAAGAGGCGAATACACCGAGACTGAAGATGATCTGCCAAAGTCCGGGCAGCATCCATAGATTCTGGGGCGCGAAGCGCAGCATCACGATCGTGAGCAAAGCGCCCGACATGAGCGCCGGCACGAACTGCTCCAAGGCGCGATGGATCATTTCGTGCGCAAGTCCCGAATGCACACGCCGCGCGCGCTTCAAGGTCTCGAGCGCCGTCAACAGCACGGCGACGGCCGCGACACCGACCCAAACCGCGAGATAGCCATGCATATCCTGCTGGGTCACGCCACGCGAGCTCAGTTCGAACCAGCGGCTCTGAAATTCGGCGACGACCAGGGCGAGCACGCCCGTGGCGGCCACCGATGCCGGACCATAACCGCGAAATTGCGTGCTCCCCGCGATCTGCCCACGGATGGCGTGGATATCGGCGAGGGCTCTTTTGAGTTCTGGCATGCTTGACACCATGAAGCTTTGCGGTACAAAGTAACTGCAACCTTGGTCTGTAGGCAAGTATCGCATGAGTCATCGAAGCAAATGACGCCGAGCGCGCCGCCCTATCGCATACTCCGATCGTTTCCGGCGCGATGCCTGGTCTTATTCGTTGCAATTCTTGGCTTTGGCACGGCCTCTGCGGAGCCCGTCCTCGATCTCGCGAGTCTGCACGGCCGCGTCGTCTACCTCGACTTTTGGGCATCTTGGTGCGCGCCGTGCCGGCTCTCATTTCCCTGGATGCAAACCATGCAAGCCACTTATGCACCCAAGGGTTTGACCGTGGTGGCCGTCAACGTCGATCGGGAGCGCCGCGCGGCGGACCGCTTTCTGGCGCAGTACCCCGTGCGGTTCGACCTGCTATTCGACCCGGCAGGGTCCTTGGCCGAGGCCTATCAGGTGCATGGGATGCCGACGAGCGTGCTCATCGATCGCAAGGGCAAGGTCCGCTACACGCACATCGGCTTTCGCCCCATTGATGGCGCCAGCTACGAGCGGCAGGTCCGCGAACTCTTGGAGGAGCAATGAAAATAATCCGTTACTTGCTGGTCGCGACCGTGGTGCTGGCGTCCGCTTGCAGCTCCGTGGGCGTCAAACCCTGGCAGCGCGACTTGCTGGCGCGCGAGGACATGCAACCGAGCGGCAGCTCGATCGATGCCGCCATCGACGACCATCTTTACTTCAGTAAAGAGGCGTCCTCGGGCGGACGCAGTTTCGCCGGCGGCGGCTGCGGCTGCAATTGAAGCGGCGCGCGACCCGGGGCGGCGCAGGCGCGACGCAAGCCGTCGACTCGCCGGGCGCACCAGTCGCCCCAAGACTCGCGCACAGCGATGTGCGGCTGCGCTTGATTGCAGCGAGTTGCGCCCTGCTTGGTGCAGGAGGCGCCCGCGCGCAGTCCGGAGACGCTGTCGCCCCGTTGACGCCGAGCATCGCCACGCCGGCGCCAAGCGATGAGTGGCAGATCGACTCGGCCCTCGCCTATTATCATGAGGATGGCCGCATTCGCGCGATCGAGCCAGTCGTCGACGTGGCCAAGAACCTGGCCAACGGTCAGGTCATCGGCGTGAACCTGACATTCGACAGTTTATCGGGCAGCAGTCCGAACGGCGCTCTGCCGAGTCGCAAGGCACAGACCTTTGCCTCGCCCTCCGGCACCAGTCTGACCGACCCCAAGAAAACCTATACAACGGCGCCGGGCCAATTGCCGGTCGATCCGAATTACAGCGATGACCGACTCGCCGCGGGCGCAAGCTGGCAAATCCCGATCACGCGAGTGACGCAAACGACCTTGGGCGGCAAGCTCTCCTACGAACATGACTTCTTCTCGGTATCCGGGAACGCAGCGATCGCGCAGGATTTCAACGACAAGAACACGACGCTCAATTTCGGTCTCAACGAGGAATACGACTCGATTCGTCCCATCGGCGGCACGCCGATTGCGGGCAGCGACTACTCGCTGTTCGAAAAGAACGGTGGCGATAAGACCAAGAATGGGATCAGCGGCCTGCTCGGCGTGACCCAGGTCATGACGCGCAATTGGTTGTCGATTTTCAACCTGGCCGCCGATCGTTTCACGGGATATCTCAACGACCCCTACAAGATCCTCTCCATCGTCGATGGCGCAGGTGACACCAGCGGCTATCAATATGAAAGCCGCCCGGACCACCGGACGCGCAAGAGCGCGTACCTCGAGAATCGGGTCGGCTGGGACCGCGCCTCGACGGCCCTCTCGCTGCGCTATATGAGCGACGACTGGCACATTCACTCGGAGACCGCGCAACTGCAGGGACGCCTGTGGTTCTCGGACCAAGACAAGTACGTCGAGCCGACGCTGCGTTGGTACAAGCAGACGGCCGCGTATTTCTACACGCCCTTCATACCGGCGGGCGAGCAGGGTTCGACGGGTTACGCTTCGTCCGATTCGCGTCTCGGCGAGTTCCACGCGCTGACCGTGGGGCTGAAGTACGGTGAGAAACTTGCCGGGCAGCATCCCGGGATCAACGGCGAGTTCAGCGCACGCATCGAGTACTACCAGCAGATCAGCGACGGTCATCTCGACGCACCGGGCTCGCTGCAGGGACTCGATCTCGTCCCGAAGCTCAAGGCCGTCCTGGTCCAGATCGGCTGGCGATTCTAGGCCGCCGCTGTTAGCGTTGGCGCGTGGCACCGCCCGCTGACAACGGCTCCCCGACGACCCTGCCCGCTCCCGGGACCGTGCGCCTCGAGCCGCGCGGCAAGATGCTGGCTGTCGTATTCGCGGCCATGGCGAGTCCCTGCGAAGTGCTGCTGCCGACCATGGACCAGCTCAAGGCCATGGAAATCGGTCGCTTCGTCGCCGAGGAGACTTGGCGCATCGAAAAGAAGTTCAGCCGCTACCGTGACGACAGCGTGCTCGCCTGGATTCATCGCAACCGCGGTCGCGAGCTTACGGTCGATGCCGAAACCTCGGCGCTGCTCGAGTTCGCGCGGCAATGCCACGAACTCAGTGAGGGATTATTCGACATCAGCTCCGGCATCTTGCGGCAGGCCTGGCGCTTCGACGGCAGCAGCGGCCTTCCCAGCGAGGCGACGATCGCAAAGCTGTTGCCCCTGATCGGATTCGAGAAAATCGCCTGGCGCGCGCCGCGACTGCTCCTGCCCGAGGACATGGAGATCGATTTTGGCGGCATCGGCAAGGAGTACGCGGTCGACCGCGCCTACGAACAGGTGGCGGCCGTGTTGCACGAACCCTTTCTGATCAACCTGGGCGGCGATTTGCGCGCCAACCGACCGCCCGCCCAGGGCGCCTGGCAAATCGGCGTCGAGCGACCCGACACCGACCGCGACGCTGCGCTGCTCTTGAGCCTGGAGCATGGCGCGCTCGCGACCAGCGGTGATTCGCATCGCTGCATCGTCCACGACGGTAAGCGTTACGGCCACATCCTCAACCCGCGCACGGGCTGGCCGGTCGTGGACGCCCCGCGCTCCGTGACGGTTGCCGCCAGCAGCTGCACCGAAGCGGGACTGCTCGCCACGCTCGCACTGCTTCACGGTGCCACGGCGCGGAGTTTCCTCGAGGAACAGCGCGTCCGCTTCTGGATTCTCGAGTGAGCACCCTGAGATGAGTGCGTGGAACGACCCCGCTCGTTGGGCCGCCCTGTGTAGCGGCGCGGCCTGCCCGATCTGCCCGCCGTGGCCGCGGCTGCCTTTTCGAGGGCCAAGCGATCGACCCGAAATTGGCGACTCAGCCCGTCTACCGCCCAGGCGAGTTCGAGCGAACCCGGCGTGCGCTTTTGAGTACGATCGCCGAGCTGCGCAGATAGAATCCATCCGTGCGTTCCGATTCCCCCATACCGCAGCGGCAGCCGCTCGACCTTCGTGCCGTTGGCCTCGTCGTCGTGCTCTGCGTAATCTGGGGTTTCCAGCAAGTCGCGCTCAAGGGCGTTGCCGCACACATCTCGCCGGTGCTGCAGCTCGGACTGCGCTTCGTCGGTGCCGCGATTTTCTTTGGGATCTGGGTGTTGCTGCGCGAGGGACGCCGCGCATTCAGCGACGGCACACTACCGAGCGGCCTGCTGCTCGGCACGATGTTCTCCCTGGAGTTCATACTCGCGGGGGAGGCACTCGAACATACGACGGCGGCGCATTCGGTCGTATTTCTGTATACCGCACCGATTTTTACGGCGCTCGGACTGCAGTTTCTGCCTGAGGAACGGCTCAGCCGGCTGCAATGGACAGGCATCTGCATCGCTTTCGTCGGCATTGCGATCGCCTTCCTGGGCTTTGGCGAGCGTCCCGCCATCGAATTATTGATCGGCGATCTGTTGGCGCTGCTGGGCGGCGCGAGCTGGGGCGTCAGCAATGTCGTCTTACGCCGCGGCCGTGTGGGCCGGGCGGGTACCGCGAAGACGGTTTTCTATCAGGTCGCGACTGCGGCCGTGCTGCTGACCGGGTTCGCCGCGACCACCGGGCAAACGCGAATCGAATGGAACACACTCGTGATTCTTTCGTTGATTTTCCAGACTCTGATCATCGCGATCCTGAGTTATCTCGTCTGGTTCTGGCTGATGCGCCGCTATCTGATATCCCGGCTGATGTTGCTGTCGCTGCTGACGCCGCTGTTCGGCGTGCTCTTCGGGGCTGCGCTGCTCGGTGACCCCATCGATCTGCGCTTCGGCGTCGGCGCCGGGTTCGTGCTGCTCGGGGTCTTGATCGTCAACCTGCAGCAACTGCTGCAGCGGCGCGCCGGTTAGAGCTTGGGCACCGGAATACGGCTGATCATCAGGGATCCCGAGAAAAAGAAGACGAGCGCCAAGGGATGCAGCACATGGCCGCCGATGTAGAACTTGCCGAACCACATGGTGTCGCGAAACGCACCCTGTGAGGTCGCCCAAGTCAGCAGGCACACGACCAGGAACGAGGTCGGGATCGGCGTGCCCTCGAAGTATTTCACTTTACCGGAGCCGTCGGACATCGCCTCCGCGCTGACGTTGTAGCGCGCGAGACGCGAAACGCCGCAGGCGACGAAGTAACCGAGCACGATACGATCGTAAAGACCTTGCATGCCGAAGCTATAGCCCAGCATCGCGGGCGCAACGCCGAACGAGATCACGTCCGCCAGCGAATCGAGTTCGCGGCCCATCGACGATGATTTCTGGCGCCAACGCGCTATGCGGCCGTCGAGCACATCGAAAATCAAGGCAAGCAGCACGAGCGCACACGCAAAATAGATATGCCGCACCGACTCGGTTTGCACGAACGTGATCGTCGAGAAAATGGCCGCCGTGCCGCACACGGCGTTGCCGAGCGTGAACCAGTCAGCCAAGTGGAACTCGCGGATCATGGAAAAGGGCTTGCGGGGCACGGAGACCGTCATGGCGACTGATCCGCGGCGCCCGTCGCCTTGTTACGACGCTGCCAATGATCCCGAATCGCTTTGCGATGACTGCGGCTGGCGCGCAATTCCCGCCCGTCCACGAGGCGCAACGTCGCGTCCCCGTTACCTTCGGGCTGGATCGCGGTAATCCTATCGACGGCGACGATGGCGCGCCGGTGAATGCGCACGAAACGCGCCGGATCCAATTGCCGCTGAATGTTAGCGAGCGTATCGCGCACCAAATGGGCCCGCGGCCCGACATGCAGCGCGACGTAATTGCCCTGCGCTTCGATCCAGTCAACGCGGTCGACATCGACAAAGCTCTCGCCCTTGCGCGACTTATAAGCAATGCGCTGCGGCAACATCGGGGCGCCGCGCGGCTCGGTTCGCGGCAGGCGCAGCAGATGAATGATGGCGGTCAGAAATGTCAGCGCGAACACCAGCAGCGTCCAATTGCTCAGCAGTTCATCGCGAATATCGCCGAGCGTCGGCAGCCAACGTCCCTCGAACCCCCACGCGGCCAGCACGCAGGAAATCACGATCAGAACGGCGGCCAGCACCGCAGCGGCGACCAGATGTAAGAGAGCGTGACGCCAGCGCAGACTCCCCTGCACCGGGAACCGCTCCGCCAGCGCGCACACGAACGGCGTGAACGCCGCACCCAGGCAGGCGGCGCCGAGTATCCGCAACAGTTCCCGATCGACGGCCAGGTCGTGTCCGGCGCGTAGTGCACGCGCGACGTTGTCGGGCTCGAGCACGAGCAGGAAAGTCACCCAAAATGAGAAGCCCAAGATCAACCACCGCGAAAGCGGCATCGAAGGCTGTTGAGTCGATTCAATCATGCAGGCAGTCTCGCAAATCTGAGGCGTGAACGTCTAGGCGCGCGCATTAGACCCCGAATTTGGGTCGAGTTGCACCAAGAAGCTGATGAACCGACCTCCTCTGACGCCGCAATCACTCGGATACTGGCAGCCGTGTGCTACCTCCGCCTGTCACTGATCGCCCTGCTGCTCGGCGCAGCGCTGGCCCGAGCCGCGCCGGTCATGACCGACCGTGGCCTGCTCGAGGGCGTCGTCGAATCATCGGTACGCATCTATAAAGGCATTCCGTTTGCGGCGGCACCGATCGGCGCGCGGCGCTGGCATGCGCCCGAGACAGTCGCTCCCTGGGAGGGCGTACGACTGGCGGACCGGTTCGCGCCGGTCTGCCCGCAGCATGGCGCCTACCCGCCGGAATCCGCGCCGGAGTCCTCGAGCGAGGACTGCCTCTACCTGAACGTCTGGGCACCGCCGGCGGCCAAGGACCAATCTCTGCCGGTCATGGTCTGGATCTATGGTGGCGCTCTTGAGAATGGCTCGGCCTCCACGCCCTTGTATTGGGGCGAGCAATTGGCGCGGCGCGGCGTCATCCTCGTCACGTTCAATTATCGGCTCGGTGTCTTGGGTTTCCTGTCGCTGACCGAACTCACGCGCGAATCGCCGCATGGGGTCTCGGGCAATTACGGACTACTCGATCAAATCGCGGCTCTCGAATGGGTTCATCGCAATATTGCCGCCTTCGGCGGCGACCCCAAGCGCGTCACGATCTTCGGCCAATCGTCCGGTTCGATCTCGGTCAGCACGCTGACGACATCGCCGCTTGCCCGCGGACTCTTCCAACGCGCGATCGGTCAGAGCGGGGGCTTGTTCGAACCGCTCGAGTTGGCGAATCAATTTATGCCCGCCGGCGCGCAGGCCGAGGGCGCCCAGTTCCTGCAAAAAAGCGGTGCCAGGAACCTCGCCGCCCTGCGGGAGCTTGCCCCGTCGGCTCTGCTGGCAACCCCGTTCTCACCCCATTTCGTCGTGGACGGCTATGTGCTACCGCAGGCCCCGTTCGATGCCTATCGCGACGGCCGGCAACTGGACGTCGACGTGATGGTCGGCACCAACGCCGATGAAGGTCGATTGTTCTTCGCGAACAAGCCGGTCGACCGGTACAACTTCAAAGAACGCCTGGCGGACGATTTTTCCAGCCCCTTAGTCTGGATCCTGCATCCCAAGCCCGGTGACACCGATGCCGATGCGCAGGCCACGGCCGCGGCATTCGAAGGCGACATGCGCTTTCGTTGGGATATGTGGACTTGGGCGCGACTCGCGAGTCGTGCCGGTCGAGGCAAGGTGTATTTCTACGAATTTGCGCGCACGCCTCCGTTCGTGCGCGGCGACCGCTACTTCGGCATGGGCGCAACCCACGGCATGGAAATGCCCTACGTCTTCTCCCACCTGGATCAGCAAAACCTGCCTTGGACGGCGCAAGACCGCAGGCTCGCGGAGGTGCTGCCGGCGTATTGGACCAACTTCGCCAAGACCGGCGACCCGAACGGCCCGGGACTGCCCGTGTGGCCGGAATTCCGGTCTGCGAGGGGCCAGATCATGGTATTGGGCGACCGGATCGAACCGCAGTCCATTCCGGGCGAGGCCAGTCTCCGCCAGATCGACCGGGTCTACGCCACGGTACGTTGCGTGAGTCGATATCCGCGTGCGTTCGTCGTGCTCGCCGTCCTGCTCAGCATTGGTTTGCTCGCCGCCGCATTCCTGGCTTTGCGGCGCCTATGGAGATCCCTTACCAGACCGTCCGCAAGCCCAGCACCCGATAGTCCTCGAGACCCCGATCTCGGGTGAGGCCGCGCGCCCTTGCCGAGAGCTTCTCCGGCGCAAAGAGCGCGATCCGGACAGTTATTGCATCCGCCCTCAAACGCTATTACCCTATGCGGCATTAGGCTTCCCTATAGGTTAAGCAATTGGCGGATACGGAAACAATGCCCGAGCGGCCGACAGGCGAGCTGTACAGCGTCACCGAGCTCGGCAAGGATCTCGGTGTCAGCGCGCGCACGATCCGTCTCTACGAAGACAAGGGCCTGATCTCGCCGCGTCGTGCCGGCAATAATCGCGTCTACACGGCGCGCGACCGTAGCCGCATGATTTTGATCCTGCGTGGCAAACGCCTCGGCTTCAGCCTGCGCGAAATCAAAGAATATCTGGACCTGTACGACGTCGACCCGACCCATGCGAAGCAGCTGCGCCTGTTGTTGACCTCGGTCCACAGTCGCATCACGCGTTTGGAAGATCAGCGCGTCGCACTCGATCAAACCCTCGAAGAATTACGTGAAGTGGAAGCGCAGGCCAATGCCGCGCTGGTCAACCTTGGAGTCAAACCATGAAGAATGTCGTCATTGCGGGCTATGTCCGCTCCCCTTTTACGCTCGCGCACAAGGGAGCTCTGGCGCGCGTGCGTCCCGATGACATCGCGGCGCAAGTGGTCGCGGCGCTGGTGGCCCGCAGCAAGGTCAACCCGGACGACATCGAAGACTTGATCGTCGGCTGCGCGTTTCCGGAAGGCGAGCAAGGTTTGAACGTTGCCCGCCTGATCGGGCTGCTTGCAGGCCTGCCGCAGTCGGTCGGCGGACTCACCGTGAACCGCTTCTGCGGCTCGTCGATGCAGTCGGTGCACATCGCCGCGGGCCAAATCCAGCTCGGTGCGGGGGACGTGTTCATCGCCGCCGGCATCGAGAGCATGTCGCGCATTCCGATGTCGGGCTTCAACCCGCTGCTCAATCCGGCGCTGCAGGCGAAGGTGCCCGCCGCCTACATCGGCATGGGTGACACCGCCGAGAACGTCGCGAAGAAATGGTCGATCAGCCGCGTCGAACAAGAGGCGTTTGCCGTGCGCAGCCAGCAGCGCGCCGCAGCGGCCGTGCAAGCCGGTCATTTCGCGGCCGAACTCGTGCCGATCGCGGCCAAGTCCGGCAGCGTCGATGCCGACGGTTGCCTGCGACCGGACACGAGCGCGGCAGGTCTTGCGCAATTGAAGCCCGCGTTCAACGAGAGCGGCACGGTGACGGCGGGCACGTCTTCGCCTCTGACCGACGGCGCCGCGGCGGTGCTGGTCTGCAGCGAAGACTAT
>Ga0116229_10013599_pt1 | contig 11473 bp, 11 predicted proteins | sample S1TSphgellanicum_3_FD_87313 | JGI IMG/M metagenome (GOLD analysis project Ga0116229, IMG submission 87313) | Host-associated microbial communities from peat moss isolated from Minnesota, USA - S1T2_Fc - Sphagnum magellanicum MG | ecosystem: Host-associated > Plants > Peat moss > Unclassified... | reverse complement strand
CGTCATCCGGATGAACGGCGGGGTCAAGCCGAGTTGGGAGACCAGCGTCGACATGACGGACCGGACCGCGTAACTGCCACCCAACAAGGCGGCGCTGTACACGTCGCTACCCCGGTGATCCGGACCGAGTCCGAAGATCGTGGGTGGCGCGACCTGCGCCCAACCCTTGGGCCCAAAGAATGGATTGCCACCAATCACGGTGAGGGGAACGCCGGGCGTCGGGTCAATCATGAAGCCACGGCGGCGCAGCGTGTCTTGAAGGGTCGGACCCGCGACCTCGCCGAGATCGATGGTGCGCGTGATGATCTCGCCTACCCCACCCGCGTTGCTCTCGAGGGTCCATCTCCCCTGGAGGGCGTGCTCACTCAACAAGAGTGGAAAACGCGCAGGGGCTGGTGGGACGTCGTCCACGTCCACGTGCACCGGCGCCGTGGTCCCCGCCACGAGCACGGGGACGTTCGCGTCCCACGGTCCCGCCGAGATCACCGAGAGATGCGTGTCGCCTCCACCTACGTGGACCGGCAAACCCACCGGCAAACCGGTCGAGGCCGCGACGCTCGCGGTGACGCCGCCGATCGCCGTCCCCGCCTTGTGAAGTTCGGGAAAATAGCCGGAAGGGATCGCGAGGCTATCGAGCATGTCGATCGCCCAACACGATTTCTGCACCTCGAGCATCTGGCTCATCGCGGCGGAGGAGGGCTCGCTCGCGGCGACGCCCGAGAGTCGGTAGATGAACCAATCGTGCAATTGCAGCACCGTGGCGATCGAACGCCACCGTTCAGGGTACGCGTGGCGAAACCAGAGCAACTTGGACAGACCAAACTCCGGTGCTCCGAAGTGGCCCGTTATCTCGTACAGGCGTGACGCGCCGATGGCGGCGACGATGTCCGATACGTGTGCGAGCGCCCGACGGTCCTTGTTCAAGAGGCTCGGACCCATTGGGGTACCGTGTCGATCGATCAAGACCAGCGGCATGCGGATCGCGCTGACGGTCACGCCGAGGTAGCGAGAGCTCGGTAGGTCGAGCTTACGAACCAGTGACGCGAGTGCGCGTGCCGCGGCGTCCCACCATTGTTCGGGCTCAAAGGTCCCCGGATCACTCTTCGCGCGACGAGCGGGATACGTGACCGAGACCCGACCGATCGCGCGCTTCGCGTCGACGTCGAACGCGTACGCCTTCGCGGCGCTGCCACCGATGTCGACGGTGATGACCACGTTCGAGGTCGTCACCGTGCGTTACCGACCGTGCACAACTGTCCTCGAGGCGCAGCCGGACGATTCACCCAGGCTTCCTCTCGTACTTCTCCATCACTTCAGCCATCTGCTCGTCGGTGAGAATGTTGGACGTACCAACGACCAGTGAGCGGTAGTACAGACCGGCGAGGGTCTCGACCGCCTGGGCGGCGTCGGCGGCCTCCTTCAACGTCGATCCCACCGCCACCAGTCCGTGGTTGGCGATGAGGACCGCCTTCGAGGGTGCCTTGAACGTATCGCGAACGTTGCGGGCGAGTTCCTCGGTACCGTACGTGGCGTACGCGGCGACCTCGATGGTCGTCGTGCGAAGTACCGCGATCATGTAGTGGATGGCGGGAATGCTCATGCCCATGACCGCCAGGGTCGTCGCGTACGGCGAATGGGTATGGACGATTGCCGAGACCTCGGGGCGCGTTTCGTAGACCAGACAATGCAAGGGTGTCTCGGAAGAAGGCACCCTCGTTCCTTCACGCACGTCGCCGTCGGTTCCCACGACGACGATGTCATCGTTCACGATGAGGTCGTACTCCATCGACGACGGCGTGATGTAGATGTCGCCGTTGGGCAATTTGATGCTGATGTTGCCCGAGGTCTGACTCAGGAGTCCGAGGCGCAGGAGTGTGCGCCCACAGGCCACTAGTTCGCCTCGTGCGACGTCACCCAACGTCTCGGTGGGCGTGGACGAGTCAGTGATCATTTCTCTTTCCGGTGAGCGAGCAGCAGTTCAACGGTACCCTTGGTGTACAACTCGGAATCGTCGGCGATCGGGAGGTCGACGAATCGGTTCTCCTCGGTGGACAAGTAGGCGGCCTGCGCGACCTCGAGCGTGCGCCGTCCGTGTCGTCCCGTCGCGGGATAGACCTTGGACTCGCCGGAGATCGTGTCGACGAGGTCGTCGAACAAGACCGGCGTGAATTGCGTGCGACCCAGAGGGATGTGGTGCGACGTGGTTGAGCCCATGGCGGAACCAACGCGCACCGAGCGCACCGGTCCCCCGAAGTAACCCATGTTCTCGTCGTAGACGTACGAAATGTACCCCTCCGTACCGTTGATCTCGAACTTCGCGGTGCCTTCACCCCACGTCACGTTGATCAGGGCCGTGCTGTTCTGGCCCGCCCTCATCTGACAGTACGCGTGGTCGTCCGTGCCGGTGTCCATGAAGCGCATCGACGCAGCGACGGACTCCATGGGCGACGGCAGGAAGAGTTCCGCCAAGTAGATCGCGTGCACTCCAATGTCCATCATCACGCCACCACCCGCGAGCGTCGGTTCGAAACGCCAGCCGGGCTTGAAACCCTCGGTGCCGAGCCACGGCCGCGAACCTCCCGCACAGATCTCGACGGCGACCACGTCACCAATGGCGCCCTCCGCGATGAGCTTCTGCGCCAACCGGTGTTCGGCGTAGTAGAGGTAGTTGTGATACATGAAGAGTCCGACACCGGCGGCGTCGCACGCCTTGATCATCTCGTCCGCCTCGGCCAGCGTCAACGCGAACGGCTTCTCACAGACGACGTTCTTCCCCGCGGCCGCGGCGTCACAGACAATCTGCACTCGAGTGCTCGGTGGCGACGCGACGCTAACCGTGTCAATGTCGTCACGCGCCAGCAGTTCGCGATAATCGCCGTAACACGAATCAGTGGCGAGACCGGCGAGGGCGCCGACGAGTCGACTTCGATCCAACGAGACGTCAGCCGTCGCGAGAATCTCAACCTTCTGACTCCCCAGCATTGCGGGCACGTGGTCACGCTCGACAATCCACCCGCACCCAATGAGTCCAAATCGCATCTTCAATTCCCTTCGGCTTTCGCACTCACGCTCGTGCGTGAACATTTGCTCATCTAGTGAGATTTATGTTCTTCACTATATCCTCGCCCACCAAGTTGTCAATGGGAATTGTGCGTCACACATCAATGGTGAAGAGGTTACGAAGACGATCACGAAGTTGCGACGTTCTTGTTTCGTCTCCATTAATTCTTCACAGCGTGGACACGTCGCTGACGCGCTCGCGTCGTCGCTGACGCGCGTTCCACACCCGCGCGAGACGTGACGACTCTCAACTTCGACTGCGCCCTTCGCGCCACCACGGCGACAGACCACCGACGCTGCACGGCGTCCAGCGTCGATGGTGTTCGCGCTGATCCACGTACTCTCGACGACGAATCGAGAGCGCTACGACACGGTCGACGTCTCGAGGACCCACTCCACGCCACCACGCAGATGCCGCAGGTACGTGACGTCTTCGTACGCGGCGATGAAGTGTCCCGGCACCGTGTAGAAGGTGCGTCTTGGACCCTTCTCGATGCACCACGCGAACGGGAGGGTCGTCACACCACCTTCGGCGAGGTCGGTACCAAAGTCGACGCCGAGCAAGATGCGCGCCTCGGGTACTAACTCGCGAAACACGTAGAGCTCCTCTTTCCAGCGCCACGGACTTGGTAAGTGCGCCGTCGCCGGGTGATCGGCGTCAACGACGCGAATCGACAGATAGCCAGTCACGGGATGTCCGTCGAATCGCGCGCCGACCAAGTCTCGGTAGGCGGGCCAGTCGTAGGCCGAGTCGGTTGCCGAATGCATCGCGACGAGTCCAAGTGCACCACTCTGCACTCGCTGTTCGACGATCGCGCGTTGCTCCGTCGTCCACGGCGTCTCGCCAATGGTGAACAACACGAGGACGCGTGCGCGCGAGAGAAGTTCCTCAGTCGCGTCACCCACCCGGGTCACGGCGACGCATTCGAGACCGAGGAGTTGACTGATCTCTTCGAAGGCGCGCGCCGCGGAACCCAAGGACTGGTGCACGCCCGCGACCGTGTGCCCACCATCCGCGTTGCGATACGGCGAGACGTCGGCGACGAACAGGAGAAGATCGCTCATCTCAGTGCTACCTCTCAGCCAGGTAGGACGGCGACGACGGCGATTTCCACGAGGATGTTCTTGAGGTCGGTACCCACCGCCGCCCTCGCGGGGAACGGTTCCTTGAGGAACGTTCGATACGTCGCGTCAAAGGCGGCCCAGTCGCGATTCAACTCAGCCAAGTAGACGGTGCTGTTGACGATGTCGCTGAAATCGCAGCCCGCCGCCAGCAGCGTGGCGCGAATGTTCTCCATGGTCTGGACCGTCTGTTCCTCCACGGTCGTGCCGATGATGGCGCGCGTCGTGGGGTCGTAGGGGCCCACGCCCGCGACGAACAAGAAACCGTTCGCCACGATGCCCTGGGAATAGGCACCCGATGGCTTGGGGCTCCCTTCTACCGAAACCGCAGTGGGCTTCATACATCCTCCTTAGATGTCAAAAAGTTCCGCACCGCGCGTCGAGCGACGGTGCACCGTAAGTGAAGTTCTTCAGCGACCGGCGGCCCAGAGGAGGCCGCGTTCGACGATGGTTCGCGCTTCAGGCACGTCAAAGTCCGACGCCTGATGGCCCCACGAGGTGTAAAAGACGCGTCCCTTGTCCCACGGCTTACGCCACACCGCGGGGATGACCACGTGCTCGATCCACGGCGCCTCTTCCGGATGACGGAACGTCGTGGTGGCGAGCACCTCGACGATGGGATCGACCGCGAGGTAGTACTGCTCCGAGACGATATCGAAGGAGCCGATGCCTTCGACGATCGGGTCGTGCGCCTTGTCACCGACGACGTCAATCGTGTATCGCGCGAAGCTACCGTTCGGGTGCGCGAGCCATTGACCACCCGTCATGAATTGGTAGGCGGGCAGATGACGAAACGCGTCACACAATCCACCGTGCCAACCCACGAGCCCCGCACCGTCACGCACCGCTTGGGAGAGGCCGTAAAACTGTTCGATGGTGAGGTCTCCCGTCGTCCAGTTCTGCAGGATGAGTCGAACCGAGGACATCGTGTCGCTATCCGCGTAGACGGCGAGAGAGTTCACCACCTCCACGTCAAAGCCGGATTCCTCGAGGAACGGGATGAACTTCTCGACTGCCTTTTGTGGTTCGTGACCTTCGTAGCCACCCCACAGGACCAGAGCCTTCTCTGCGGCCATTTATTCTTCTCCTTCTAACTAGTGACGAACGCGGAGAGGATGCTCTCCAGGGGGTACTGCAACGACCAATGGGCAGCCCGCACGCGAGAACTGCTCACCGTACTTCGCGAACGAACAACTAACGTGCGACGTGGATTGCCTGGACTTCAGTGAAACCGAGCATTCCCCAGGGGCCGCCCTCGACCCCAATGCCACTCCACTTCAGTCCTCCGAACGGTTGACCGGGCACCGCGGATTGGTGCGTGTTGACCCACACGGTTCCCGAGTCCACTTGCGGCGCGAGCGCCGAACCGCGCTCTTCGTCACTGGTCCAGATCGAGGCGCCGAGCCCGAAGTGCGTCGCGTTCGCGCGCTGCAACACGTCGTCGAGCGTGTCGTATCCAATGACGGGTAGTACCGGTCCGAACTGCTCCTCGTCGACGATCCGAAGTCCGTCGTTCACGTCGGTCAAGATCGTCGGCTCAAAGAAGTGCCCGGGACCGTCGATGGCGTGCCCGCCGGCGACCACGCGTGCACCGTGACTCGTCGCATCGTTGAGCAGTTCACCCACCCGATCGAATTGCATCTGATTACAGAGTGGCCCAATGTCAGAGCCCTCGAGGAGTCCGTCGCCGACCTTCGCGGCCTTCGCGCGCGAGGCGAGGGCGTCGACCAACTCGTCGTGCAGCGCGTTGGGCACGTACACCCGCTTGATCGCGACACAGATCTGGCCACAGTTCCCGAACGCGTTGGCGAACAGCGCGTCAGCGATGTCGTCCACCACCGCGTCATCGAGGACGATCGCGGGGTCGTTGCCACCGAGTTCAAGCGTCACGCGCTTGAGATCGACGGCGGCGGCCGAGGCGATTCGCTTACCAGTGGCGACCGAACCCGTGAAACTGATCATCCGGGGAATGGGGTGCTCGGTCATCCACGTACCAACTTCGTTGCTGCCACTGAGGACGTTGAGCACGCCCGCGGGTAACGCGTCGCGAGTGAGTTCCCCGAAACGAAGACACGCGAGGGGCGTGTAGGGCGACGGTTTGAGCACAACGGTGCAACCAGCCGCCAGCGCCGGAGCGATCTTGGCGATGGCCGTGCCGAGGGGGAAGTTCCAGGGCGTGATCGCGGCGATGGGCCCGACGGGTCGACGCAACACGCGAACCGCCGTTCGCGCGTCGTCGCGAACGATCTCGGTGGGCAGTTCGAGCGAGGCGAAATAGCGCAGATCGCCCATTACGTCGCCAAGTTCTGCACGCGATTCCTTGAGGGGCTTGCCCTCCTCCATGGTGATGATCGCGGCGAGCTCTTCGAGATTCGCCTCGACGGCGTCGGCGAGTCCTTCGAGCGTCTTTTGACGAAGCTCCCGGTCCTGGCGCCACGAATCGAACGCGCGCGCCGCGCTCTGCATGGCGAGATCGACTTGCGCTCGCGATGGTTCGGGAGCCTGTGCGAACTCCTCGCCCGTCGCGGGATTGGTCACGGCAAACGTTTTCTCCGCGGTCGCCGTCACTCCATCAATCGTCATCGTGAAATCAGACACCATCACGTCCTTTCATCGTCGCTCAAAAGTCGTGAGGAGCCTCGTTGACAACTTAAGCAACAGCCTCCTAAACTGTACACTTATCGTGACGCCTAAACAATTGTTCACACCCGGCGTCAAGGGAGAAAACATGTTTCGCCTTGTCGCCGAACCAATCACCGAAGATTCGTGGAAACCCTTTGGCTGGCTTCCCCGCCCCGATACGGATCCCGAGGATGGCACCGACCGACTGCACTTCGAATGGTCTGACGTCCACGTCAATTTGATCCACCACCGACGCGATGAGGTACCCGCCACGGACGAAGGCTTAGTAGTCGAAATGCTCTTTCGCCACGAGACCCACACTCAGGCACTCTTCGTCATCAATTGCGACGCGTTCGTCGTCGTCGCGGATCCATCGACGACGTTCACCACGCCCGAGGATCAAACTCGGCTTCGCGCATTCCTTCTTCGACCAATGGACTCACTCGTGTTGCATCGTGGCACGTGGCACTGGGGACCCTTCCCCGTCAGCGAACCGCGAGTCGACCTGTACAACGTGCAAGGTCTTCGTTACGCCGAGGACAACGACGAGATGAACATCGCGAAGCTCGGCCTCGCGACCGAAGTCGTCAAAGGCTAGCGGCAGTCCGTTCGTATCACTTTTGCTTTAGAAGGTACTCGCCCGTCTTCACGTCCGTCACGAGTACCGTCGCGAGATGACCGCGCAAGACGGCGCGAACGGCCACTCTCTTGGAAGTACCGCCAGTGACGATCATGCGCGTCGGTATGTTCTGCAACTGCTCCAAGGTCAGACCGATGACCCTCGAGCGGACGTCGTGTTGCACCTCGCGTCCGTTCTCGTCAAAGAATCGAGCGCACATGTCCCCGGCCATGTCCAACGCTCCCAACTCGTCCCACTCGTGAGGTTCGAGGTAGCCCTGACCTGAGAGGTCAATCCGGTCGACGCGGCCGCCGATACCGGCAAGAAGGACATCCGCCTTCGCCGCGCGCTCGAGGGTTCGTGCAATGGCCGGATCCTGAATAAGTTCCTGGGCGACGATCTTGCTTCGCACGATGATGGGGGCGTGGAGATGCTCGACCGATCCACCGAACGCCTCCGCCAACGTGGCCGACGCGCCAAAAGGGCTGTCACTGCCCACACCACCTTCGCGCAACGCTCCCACGAGTGAAACGAACGTGGCCGACCGATGCGCCGGTGCGGCGGAGCTGGCGAGTCGGGCCACTTCTTCGATGGTGCGGCTGAGTCCCACGGCGACGGTCATATCATCACGAAGAATGCGGGAAATATAGCCAAAAGCGCCAAGTGCGAGTAACGAGCGCATGTTGCCCCCGTCCGCACTGGGTGACGGGACGAGAATGACCTCCGTCAATCCAAATCGCTCCACCATCTCTTGTTCGAGTTCGGCGTAGGGATTGGCGTCGGAGTTAATCGTGATCTTCACAAGTCCCGACTCGCGTGCTTGTTTGATCATTCGAGTGACCTTCACCCTCGAAAGACCAAGGCTGTCGGCTACTTCCTGGTGGGTGAGGCCAAACTCGAAATGAAGACGGGCAACCCTCGCGACCAGGTCAGATGCCTCAATTTTCGGCTCCCGGACCGAGTGGTCACTGACACGCCTTTCGAGCGTCTCGTCTTCGCGCGACATTCAGTCGACCTGACCTTTCCTGAGGACGACTGGCCATATCTGCTCAGTCCCTTTCTGGTTCACGAATCATATCTTCCGTCAGACGAGAAATCCCGGCTACGTCGCGAAATAATGGTGCCTCCTCGCTCCCCCGACGACGCCCGACGCCAACCTTCTCCCGCGGTTTGCACCGCTGTGGTTTACGGCGAAGGGCTTTACTGCTCACCGGTGGCGTCGACAACGATTCCAGACCGTCCACGCTGCGATGGAACGCTGGCTCGCTCGTCAGGACATTGACGCGTGACACAACAGTAGAGTTGGCTACTCAGATTCTCATCGCGGTCACCTTTTGCGCGGCCTACTCACCTATCTATGAAGGAGATTCACGACGTGTCCGCTATTCCCACCCGCAAACTCGCTGATGGCCGGCAGATTCCCGTCCTCGGTTTTGGAACACTCGAGATGGATGACGAGGAGTCCGAGGTCGCAGTTTCATCGGCGCTCGAACTGGGCTACCGGCTCATAGATACCGCGATGCTCTATCGCAACGAGGTCGGGACGGGACGAGCTATTGCGCGCTCGGGGATCAAGAGGGACGAGATTTTCCTTACGACGAAACTTCGTGGCGGCGACCAAGGTCTCAAGGAAACGAAGATTGGTTTGAAGGCGTCCCTCGAACGGCTCGCGCTTGACTACGTGGACCTCTATCTCATTCACTGGCCCATGCCGAGTGTGAACAAATATGTGGACGCGTGGCGTGCCATGATCGAACTTCGTGACGAAGGGCTGGCTCGTTCCATTGGAGTATGTAATTTCAACGAAGCGCATCTCGATCGACTCCACGACGAAACGGGAGTACTTCCCGTCATCAACCAGATTGAGTTGCACCCAGCGTGGGCGCAAGCGCATCTTCGCGAAGTTGACGCCCGTTACGACATAATCACCGAGAGTTGGAGTCCCCTCGGTCACGGCATCGCACTTGAGAAGTATCCGCCCGTCGCCGACGCGGCGCGTGCGCACGGCGTCACTCCAGCGCAAGTGGTGCTTCGCTGGCACTTGCAACTCGGCGCACTTCCCATTCCAAAGGCGTCGTCACTCGAGCATCAGCGTGAGAATTTGGCCATCTTCGACTTTGATCTCACGGCGGCGCAGATGAAGTCGTTCGAGACGATTGAACAGAATCGCATCGACGAGGATCCAGAAACCTTCGTCGAACTCTGACCCACGTCGCGTGGTCAACTTTCCGACTTCAGAGCTAGCAGTAGCTACCCTGTGGCGTATGTGGCATACACCACCACTGAGACGACCTTGGGAATCGAACTGGTGTTGAAGTCGCCACTGCCGTAGTTAACCGACCCCGGCGCATCAACGGAGATCTGTCCCACGTTGATTGAAATTGGTGCCCCTAGTTTGACGTTCTTACCTAACGCAGCTTGGGCGCGCTGACGAGCGTTCGCGGCCGCTTCTTTGGTGAGGGCGGGTCGAAGTTTCTTCAATCCATTGAAGGTGTAATTCGGTTGTTGAGCGATGAATGGCACGTTGTCCGCGAGCAAATGATTGCTCACGCCCAGCACAGGTTGCATGGCGCTTAGTCGGGATGATTGCACGGTGACGGTTTGGGTCATGGTGAAACTGCTCACCGTGCCGTCCGACAGTTCGTTGGGCTGCACGTTGACCGTACCGAATGAGATCTCGGAGTTGAGGGCACCAGCCGCAATCAGGGCATTGCGAATTTGGACCGTCCACCCGTTTATTTGTGCCAGTGCCGCCGCCGTGGTTGATTTCGTGCTGGCGAAGTTTGCCGTCCATTGGAACAAGTTGGAAGTTACCGCCTCTTCCGCGGAACCGGTAATCGAGATTTGGTTCTGATTTGATTTATTTCTGTCGCGGAGACCCGATGACACCGACGATGAACCAATGATGAACGCCACCGAAAGGAGGATTAATCCGATCAACTGTTCGTGCGATCGAAACGAGCGTTTTCCTCGGGGGGCGGCTTCAGGGACGACATCCCCAGCTGCGGTATCGCCAGTCTTTTTGGTAGCCACAGCGTCACGTTATCCCCGTTTTTTACTCAATTTCTGAACATTTCGGCGAGAGTCACCGCGAAAGTCCATGGACCCGGTTTCAGGGGCTGTATGACCTGCCCGTGACGGATTTTCTCGCTCGGCTTACTTCTCACGACTGCGCAGTTGGATGACATTCCCGTCAGGGTCGAGGACGTCGTGTCGCGTCAGACCGTCAAGGCTAAAAGTCCGATCGGTCACGACACCTCCCCTCTCGCCTACCAAATCAAGCGCGACATCAAGTGACGCAACGTCGAAAATCGGCTTCAATGCCGAGTACTCGCGTGGTGCCGGTGGCACCGCGATTTCGATGTTCTTGGCGATACTTTTGGGTACCGAGTGAACGAGAACCTCTTCGCCCTTGCCAGTGAGGCGAATGTCTCCCGCAACTTCCGGTTGGGCCTGCAACCCAATCACCTTCTCGTAGAAGGCCGCGCACCGAGGGACATCGACTGAAAAAACCACCAAGGAGCTCACGAACGAACTCTAATCCTGACTCGTAAACCTATGCCGAAGATTGATCTCGACGAAGTGCCTTACCCACTTGCAGGTCAAGCAAGTAGAAAAGCTGAATTACGTAAGCCCTATTTTCCTATTTCTTCAGCAATCGTATGAACTCTTCAACTGATAGACCCGCTTGACGAAGAATGCTTGAAAGTGTTCCTCTCGCCAATTCGTTGTGCAATGGCACATTCTCGGTCCTATCGTTGGAATCGCGTAGTTTCAGATGACTTCCCTTTTGCCCACCACAAAAAAGTTCGCTCCTCCAAGCGCATCAACAACGTCCTGACCCGATACCACGGGGAGCGCGGGGCTCACGCAGGAAGCAAGACTGTGGTGATAATTGGTGGTTCCAGATCCAGGGGTAATTTCTCGCCCTCGAAATACAAGCTCAGCGCCTCTTGAAGATTTGCCACCGCCTGTTCAACTGACTCACCTTGACTTACCACGTCTACTTCGAGGCATCGCGCCACGTACCAAGGTGTCTCGTGGGTGACG
>Ga0116229_10013597_pt1 | contig 11474 bp, 7 predicted proteins | sample S1TSphgellanicum_3_FD_87313 | JGI IMG/M metagenome (GOLD analysis project Ga0116229, IMG submission 87313) | Host-associated microbial communities from peat moss isolated from Minnesota, USA - S1T2_Fc - Sphagnum magellanicum MG | ecosystem: Host-associated > Plants > Peat moss > Unclassified... | reverse complement strand
TTAATAATTGTTTTAAATTGTTAAATCAATTATTTGAAAATTTGATTTGAATTTCGGGAAAAGGAAAACAACTACTCACCTTGAATTGACCAAAATTAATCAAATGTTACAAATGATTATATATTCTTTTTATAATGAATTTAAAAAACCATTAATAAAAAATAATTAATGTTGTAAATTTTAACATTTATGCAAATGAAATACAAAAATACCTTAATTATTTGATTAATGGGGAAAAACATGTATATGATATTCTATGATTCAACATTTTGTAATTTTGAAAGGAAATAAATGAAATAGTGCATATTTTCCTAAAGTGTGTTTTATAGACAAATGTCAAATAATGTGGAATTGTTGACCCTTGTATTAATCTCCCACATCACACTCCATAAGAAAAGTTATAAAAGTCCAAATACAAATTGAAAACTTTAATATTGATACTTTAAATTTTAACAAGTGTTTCAATCTATTTTTCATCACAAATTTGTATTCTCATATATGATGTTTAAAAACATTAAACTTCATGATCATATTAACCACATGTTGACAATATTATAAAAAACATAAATCTCCAAAATGGTGAAAATTGAAATATGACATGTAAACATGAAGTTTAACCCAATGTGTTTCACACAATTGTATTATATAAGTTTGATCTTATGAAGTAGTACAAGATTAAATGGTGAAAAATGTAAAAACACATGAAGAATGGACAAAAAGGCAAGAAATGATGAATATCACAATATTTGAACAATTTTGACAACAAATTGTCAAGTAATGAATTGAATTTTAAATTTTAACTTGGACACTTTATTTTTAATTTTGAAATTTTCAACAAGTAATGGATATATATAAAATAATAAACAATCTCTTTTAAAGGTTCTTGAACAATCTAATGTGTCCAAATTGTTTTAATGCTAAGTCTTAGTACTTGAAGGTATGCAATTCAAACCTAACAATTGAATTTTTTATTTTATTAAAATTTCAACACTATTATTAAATAATTTTTCAAAAATTTCACAAAACAAAAATAATTTAATTTATGCCAAATATATTTAGGTATAACGATACATGAAAATAAAAAGGCTTGAAAAAAAACTTAAAACCCCATAAATTAAGTGTTGTCAATTTAACTTTGAATCACTTGCATTTCATCTTATGTGTGATTCACAAAAGTTAAATAAACTTGTAACATTTTTAAAAAGTTTATGAAATATAATTATGTTCAATGTAAGGTTCACCTAATTATTGAGTGAGGGTGCAAATGCAATAAACAAGGTACTTGAATGAACAAGAAATAGTTTTTCATTTGATTCATCGTTCATAACTAACACTAGTTAATTTCGTTGTTTTGAATAACTTACTTATAAGCAACCCACAAGTCCCTACCTTGTGAAGGTATTAACCATTTCAATTCATCTCTTGACCCATTTATCACATATTGTTTTATGAGCCAAGTTGAACCAACACCTCATTAATACGTTCACGCTTTAATGGAGGCTTCTTAATGGCCATAATAAACAAAACAAATGTTGGATTTGCACTAAAAGACCTCAATTTAGTCTAAAAGTGGGAGGTTTATAATACTTAATAACAATTTAAACAAAATTGGGAATTTTACCATGGTAACAAAAGTAGGTGCTTATTCACCTAAGGCTTGTCCTACTTAGAAGACCTCAAGTTGCCAAGGTGAAACCCACTATCAACTCAAATGGAGTTCACACATAACCAAGTCGTGAAAGGCTTCCAATGAATGATAACTATCCATCATCCCCACCTTCAAGCTTGTTGCATTGAAGCTCTCTCCTCTTTAAAGAAAAGATTCTAGCCTTTTAAGCTTGCACTTCTCTTCAAAAACGAAGTCTTTAAAGAGAAGCTTCTAGCCGCTTAAGCTTGCACTTCTCTTCAAAAATGAAGTCTCTAAAAAGAAGCTTTTGGCTTCTTAAGCTTGCACCTCTCTTCAAAAATGAAGTTTCAAAAGAGAAGCTCGTGGCCTCTTAAGCTTGCACTTCTCTTCAAAAAGGGAGAAAAGAGATTTATGCGTAGGGTAAGGCTTGAGGTTCAAGGCATTACTAGGAGAAAGGCCCTCCTAACGTAATAGGTAAGCGTACACTTGCTTCTAGTAGTGGCCTTTCACCCAACTTAAAGACTTGTAAAAACATTTCTTGAACTTAACATGGACAAGAAAAACGAAACATCCCAATGGAAAAAATGGAAGATACTCCTTAAAACAAAATCCCTTGTGATTTCTCACAAGTCAAATTTCAGTGTAGAAATGCCGTTCAAATACACTAAAAAAATTGCAACAGGTCTTTCCACACAGTTCATACTTGTTGACGGGAAGTGAATGAAGAGAACATCTTAATTCAATAACCTCTTTTGACAACCAAAATGGAGAGAAAGGGGTCAGAGAGATACCTTGTACCTGATCCATCTTATTCTTGCCCCTGCTCCTATACAATCTCGGCATCCCCATCTCCTCGCGTACACTTATACTACCTGTGTGTGACCACGCACATCTCCTCTCCTGACCTACTTCGATACAGTCTCTGAGACCCGCCCCCCTCTCGTCTTCTGCATCCTTGTGAACCTCTGGAGTCTGCAACCCTGCTGCACAACAGGCTTTCGCCCGATTTTCATTCCAAGAATCCGAATCAGCAGAGGTGAAAAAACTCCCGAGATTTTTACACAGCACGAGGATCAAACACAGCTTTCGATTCCCCGAGTTCCCTGCCAGAATCGTTGCACAATTCCCCACCCTTTTTTCTTTTTTTTTTCTTTTGCCTTTCCCCTTCCGCTTCGTCGCGTGCACCATCGCCGTCGTCTTCTCCCCTCCGCTCGCCCTCTCTTCCGGACCTCATTTCAACACCTGGACAGTAGAGGTGAGACGGATCAGGACGTGGATTGAGAGCTGAATCGGGACGTGGATTGGGACGTGGATGGTGGCGCGCAGATGAGGAAACAGACGAAGGCGCGAGAGAAGTATTCAAACGAGAAGACCCGGAGATACGACGGGTATGCCATCGCGGGTCGCGACAGTCGTCTGCATTCCGAGGCCACATCCGTAGCTGAGTCCCTGCCCACCCGACGAGCCTGACCCGGTTAAACATGGGGTTTCCGCCATAGCCGCAAAGCATCCCCCACCCTGCCCCTCCTCCTCGTCGCCAAGCCTTTCCGTGTTTCCGGCCCAACCGCGAGTGGCGCTCTCTGTCTCGTGTCGCAGGATTCCAACCGGGGGGTTCGACGATCTGGTTTATCGCAAGCCCGGAGTTTCACATGCCTTGGAAAGTTGTGGTCTTTCCGCTGTTTTGTGCGTTGTATCATCTATTTTGCGGGAAAACAAAAAAAACTATAGCCTAATCTGGTTTTCTTTCTCCCGTGTTGTTCTGTTTGTGTCTCTTTCTGGTTTTGTGACACTTCCTTTTTGATTCCGTATCCAGTTGCAGGTGAAGCAGATGCTGCTGCTACCTGCTTTGCCTGGTTGCATCCTTTCTTTATTCTCTTAAGAAGTTGTTGCTTTTGGTCGACTCCTCCTGTGTGTTCATTGAGGCGGACGTCTTGGTTTCCGGTGTTGTTTGTCTTTTGTTGTTGTGCACTTTCCTCTTCTGTGTTCTTGATTTGTATCTAGGCACTGCAGTCGGCTAGTATTTTGTCGTTATCGTTGCAGTAGTGCTTCCCAGGCCCCGGCGTGCCGTGCTCCTCTTTGTGGTCTGCCTCCGTGCCTATGTTTGCAGGACGTAAGCTTGTTTCCCCCTTCGTCGAGCTTTCTCCTGTCGATTCTTCAATCATCTTTCTCGATTTGTTTATCAGTTAGATTGCTTTTTGAGACTAAACATATTATCTGCAACATATCCCTGATTGTTTCTCAGTGTAGCGGGGGCATACACACACGCATATTCTACCCCCTGCGTTTTTGCCTTCTACTGCTGCCTTGGATTCTTGTTCGAACTAGATGCAATAGATCGACTTTCGTTCTCGTTGTTTGCGACATTTTGTTCTCTGTCATTGAGGCAGTGTGTATATCTAGGGCCAGTTCTTTGCACTTGCTGCTTTCAGCAGCGTTGAGCGCATGAGAGGACCTATGCAAGCACGCCGTATGAGCAATCGCTCCTTTGCATGTGCCTGCCGCGGAGCGATTCGAAATGTGCATCCATCAGCATAACGTAATTTTAAGTCCACAATCCCTCGAAGTGCTGCTGTTTGCCTTCTTCTTCTTGTAGGATAGCATGTTGTCAGGGCTGTGTTAGTCCAAGCAACCTGGCCTACTTATTCCAGAAGCTTGAAGCTGCGGATCGCGCATACAATTCTGTTTCAATGCACGCTGCGCCTTATTGTGGGCTCGACAGCAGATGAAGCACACATAGAGAAGAAGGTAGCGAGCATGCATGAGATGGCGATGAATGGCTGGAATGGATTCTCAAGTGCCGATGCCAGTCCAGGCCCCACTCCAACTGCAAGGAGAGGGAGCCGATCAAAGTCAACCAAGCAGTTGAAGAACGGGCCTCTCACCCCTGGCGCCTCTGCCATAGGTAAGCAACCTTAGCCTTGAATCACTTGCTAGGCATCAAGCCTATGTCTTGCTGTCAGAAGTTTATTGTGAACGTTTTATCCAAGTTCTTTATCTTCCATCAGATTTTGCATTCACTAACACTGGGAGTTTTTCCATCTAGACTTACGTGTTTTGGATGTTACATAAGTCCATTGCAAATGCCACAGGGCTAGTAGCAGGTTTCAACAGCTTAGTAGTTGGCCAGTTTAGTAGCACTCCCTGCAGCCAACATCTGCAGGTTCTAAGATGACCTTGATTCTGCTGCTGCTGCTGCTTCACTGGAAGAAAATTTGCCTTTCTTGCTGCCAAATTATCAAGGGCTTACAGTATCTCAGTGTGTCAATGTTTGCTGCAACTACCAGGTTCACCAGCTAGTGCACCAACTCCAACCAGCACTTGTCGATATGACAGCTCCTTAGGTAAAGTCCTGCACATATATTGTGGTTTACATTGTATACGTGGTGAGCATGTCTGGTGCAACAAGATTGCATGAAGAAGGCCCCTTTCTGCAACTGATTACACCTTTGTGTCAATCTCAGGACTTCTAACAAAGAAGTTTGTCAACCTAATCAAGCAAGCAGAGGATGGGGTCTTAGATCTCAACAAAGCAGCAGACACCTTGCATGTTGGTACCTAACCCTTCACTTATGAATTGCAATGTTTGTTGTTGTCTGTAACTCTCTCAAGAGACTCCTCCCAAGCTCAGGTTGCTAAGCTGTCAGGAAAATCCCTCAAAGTTTCAGGAGTGGTAGTGATTGCCCCACTCCAGGTGCAGAGAGTTTTCTTTTGACAATGACAGCTTTCATGTTGGAATGACTCAAGGTACAGAAACGCCGAATTTATGACATCACTAATGTGCTTGAGGGAGTTGGGTTGATTGAGAAGAAATTGAAGAACCGAATACAATGGAAGTAAGTTCTCTCTGTTCCAAAAGGCAAACACTTGTGCTGTGTGTGGATGCATGGTGGATTCATCAGGGTTTCATAGGAAGTTCTCAAATGGTATGTGAAGATGTCTGATTGTCTTATTCACCAATGCTGTTCTGGTGTTTTTCAAGCAGGGGTCTTGCTGTGGCAAAACCAGAGGCTGCAAAAGATGATGAAGCAGCACTTCAGGTACAATAAAGTGATGGGAAACATCCAATCTGTGGCATGTGCTGCTGTCTTTGCCACTGTGTCCTATATCCATAAATTACAAGACCAATCCCCCAATGGAACTATGAACTCATGTCTTCAGAGTTCTGTGTAGGCTGAGGTGGAGAAGCTGCACATGGTGGAGCAAAGCCTTGATGAGAGGATCAGGTAATCTTGCAGGCGGATTAGTTTGATTTTGACTCTGCATGTTCCTGACCCCTTGATACTCGTGCATGTTCCAAAAGCTGGTTGGAATGTGCTTCTTGTCTAGACTTCTTGCCAGAGTCTTGCTGAAAGTGGATGTGAAGCTTACATTCCCTTGTGTGGGTCCTGGGGAGCAGAGAAATGAGGGAGAGATTGCGAACTCTAAGTGAAAATGAGAAGAACAAGCAGTTAGTCTCTTTCCCCAGTTTCCTGTGGTCTCTTTTGGTTATGGGCCACTTGTTTTGTTTATAGATCATTTTTAGGTCAATATATATGTTTCTATGTCTGTGTGATTGTAATATTCTTTGACCTTTCTATATGCTTACAGATGGCTCTATGTAACTGATGAGGACATTAAAAGCCTGTCATGCTTTCAGGTCAGCAGTCCTGTTCTGTGATGCCTATGTTGTGCACTGAAGTTGATATGGATTTCTGGGTGGCTGCAACTGCTAAAAACTAGCTTGAGTGTAAACTACAGTATTACAGCAATCACGGTTCTTGCAATGCTCATGTATCCATAACTGTCTTTCTAACTGTCTTCATCTGACAATGTAGAATGAGACTTTGATTGCAATTAAAGCCCCACATGGCACCACTCTTGAGGTCCCTGACCCTGATGAGGTACTTCCAATTATTTGGATGCATTTGGGTCACCTGTCTGATATCTACCTCTCTGCACTATCTGTTAACAGTCTTTTGAGTGGTGGAGTATTCTTCTCAGCAAATATGGACACATCAGTTGCTTTATGGCTTAGCCTCACTATAATTTTAATGCAATGTTTGTGCTCTTTGCATGCTCACTCATTGGGATGGGATGGAACTAGGCCGTTGAATACCCACATCGTCGTTTTCAGATTCTGCTTCGGAGTACCAAGGGACCTATTGATGTTTATCTAGTCAGGTCTTTCTTTCAATGGCCCTTCAGCTCTACAATGATCATGAGACATCAGTTTTTTCTATTCTCTTTTAAGATCCCATATGGGAAGCATAGCATTATGGTGAATCTCAGATGTCATATCTGATTACTGCAAGGTTCTTGGTATGGATGATGTGGCAGTCGGTTTGAAGGAAAGTTTGAGGAGATGAATGCAAATGATGCACCAGTTGACACACCTCCATCTGGAATGGCCATGTCTCATCAGCATGAAAGCACTCCTATAATGCAAGAGCTGGGGCGGAGCATGTCAGAGTTGGGCCCTCTTGGCAACCATGATACTTCATCACCCAGTTCTACACCTAGCAGCCCTCGCAATGACCCTGCATGTGGAATCATGAAAATCACACCTGTGGAAGTAACTGTTAGTACCTGTTTCCTTCATCAGCCTCAATAATATGATGCCTTGCAAGTTTTTCAGGAGATATCTTTTCTTCAAGTCTGCCATCTGTTCACCAGGTTTTGGTTAAGCTTGTGAAGCTCTTAGGAATAACCAGTCTGGGAATGAGGTATTTCAGCTGGTTATGTCTAGATTTTATACATACATGCTCAAGATGTCATCCAACTGACTTCCAGAGTGTTGTTGGCTTTTGTTGCAGATGGACACAGACTATTGGTTTCTGTCAGATGCAAGTGTTGGCATCACTGACATTTGGAAAAATGACCGTATCCTCTTCCAATGTGATTCTATTATGTTCCCATTTGTAGGCTACTAATTTGGGCCTACTAGTTTTAGAAGCCTCTTCTACTATTGCTGAGTTTATGCACTCTCACTGCTAGCAAATATTTGTTGATGTGGTTCAGGGTGTAGCTTATCTGTGTTGGAGCACTAATCAAGAGTCTGGTGTGTATGATGCTCTACTGGCAGCTGAGAGCCTTGACTTTTTTCTTCAACAGCTTCAAATGCAATGTGGGATGAAATGGTGCGGCTAAATGCAGAGTTTGGCATTGGGGAGATAGGATCACCACACCCTCATACTCCTCCATCAGGCAATACACTTGAAGTGGAGCCTGTGAGTTGAGCAGGCTTCTATGGTGTCTACTCTGTTGATCACAAGGCCTGACCCTAATCCCACTTTCCTAATTGCATCAGGAGATATCTTCAAATCTGGTGGCATCAGCTGTTCATGTGGCAATTCTGGAAGTCTGATTCTTTTCTTGGGGACTGAAGTTGCATCACTAGAGTTCTCCACCTTTGTAAACTACAGCAAGCAAAATGGTCGAGCAACAAAGCATGCTGAAGATGGCCCTTGTGAAAATGATGGCAGGTGAAATTTTAGGTTCAATATTTAGGGCTGAGGCAGAAGGAAGTAAGTTTTATGGACCTTGTTGTATGATCCTTTCAGACTTGCAAAAACATTCTTCAAGAAAAAAGGCTACCCATGGCCAATTCTTAATTGACTTCTTCATTTCGTTGCCCCTTTTGGTGCTTCTAGATCACACAAATAAATAATTTGCATGGGCTCAATATATTCCAGGATTTTGGTTCTGACTACTAATGTGCAACTTTGTTACTATTTGATAGCTGCAGGGTTTTGGAGTCTTGAATGTAGGAAACCAAGTGTCCAGACTCCAGACCAGGTGGGCATGTACATGATTTTAGGTCTTGTAAATTGGAATGGTTGGTGGGAGTTTGAATTTGTGCAATAAATGAGGAGACACATTTTTTACGTCTGTTTCAAGGCCCATGGATGATGTCAATGAAGAAAAAGATGTGTTTCAGAGTTGCCCAAAGCTTTTGGAGGAGACAATCCTGAACTATAGAAATGATGTTAATCATGTAGCTCAGTTGAAGGTGGATCTATGCTTTGTAGATATTGCATTGCACTTCAAAACTTATTATGGATGGTTCATAATAGTTTGGGCATTCCATGGTTTAGCTTTCATGTTGCTATTACCACCCAAAATTATTGAATGGTCCACCAACAATGAAAACATGATTTAAATTTACAATCTAATCTTTGATCACTAGGCATGTTTGGACTTTGGTTAACTATGTCCCAAATTACTATTAATCACTCAAGATTTGTGTACTTTGGATTAAGTACTTCCTAAAACTCTCAAATCATAATCACTAGATATGTGTGGACTTTGGATCAATTATTCTAGTGATATATGGTGGCATTACAACTCTCGGGGATATCTTCTTAGTACTTGAAATTGCAATTAACGCAACATAACACAACATTGCAATAATGCTGGTACCATTCACCACTTTGAAGTCCATAACTTTTCAACTTGTGATATTTTTGTAATTTTGGTTTCAAAAATGATTTCTTTGTGTCAAATATCCACCTGAAAGGATTCAGAATTTGTTGTTCATGAAAGATGCATGAGTTAGTATGGCATGGCCTATATATCAATATCTATGGTGAATTGACTTGAAGCAAGAGGCTATTGGGTTTCTGCCAATTTTAAAGTTTTGCCTTTCTTTGTGATTTCCTTAAATTTTGACATTTCAAACAACGAAAGGAGAGATTCTTCATTTCACCTTCTGGCACATTAGATTATTAGTACTATTTCACTTACTAACTGACTAACTGGACTAGTTTCATTTTTTCATATTTCATTTTTTTGCATTTTAAAAATATTGAGATTATTACATATCATATATGAATTATATCTTTGATTTTCAGAATAAACATAATTTTATCATAGAACTAATTTAAATTATAATTTTCACCCAACAATCAATATATGAGAATCTATATTTTTATTGATGTAGTTTGTAGATTCAAAAAAGAGTCCCTATCCCACCCCCCTTCCCAAGTTCACAAGTACATGCATAGATCTGATTTTAGCCAATATTATGTTGAAGAAAGAAATGAAAGTATTAAAAATTGGTGGTCAAGAAAGCAAATGTAAGAATCGCAAAAATATCCAGTTATTTTGGTTGATAGTGTTGTAATTCAGTACTTGACTTCGATGAGATTGATTGCCGTTTTCATCCTTCTAAACCACCTGAATTTGAAAAAATACAATTGCCTATACATTTTTGCCATAATACCAATTCATGTTTATTTAGTCACATGGGGAGGTATTGTAGCCAAGGGTCAAATTCCACAAACAAAATGAATAATTACTTTTTCCCAAAAAGGAATTTTTTTTTTTCAAGTTGATTTATTGTTCTCCTGCGATCTACTATGATATTGTCATGTAAAGAGTGAATTTATTCAAAATTATTCAGATTGTAGCTTGCAATAATTATGATGGTTTTCAATATCTCAGCTTCATATTTTTCACAAAATTTCGTTTCACTATTTTAAAGATTATTTGGTGACAAAACTAAATAAACTTATTATGGGAACTTAGGGAAAAGGTAGTTTAAAACTTGGAAAAAGTATGTAATGGTAAGCAACCACAAGTTATAAATAGAGAGGTTGGAAATGAAATAAAATTATTATGCTCAGTGGAAGATTGATTCACTTATAACATTTTGGAAATTGAGAAAGTAAAGTCATTAGTTGAATTCAATGAGACTTCATGGAAGCTTGAAGCCTTTTCCAAGCTCCCATAATGAAGAAGACTAAAACGTTATTCTTGACATGGAAAAGATTCATAATAGATGAAAATATTATTTCATCCATACAGAAAGAAAAGAAAGACACATTAGATGATGCTTCCTCAACACCCTTCTTTTTTCATTAAAAAAATGTTGAAGGGTAATCAATTGCCCACACCCAGGCCTCACAGGTTCTAACCAGTGTTGTGCGGGGTACCCAAAGCCTTAGGTAGGAACCAGCGGTTCCATATTCAGGTACCCAGAACCGTCCCTAAATCTGGAAGCACTGGAACCAGAACCGGATGAAAGGGTTCCAGTTGTTAGAACCAGCCCAGAACCAGCCCTCTGTTCTCACATTTTCTGTAACCGGGTCGGACCTGGGGTCCAGTTTCAACATGTTTGGATGGGGTTTTTTTGGGTCAGATTTAGGACTGTTGGAAGTCTGAATTGGGCTATGAAATAGTGCTGAATTGGGGGGTTTATTTGAGATAAAAATTTGGGGCAGAGTTGGGGCTCAGAAATGAGCTATGGGAAGAACGTAGGTAAATTCAAGCCTAAAGTTCCTGCTTTGCAAGGGTGCAGGTTGGGGAGGAAAAAAATAGAAAAAAAAGAAAAGCTTTTTTTCACAATTCTTATGGATTGAGAGCTTTCTTTTTTAAAGTAATTTTTGAATGAAAATCTGAGGGTGGAGATGGGGGGTTTGCTTGGGAAAATTAGGGCAGATTTGGGAACATTTTGGAATTCAAGGGTCACAAGAGGCCTTTCAAGGTGGTGGATATAATTGTAAACACTTTAAGCTTGAAACCACATGGCGATGGATAAAATTGGTTCTGATCCTCTAATGCTTCATTCACACTTGCAGGTAGGTTACTAAAAAAGTTAGGGCATAGCAGCCATTTGCCACAAAAAGTTAGGGTTTGCAGGCTTTAGCCATTAGGGTTAGTAGATAGGTATCATTGGCGCACTTCTGCCATTCAAGAAACCGAACAACTTTTTTTAAACTAACCTTGTTATCACTTGCTTGCCATTGTTCAAATCAAGTGCCACTAACACCACCATTAAGTTCCTGATCTCCTTATATTACCCTTCATGGGTGAATGCATGGTAGGGTGGACCACTTTTCTTGTCAGAGTCCATTTTTCTTCAGTTGTG
>Ga0116229_10013596_pt1 | contig 11475 bp, 6 predicted proteins | sample S1TSphgellanicum_3_FD_87313 | JGI IMG/M metagenome (GOLD analysis project Ga0116229, IMG submission 87313) | Host-associated microbial communities from peat moss isolated from Minnesota, USA - S1T2_Fc - Sphagnum magellanicum MG | ecosystem: Host-associated > Plants > Peat moss > Unclassified... | reverse complement strand
TTATTTGTTCACATTTTGAAACTAAAGAAATTAAAACATTCAATGTAATTATGAAAGTAAATTCAAATGTACCAAAATAATGTTTGAATATAATATGACAAATTTTCCTTAAAAGGTTTTGAAACCAAGACCCAAGTTATGCTAGGTAGACCTAGGTTATGTTAGCTACCCTAAGCCTGGACGAGGTGCCTTCTAGGTTAGGCTAAGTAGCTTAACCAACCTAAATTTAATTTAGTTGCCCCATGGTGCATGGTGATTAACGGTTGTTCAAAACTATAACCTTCATATAATGTTCTTTGATGAATCCAATATGTACATGTTGTAATCATGTTGCCACTTGATATGTAATCATATGCAACTACAAATAGTTAGTTGCAATTGTTACTGCATTAATTTTTTTATCAATGGATGACATATGGCACATTTTTTTTCATTAAATACATGAAATTTTTAATCATAGGTATGCAATATATGCACATAGTGCACGACCTTTAGGTTACCACATGTTTAATTTTCGTTGATGGACATTATAATTGCATTATAATCACTAATATAGTTAGATGGACACATCCAAATATGAGTATATAATCAACACACATGTATTTTACATTGCATTTGATGTGTCATTTTATTGTTTTTAACCCTACTATGTCATATAATTTGAATTCACGTGTCAAAATTTTATTTTGTGATTAAAACAATGTGTTTTCAAAAGTTCATTATGAGTTCACCATTTAAAAAACAATCATTTTTCTTAGATAGCTTGTGCCATTGGTCCAAGTTCAAGTTGGTTAGACCCAATTAAATTTTCCTTCCAAAACCATTTTTTGTAATTTAATTGAATTTCCAACAACAAAAACTATTCAAAATTCAATATTTCCTATATTTGAAATCTAAAAATTTCCAAATCACCTTCATTAAATCCTATTCACTAAGGGCATTCGAAAATATCAAAATCATGCCTAAATACTTTAACAACTTTGAGGTTTGATTTAAAAGTGCTTTTAATGAAAAAATTGTTTAATAAAATTCATTATTTTCTCCACTATAAGTTAAAACATTATGAAACTAACTTGGTGCGTTCCTACTCCTTGAAGGCTTTCCAATGGTACCAATTTACATAACAAAAGCATCCATGGATTAGGAAATTTCAACATAACAAACAAAATAAAATAAATAACTATGACAAATACGAACATTAGACACCATCAATAGATGGAATTCATCCATAATGTTCATTGATAACTTTTAACTAAGTTTGAAGTAATTTTTAGTTAAATTCCAGTTAAATATCAGTTTTATCCCAATTAACTTTTAGTTAAATCTATGTTAAATTTCAAATAAATTTTAGTTAAATCCAAGTTAAGTCCCAGTTAAATCTTAGTTAATTTGGAGTTAATTTTAGTTAAGTCTTAGTTAAGTCTAATTAACTCTTAATTGATTCCTAGTTAAGTCTAAGTTAACTTTTAATTAAATTTTAGTTAACTCATAGTTGATTCTTTGTTAGGAAGGTTCCCAAAAAGTTTTTTTCTTGATGCACACATAGAAGCCTCCTTGAAAGCTTCCTTGAGCTAGGTACCCAAAAAGGTCTAAATAAGAGTAGGACCTTTCATTTCCTTTAGTTTGTTCAACATTAATTTTAGGCACAATTTTGCACCATAGCCTTGTCAAGTTAATTTCATGTTTATATTTGCATACGTTAACATAATAAATATATGTCTTCACATTTGTCATGCACATCTTGTGTTCTTGTTTTCATATTTTGTGTTTTTTTTTTTTGGAATCACATAATCTTGTTTTGTTCATTGTTTGAAAGTTAGATTAGACCTTCTTTTTAACTTTTATTCTTGTGGTTTTTTTGTGTCTTTGACAATAACTATATTACTTCATAAATAGATTTTTCAATATGATTCATACTAAAGGCAAATATTGGAACATAATATGATTTTACCTATTAAATGCATTTATAGTTCACAAAATTGTGATAATCCAAACTAGTGAGCCAATTATTAATATTTAACATTGTTATGAATTAAATTATTAATAACATATTAATTAGTTAGTGATTTTTTGGATAACCGATTAATTGCATGGTGGTGAAATTTCAAAACATTATAACCTACCCAATGCTTTAGTTATCATTTATGTGTGTTATCAATCGTAAAATATTAATAACATTTATGGCATAAAATAATAATGTTGTTATTATTATTATTATTTTACATAAAGTTATAATCAATGTATAGTTGGCAAGTTAATTGGTACTTATCAACCATATATTTAAAAACCTAACCTTATGCATAACCGATGGGCATTACCAAAAAAATATTGATAACATAATCAATGTTCAATGTTTTTTTTATATTGATAACTTGATTGGCACCCAATTTTTATATATATATATAAAGGACATACTTAGCGATTATGAGAGAAAATCCAAAAAAATCACCTAAATATGTTTTCATTTGTTTTATGATAAAAATATTTTGGGGTTTAAATGATAAAAATGTGATATATTCTGTTAAATAGTTGTCTTAGAAAAATTGTTTTCTAGGGAAATCCTTTAAGATGAATTTTTTTTTATTTAAAGAATGATTCGCATTAATGTGAAAAAAAATCTCATGTTTTTATGTTCATGTAAGTTCAAATCACAAAACCTTTTAAATTTTATGCATTCTTTGTAAGCATTTCAATTTTGTGCAAATTCCCAAGTGGCAGAGGAGACCAACCCATCATGAAATATTTATAGATGAGTGAAATTAAAAGAAATTGTGTCTTGTGCAAGTAGTCATACAATGACTAGGTGTCCTACATTTTGTATCAATGACTATAATCATATTATATGACTGCGTTTCTTACATGTAAAGTCCATAAGTCACTTACTTGTCAAAATAATCTTACATGGATAAACTTCTATCGGACATGTATATTTGGTTTACTATCTTTCATCCATTGTCATAATTATTAGTTATATGAATGAAATAAGTTGATGTGGAAGTTGTAGTTGTTTTCAATTAGTGCTCGCAACATACATACGACAATTTGATAACTAAGAAAATGATGTTAGGTTTTTTATAATGATGTGTAAATATTTTGGTTGAATTGTATTTTATTTTTGGCTTTTATGGGTCCAACAAACAAAACAATTGTATTATCATGCCTAGGTGGTTTTTCCCATGACTAAAAATTGACTTTCATGATTTTGGATTCAAGTTTTATGTGGGTTTCACCAAATGATGTTACATGTCCACATGTTTCATGCATATTATAGAATGATTTCAAAATAATGACATGGCACTTAAATAACTATAATATGATTAAGACATTAATAATAATCCATAATATGAAATTATAACACATTGCATAATAATTAATAATTAATAATTGATTAATCTTTTAATCATGTACATATAGGTGATATAAATAAAAAAATTATAGAATAAACTTCATATATGATCCATTTTTTGATTTGTAGGTAAAAAAATTAATTACTATGATAGAAATATAGAATATGGGAAGTATATAAGTATTTGTACATTAAATTTTTATTATAAAATTGAAAACTTTTCAATAACATATGTATAATTATTTTACACATATAATTTTTAATTATATTTTTATTCATTTATATTAAATTATATTAGTAAAAATTCACAAAATTTATAATTTCATATATATATATATATATATAATTCATTTATCAATATTTCATGTGGATAAACTATATATTATATATGTTTAAATTCAGAAATATTAATATAATCATGATTTATTGAAATGTAAATAACATAATTTATAAATTCCTAAATCAAATGAAATTTTAATTTATGAAAATTTTCTTATTATATTAACCAAAAAGAAAATTCCATTTATAAATCATGTGTTTGATTTTTTTTTAAAGAATGGTCATTGAAATGTTATTCAATAATGATATTCAAAAACAATTTGAATTAAAATAATAAGTGGGGTGGTTTGATGGTAATTGATTTGGATTCCATCCTTGAGGTTCATGGATCAAACCTAAAAAGTGACATGAGATGTGGTCAATGATGAAATGTTGACTAAAGATTCCTTACCTACATAAGTTACTTAGGTGAAATGCTTAAGTGGCTTACCTAGTTATTTGAACTAGGATTTTATCCTAGTTTAAATAATGACATGTGTCAATAATTGATAAGATAAAAAATAATGCAATAAAAATAATATGAATGTAAAAATGTTTTATTATAAATATAACGAATAAATATTATATTAAAATAATAATAATAATATTCAATGATTAAACCACCCTTAATGACTTCACATATGTCCTTAATGACTAATAAATAATATGTGCCACATAAATTTGCCACATCATGTCCTAAACGTCTATTGTCATGAATGACTTGTCAAGTTTGACTTCATCATTCTTAGTCATTTTTGTTTGTTGTGATTGAAATTTTAGTCATAAACATAGTCATATCTTTGAAGATTTCTTCTAGTGTGAACATCCAAATAATTTAATAAATAACATGTTAGCAAACAATATTGTTAAATTGATAACCATTTAATGATACCTTAAAATTGAACAACTAGTTCGTAAAACTTGAGGTTAGAATTTATTTTATAATTAAAGATGACAAACTTCATATACAAATGATATCCTTCATATTACCAAACGATGTGAACTTTATTCCAAACAATTTTGTTTACAACAAAAACATTTGTGCATTGGCATGATTTGCCTTTCAAAATGTGAAGAAATGAGAATTGTGAATAATTACCCATTATCAAATAAAAAAATAAAAAAAGGAAATATTTTGACATAAAGGAATTTCAAAGCCCATTGATGAACATAAAAATGTTATCTTTGAATGGAAGGACATGTGTTCACAAGAGGCCAAATTTTCTATAATGAGTTTTGTTGTTATTTTAAATCTACTTGTTCCAATTTTAACAAGGTAATCAAGTTATTCATTTTATCTTGCTTACACCTAGATAGTAAAATGCACAAATGTTTAACTTCAGTGCTTCCATAATAGTTGCACAAATCCAATAAACGCATTAAATTGAAAGGATTCACAACAATAACATGAAGTTCATTTGATTTGGTGGATTATATATTCTGGACATCATTCGTGTGGCTATCATGGTTTTTTTTTTTGCATCAAAGATCCTTCCAATTCAACGACAAACTCCCAACAATAATCCCCAAGCAAATTCACAAGGAATATTTTTGGATGTGTGTATATTTGTCTCACAAATTGCATGCAATACCCCAAATTCCCCATAATTCCCAACACTGAATGGTCTAGGCACTCCCCATTAGCACATGACTTTGATGTTGGTTGCTACAATGCAACCATGAAATCCGTTATGGTTCTTCATCATTTGCATTTTCATATTGTTCTATTACATGGTTCTTATATGTCGATTCTAGTGTGAAGTGGAACAATACGAAAGTTTTTTCAATAACCTAAACACACTAATAACCACATGCCTAATATTAAAAAACAACAAAACTTGCATAAGGACTATTGAAAAACTAGATAGTTAACTTTTGAGAAGTGCCCCTTTTTATCCTCTCCATCGCCTCCTCTTCATTGAATTCACCAATTGTTCTTTTTGCCAAGCTTCCACCATTGCCTAAATTCCATCAAGCACAAAAGAACAACATTCCGTCCAATGACTTTTAAACCTCGCAACTTAACACCACCACTACCTAGTTCACCATATACCATAATAGATAAACAAAATTATTCACAACCTTTAAAAAGTAAAAGAGATCTCCATCAACCATTCCTTTTTTTTAATTTTTTGCATATTCCGGCACACTTCTCCTTTTCATTAGGTCTTCATCCATCAACCAAACTCATATCAACTTCTCTTCATCCTACACCCCACCCATGGGCTTTACTTATTGTAAGGCACAAAGCAAAATTTATTATGAACCAAATTAATGTAAATCACAAGGCATATGAATGAAAAATGCTTATTCATCTATAATGAGAAAGTTTTTACACTTGTATAAGTTGGCATAATTACCCTCTTACCCTTGAGGAGTAGGCATAATATCCCTCCCAATTTCTAGGAAGAAATTCATGGATATAAGATGCCCTCCACATACGTTACAAAATTAAATTTCTCCAAGTGCTTTACATGATAAACTAAATGTGACAAGAGAGTAAATGCAGGCTCCTTCAAAGCTTAAATGATGTTATAAAAGGTTAAAAAGGTTAATAGGGTGTGCCTGGGAGAGAGAAATAGAGGGTTCTACGAAATCTGGCTTCCACCAAACCTAAAAGTTCCATCTGATTTCATAAAACCCTGGAAGAGGCAAAACCACCCCCCCCCCTCTCGCCGGCTCCCCACACATTCTTGGGGCCGGCCCACCCGGCCTCCCAACGGGTACCTCCTAGGTCTACCTAGCACGGGTGACAACTACCTCATGGATGGAAAGTAAGTACATCTCCAGAGGCTCACACATCCACAAGGGATGAAAAGAGCATCCAGTCAGCATCCGCGGGAACGAACCCTATTGGCTCTCCTTTCCCGCGCTCAACGGTATCCATGCTGCCCATTCTAGCCCTCTTCGTCGCTCAACGGCACCGGTGCTGCCCATTCTCGCTCTCGTCCTCGCTCAACGGCATCCGATGCTGCCCGTTCTCGCCCTCCTCCTCGCTGTTCGGTTTGCTTTCTCGCGAGTGTGCTCTTCCAGTGTGTTCGGAATCCGAATGCGGAAGCAAATTTCCTGCTTCGTCGTTTTCTTTTGAAGATCTCTTTCTCCTCAGGCGCTTGTGGTAATCCAGGAACAGTTTTTTTCCACTTGCATTTTCATCAAGGCTGCATCATTTGGGGGAAAAGACAGCGAAGCTGGTTTGCAGAAGCTTTGCAAAGCGATGTCTTACATTCACAGGCGAGTAGTGAGGCGCGCATTGCTGCAGGCAAGTCGCCGGGTTGTCGACCCAGAGAAAGCAAGGCGAGGTTTGCTCAGCTTCAGGAGTCGAAAGCTGGAGACGAAGAAGAAGAAAGCCTTTGTTTCCAGAGGAGGAGGTTTGTCTGTATCCATGGCTTCTAAGCGGAAGCGAGAATGGCAGGGTTCAGGAGTCGTCGAAGAGGAGAATAATGACGACGACAGCGTCAAACCATCGCCGCTGAAGAGATGTACTCCTCCTCCTCCTAAACAGCTTCCTCCCAAGTAAGTAAGCCCATTCTCTGTGTGTTTTTTCTCTGCATTTTTCTTTCTCTGTGCGTTGCAAACTCTCTCTTGACAAATGGGTTGTGGCTTAAAACCCACAAACTTGCTCGAGAATAAATGGGTCTTGCGGATACCCACAAACTTGTCTTCACTCGAGCTTTGTCTGCATAAATTCCTGAAATGACATAAGAGAATGGGATGTGCAGGCTTGTTCTCTTGCAGGCATTCTATGATGGGTTGGAGGCAGCGGTGAGTTTGCTTTCTCTACACCGCCAACGCTCTACTTTCGAATCCGTTTGCAACACTGTGGAAGCCAGCACACAAAGGTAGCAGCAGTTTGAGACTCTGAACTCCATCGCATGCAATTTCTTTTCTTCAGCTCTTGGATCGGTTCCACAAAGCTGCTGCAAAGCAAAACTGATGCAGTGTTGTATCTTGGGTGTGTTCTTGAAGACGGTTTCTTCTCCAGCACTTGGCTCAGATCAAGCACATTCTGCCGGAAGCAGTGAAACTCGAGTACGTCAAGTGTTGGGATTCAGACTTGCAAAGGAACAAGTGGGATCTGTGCATCTCTTTGTTGCCAATGCCTGCTGCTGGAGCTGCTGCTGTTGATGGTGATGATGATGAGAGTGAGCTTCTTGAGGGAGACCTTGAAAGCTCAAAATTGATCTACTCTAAACAAGGAAACTCACATATAGAGACTGTAAGACGGAGGCGAGCCTTCCATACTAGACTGCTGGAATTTGCAAGCACACATCTGGAGGTACAAGGGAGAGCATTAACTCTAATTACTACTTCCTGATGCTTCTGATGTTCTGTTAATTTTTTATTGGGTGATGGGATTTGTTCAAAGTAAAGAGGCGAGATCTGAACTTGCTTGCTTTGCAGGAAGATGATGTTCCAGAAGGTCCATTGCCAGAACGATCATTCAAGGCTGGTGGTGCATTGAATGGAAGAGGCAATTCCAAGGGGTTGCCAATCTCACAAAGCTCAGGGCAGTTGGGATCAATGAAAGCTGTTGGATCCTCTGAGTCTGATGACATAGAGGTCGAATTGCCTCCAGCCATGACATGTATTCCTCTGGAGATTAATACAACTCCTCACAGATATTCTGTTCCAGAGTCCAGGGTCTTGACCTCTACCACCCATTTTCCACAATTGTTTCACCATCAGTTTTCTTCAAAAAAGCCTCTGGATGTGGTGATGGTGAACTCTGCAGGATTGCAATCTAGCAGCTCTTCTGAGAGTTGTGAATTGGGCTTCACAACAAGGCTTTCTCACTTCTCTGAGTCATTCAAACCTCACTTCTCAGCCAGATTTGTCATTGACAGAAACATGGTCCACCATAGTAGCATGAACAATCCAATGAGCATTGACAGCCATTCCTCTCCACTTCTGAGGACACCAGTTAAAGTATCAGCAGAGGAATCCCATCATGTGAGATTATGTGCACAGACTTCTGGTGCAATTGACAACAGTGACTCCCCCTGCACACCACAGTTTCTCCCTTCTACTAGAGTCCCAACCAACAGTAATAACCTATCCGAGATTTTGTCCTCACATTCTCTTTCCAACTCTCCATATGCCACTCCTCTCAAGAAAACTGCCACCATAAGGTCCCTCTGTTTCAAGACGCCCACAAAGACACCCCTGAAAATGTCTTCTTTGTCAACACAAGGGATTTCAGCACACTGTTCTAGAAATATTGATTATGCCCAGAAAGCGAATTCCAAGGTCACTCTGACTTCTGGGACAGAGGCACCGGTTTCAAGTGGAGACATGAATGTGATACAGTGTCTTCCAGCTGAATTTGTGCATTCGGTATGTAAGCTTCATTTCCAAATCTCTCTACAAGTAGATTCCCTATGGAAAATTGCATAACTTCAGTGATATACCATGCATCAATGTAATAGGTGTTTGCAAATGGCTGTGTTCTGCACAATGACTTCTTTTCTCTTGAAACTAAAGTGGTTTTGCTATGGATTTCATTTGCATTCTAAATCAATTAGTGTGTTGATGTAATGGATGTTTGCAAAAGGCTGTGACTTTTTTTCTCTTGAAACTAGTGTGTTTATGCCATGGATTTCATTTGCCTGCAGAATCAATAAGTGCATTGATGTTAATGGCTGTTTCCAAAAGGCTGTGTTCTGCACAATGACTTCACCAATTTCTCAGCACCACCTCCATCTGAAAGAGCAGTGTTGTGTAGAGCTTGAATGTGGCGGTGAGTGCGGCAGTGTAAAAACAAGACACGTAATATGTGCCAGCTTCCTGATTTCCAAAATCTGGAGGTTAGCTTCAGAGTCATTGAAACCAAATGATACACAGAAGACAGGTGGGAGAATTTACTGCCTGTACATACTCTTTGAGGATTGATGTTTGTAATTCTTTCAATTTCTCAACTTCCTACACAAAGATCAACCTTTTGAGGTTTGAAAACTAGGATAGAAATTCAAGTGCAAAAAGCATTTGATAAAATGAGCTAGTCCCATTGTTTCTGCTTTCTGTGTGTTTAGATTAGTCCTGAACCCTTAAAACACATTATGATCCCAAAATGACTTTTTGGGGGAATGTCAATGGAAATTTAAATATTTTTCAGTTCTTTTTTCTGGGTAACATGGTGTTATGTAATTCATTTGATTTCTCCACTATACCAAGATCAAGGTTTCAGCTTTGAAAACTGGGATGGAAACTTGAGTGCAAATGAAGCATCTCAAAATTTTAGAATGCTTGAGCTATGATATTTTTTGACAAGTGTTCTCAGCCAAAACAACAAGAAGTATTGATATGATTCAAATAACGAATGCTAGATGCCAAGAAGTTAGAATTTGTGGAATTTGGCATTTGCACTGACAGCCCTATTTGCGCTATAGTGAACCAGGTCACCATGAAGGATGGATGGTAAGTGGGTCAGAAAACAGTTTTCTGTTAGGGTTGAGTTCCCTAGCTAACCATGGTGGTTAGCTCAGTTGCTTTCTTTAAAAACCTACCTACTAACCACCCACAAGCAGGTTGTTAGTAAGTAATAAAAACAGCCCTTACCTATGTATGAACCATCTACTTACCTAGGAGTTCCCTATTTTCTGACCCATCTATCTATATTTACAAGACCTACTTCTTACAGAATTGGTTATGCTGGTGAAACCAAATATTAACTCAGTTAAGGTTCATCCACAACTGATTAAAAATAACACACATCAAGTGTGTATAGTGCACTGGTGGGTGTGACTTCACTGTGGCCCCCTATTTGGGCCTCTATCTTTGTCTATGAGGTCTAACACAAAGTGTGAAGTTCTTTCGCATTCCTGCTCATAAACATGAAAAATTGGACAATATAAAGTTGTAGGGGAGGTTCCTGCACAAGTGCGTCTCCATAGGGAGGGGCACCTGAGGACATGAGCCCGTGGTATTCCCAAAGCTCAGGAGAATGCACAAGCACTAGAACCTCCCCTTACAAAAACCAGTGTTGGGCGGTTCTCACTCACTTGATGATAACCGGATTGGGTTTCATCCCGGTTCTCAATGAGACCCGAAAATGAGAACCGCCATGAGAATTGAAATGAGGGTTCTCACATTTTGAGAAGGGTCTGGTTCTCATGGTAAAAAATAAAAAGTAAAGATTAGAGTTAGGTGGAAAGTCATGCCCTGTTGGGCCTGAGTTGCACCCCCCCCCCCATTTGATGCTTCATCCCCTCCTGACTGTTGTCCGCAAAGTAGTGAAATTTTATTAAATAAGGGTATGAAATGCTGAGACTCAGGATTAAATGCACTAGGCTCGAGAACATGTATAGCTACAGCACACATAGCAGCAGCAGTGATTGGTTGAAAGCGTTCACGAAAAGAAAAGGACAGGGCAAACTCAGTATAGCACCAAATTTTGCTGCTAAACTGAGTTTCATGCCCAGTTGAAGCCCAGTGTTACTTTTTTTTGGGAAATCATGATTTGTGAGAACCGACTTGTGAGAACCGTCCTTGAGAACCGACGGTTCATAAATTTTTGAGAACCGCTGACCCTGAAAACCGCCTGACCGGATTTTTAGAAAAATTCTGAAAACAGGGGCTGGTCGCAGAATGGGGAAACTTTAAAAAAAAGAGAGAAAGAACCGAGACAGTTCTCAGAACCTGCCCTGAAAAACAGAAACTGACGGTTCTCAAAAAAAGTGAGAACCGCCCATCACTGACAGAAACAACTCTCTTTTTATTTCCTTGTTTCTTTTTCGTTTTGTAAAAATGAAATATTTCCATGGGAACGTGGGAACATATAAAATTGGGGGAGCTCCGCCAGCATAATGCCCTAT
>Ga0116229_10013595_pt1 | contig 11477 bp, 6 predicted proteins | sample S1TSphgellanicum_3_FD_87313 | JGI IMG/M metagenome (GOLD analysis project Ga0116229, IMG submission 87313) | Host-associated microbial communities from peat moss isolated from Minnesota, USA - S1T2_Fc - Sphagnum magellanicum MG | ecosystem: Host-associated > Plants > Peat moss > Unclassified... | reverse complement strand
TATTAGGAGGTTAAATGGTTACAACTCCCTCTCATCACTTGACAATGGTTTGGTCAAATGTCAATCAAAGGTTAAATTCTAAAGCTATTCATTCAACCCCAAACAAACACAAATCCCTAAGACCTAGCTTGTGAAGCTTCATGAAAAACATATACATATCTTAGAGGTGCACTTTTTGTTCACACACATTTGAATAGGAGTTCCCTTTGGAGGGTAGATTACTAGGGTGTGGTTAAGTGCTCAAGTAGCATTTGTGAAACCAAAACCCTATATAACAAGGGGTGTATCACATTGTGGCTTTGCCATTTACATTAAAAGGTCCTTCAAGATATTATAACTAATCTCAAGTTTCTAACACAAGCCAAAATATCATCATGTTTCAAAAATCCTCATGTAAAGTGTCCAAGGGACTATTACGCAGTGTAATTTAGCTCTGGAATATTCGGTGTTTTTTCTGAGGGGCTAATCACTCAGCGGAATGTACCTCCAGATGGTGAAGATGACAGTTCTGCATTGCATCCCACCTCCTCCAGGCAAACCCTTATCTACGACGGTGTGCGCTTTTTTCTGCACTCTTGTGGCTGCTGCCGAGGGACCGTCTAGAGTTTCACGTCATTTTGTTCACGATGGCGATGGCTTTTTGTTGCTGGCATTACTGTTTGTTGATTGCCGTTTCTCTGCCAATCTGTTGAGGAAAAAAAAACAAGAAAGTCCTGTGCTGCACAAATCCCTCTGCTGAAAATGGTTTGGAAACGCAAATGAAGCTTCCGGAACTTCTTGCAGTTCACTCAGCTCTCTTGCAGACTCTCTGTCGAAACTAGCGAACTCATTGCTAGACTGTTACGAGCAACGGTTGGTTTGAGGAGGAGGATGGTGGGAAGTAAGGAAGGCGATGCAGGCTCCCTGCATGCGCCTTTGTTAGGGAACTATTCTGATGACAACAGCAGGCTTAATCGTCTTGCCAACAATGATACGCAAGAACAGGATGAAGCTGAGTTTCTTGTGGAAGACAATTTCGACAGGTGTAGCAGTACTACTACTGTACCTACTAGACTCGAAGAACCTGTGCTGTTGGCCAGTGGTGGAAATCATCATCAGGTAGTCAATAATAAGAGCGATGATGAGCCATTGGAGTCGCAAGTAGTGGATTTAGTAGCTGGGAATAGGAATCCATTTCACCAAATCCAAGATGCTCACGCATCGCGTTCTACTAGAGGTCATAAGTTCTCTCGACTGCATCCTGCAATTGACGCAGAGCGCCGTCATGAAGCAGCAGCAGCCACTACAACATCGCAGCATCCTGCAAGACATGGTAGTGGTTCTTCAACAACGCGAAGTCTGCGCAACCCGCTGAAACAAAAGTCCTTTGTGGTAAGAGCTGCACGCAGTGCCAGAAGCGATCCCAAAAACTTCCTCTTCACTGTATTACAAGGTGTGATTCTATGGCCGAAGTGGAGCTGGGCGGCAGTGGCCTCAAATTCCAGTCTTACGATCTTATCGTTGAAACAAGGTCAGAATCATCAAGTCCTGGTGTTTTTTCTTTAGAGAAATGCCTTGAAGAAAGATCTGCTCTTTGATCTGATAATCAGAGCAAGCATTATGAACTACTACTACTGCACTTTGATTGCCAGGAGAGAGAGAGAGAGTTGCAATGCTGCACTGTAGTCATTTTCTTTGTGTTTTATGTTTGTGCCTTTCATGCTCAAAGTCACACATTACATGTGATGGGATGTCAGGGATGATTTGCAAATGTAAGCAACTGGTGGCTGTGCATATGTTCTGAACATTCCAGGGATGTTTTTGTACAGTATATTTGTAAGAGTATTTTTTCTGGTGAGGGAATTGATTTGAGCTTGAGATCATCATGGCTTTGCAGGGTTTCTTGCAGGCTTGGCCTCAATACTATGCGTTATACCTTTCCCAGATCCATTTAGTGAATTGAACTCAATTGCACTTTGGGCTGTAGTGACAACTGATCTTCTTTTAGAGGGCAACATTGGCCTTTCTGTCAGCAAAGGGTTCAACAGAGTGTTGGGGACTCTCGCTGCAGGCCTGATTGCGCTGGCACTGAATCAGATTGGTCCACTTCTGGGGTACCAGATATATCCATACTTTGTGGTAAGGAAATTGTTAGTCTGAGTTTGGCATTCTGGTGCAAATAAGTGCTTATGGGACCAGGAATCAACTTTTTGCTTTAAATGATGAACTCTTCAGTTGGTGTCAGTGATCTCTGTGCACCAGTGCCATCACTATGTTGTGGAGCTAATCAACTGATTTTGTTCTGAAAATGCATGAACTGCACAGGTTTTCATTGTCATGTTTGGGGGTGCTGTCTTCCGCTTTTTGAAAGGAATTCCACCTTTAAAGGATCAGTGGGGCTATGCCTTCACTGTGGCAACCATTGCATTTCACCTTTTTATTATCACTGCCTACACACAACCAGAGAGGTGGACATTGCCCATGTTGAGGTTCTCCATGATCTTGCTGGGCTTCTTCATGTCAACTCTTGTCAACTTGGCTATCAAACCCATATATGCTGGAGACACCCTGCATAAACTTGTGGCAAAGAATTTTGAGACTGCTGCTTCTGTGATTCAACGGTGCAGTCCATAACCTGTACTCAATAGATAGTTTTAAGTGCATGGTAGCAACAATTGTGCGCTTTTCCGTAGGCTTTTTTTCTGCCCCAATTTGTGGTTTGCACATGAGAGTAAAGGAGTTTTCTCTCTCCAAACCTCTGGTTCAAGTAAGCATGGAGGTTATGGGAGACACTTTGTTTGCAGGTGTGTTGAGGAGTACATCAAAGATACGAAGCTAGACCATGTTCCTGATATATTGTGTGGTCTCTCTGTGGATGATAAGATCCACCAGAGCTATCATGAAGTGGTGATGTCTGACTCAGATGTTGACAAATTGGTGAGTCCAGATTGACCTTTCAAGCTGTCTTGTGTGGCTTTTTCAGTTCAACTTGATTTGAATCACATTCAACTCTGGTGCATTTTAACTGCTGGGCTACCAGATTATTAGATGCAGTCCTAAATTGTCACAGTGTGCAAACAGGGCCCATGAGCAAGAAACTCAACCACTTTGCTGGAATCTGTAGATGTAGCTTTAGTCTTGTGCGTCTCTGTCAAACTTGTTGATGTCATACTTGAGAGCTGAGCATCCAAACATTTCAGGGACAGTGAATGTGTTCTATTGTGACTTGGTTGCCTTGTGGTTGTGCAGCTCAGTGCAGTACACTGGGAGCCTTGTCATGGTCCATTCTTCAGGGGATATCCCTGGGACCTATATGATGACATCACTGACTCCCTTCGCTACACTTTGTATGATGTTATTGCCCTCGACTCATGTTTGCGTGCCAATATTCAAGCTCCCAAGAATTTGAGGGAACTTTTTGCAAAGGTTTGTCCACACTTTTGTCACTGTTGTGTATGCTGGGTGCAGTTGATTGTTGAATTGATAACCTAGTTGCTTGTGCATTTAGAACAGCTGAAGAAGTCAGTGGAAAGTCAATTGGGCAGCTCACTGCTATTCATGATGAAGGTGATGATCATGATAGAGTTTAAGTTCCCTTTTTAAGATTATGACTGCACTCATTCTTTTCATGTTAGTTTTGCTTTTGGTGGAACTGAGACAACACTTCCCTTCAAAGTGTTACTGTGGAGATTTCTCTTCAATCTCATAGATTAGCATATAGCAGACAATACTTCAATTTAAGGCATGCTTGATGAGGTTACTGCCAAGCTTATCGTTTAAACCCTGTTCCTGCCCTGTAAATCTTTCTGCTTAGATTGAAGTCTCTTTTCTGGCACCTCCTTACTGGTGTTCCCAAGGAGCTCAATGGAAGTGTGCCTATCCATCTGTCAAGGTGATTTCTATGATTCATTTCCGGTCATGAGCGACAAGAGGTTTTGAGATGTAGTGGTGCTGCAGGATATGGACGTTATTGCTAAAGAATGTGCAAGTGTGCTGCAAACTTTGGGTAACAGTATCAAAAACATGGAAAAGTTTGCATCTAATGATATAATGCGCAAAGCACAGGAGGCAGCTGTTTTGCTTCAATATAAGATATATCTCCACACTCATCTTCTTTTAGGTAGTGGAGCACCAAAGTCCCCCAGGTATCCATTGTATATGGCTTCAATTTCTCCATTTTCAAACATGCAACCAAGGGAATTGTCACAAGATCATAATAGTGCATTTCCTAGAAGTTGGACTGGAGCTCAGCAATATTCAACAAGTGACCATTGGAAGGCAGATGACAACAATGGTAAGGAAACCTTTTTGGGAGAGGGAGATGAAGGTGCTGCACATGGCTCATCTGTAGTTGGTCAATATGGTCCTATTGAAAGAGAAGAACATGATGACTTGGTGGGTGTAAAGATTGGGTCACCAGGGAAACCTCCCATGTATGGCAGCTGGTCACAAGGCACATCCAAAAACCTTATGGACTCAAGATTTGGAAAGCTGAAGCTGAGGCATAATCCTGTGCCGACATGGCAAGATGACACACCTGGTGTGGTCATTTCAATTCCTGATGGACAGTTGTCCAGAAGCTTACCAGACCGGGAGACTCCACAGCTAGAAGGAATTCCTATCCCAGGCAAGAGCGCTCCAGGGCCAATTAGGCAAGTTCGATGGCAGGAGCAGTTCATGCAGCGACGGTATAGTTTAGGTCGTAACTGGGATGGCTCACTTGAGAGGATCTCAGCGTTGTCATTGGTCAAGTTTGCTTCTCTACTGATTGAAGTTGTTTCAAAGCTTAATTATGTTGTTGAAAGTGTAGAAAACCTTAGTCAACAGGCAAGGTTCAAGGAGCTAGCTACTGAGTAGGTTTGGACTGGCACACTAGGTCAAATGTCTGAGGTGATCAAATTGTGAGGAGTAGAGACTGTGTGAGTCAGCTTGCCACTCTGAAGAACAGACCCGGTGAGGTGAACTTGACAACTAATGGTTGCTGCCTTTCCACTTAGGTGGTGATAAGTGCCTCAAGCTGTTACAAACTCGAACCATATAGCTAAGATGTTGCCAGTGTCTGACAAGTCTATGCTGTTCCAAGTATTGATGTACTTGTAGTAGTTATCATCAGATTCTTGGCTCTGTGGTTTGGGCTGGTTGAGAAAAAACACTTTTGAGAAAGGAACATGGAAGTCTTGGGAGACTATATTCAGGCAGACTCGGTATACCTCCACTCTTTCTGCAGTGTTGTTGTGTGATGAGTTTTCTGCTTGATGGTAAATTTTATTTTTCCTAATTTTGTTCCCTTTTTCAACTGATTATTCTTCCCATTGCTTCTGGAAATGTGAGAGAAACTGGGGACATATTTTTTGTGTGAAAAATGTTTGCCCCAAGTTTTGAGGAAATTCTTTTATGTTAAATCACCCACTGTTGGTAGCTGATGAAGTGGGGAGAAATGGCAGCTAATCACGGCTAATCACGATGAAGGTGATGGTCTGGTACTCTGAGCAATACCATCAAGGTTTTCACTGTAAGTGTTGTTTATTTGTTTAGTCAGGCATGATGGTTATAACTATTTTGTAAGTTTTTTTCCTGCAGTCTCTGATTTTTCTCTGCTGGAAATGACAGAGCAGTGTGGACACACTCCATGGCAAGGGGGGCATTGTCTTTTTTTTCTCTCACGCATGTCAGCCAAAGATTGAAGAAGGGCTAATCTGACAAAAGAATTTCACAAAGAATGCAGTCACAGAGTGGAGAAGAAAGAATCTGACAAAAGAATGGAACCAAAAATGCAGCCAAAAAATTGGAGAAGGAAGGACCTGACAAGAGAATCTAACAAAAATTGCAGGCAAAGATTGGAGAAAAAAGAACCTGGAAAAAGGAATCTCACTAAAATTGCAGCCAAAAAATTGGAAAAGAAAGAACCTGACAAGAGAATCTCATAAAAATTGCAGGCAAAGATTGGAGAAGAAGGAACCTGATAAAAGAATCTCACAAAAGATGCAGCCAAAAAATTTGAAAGGAAAGAATCTCACAAAAGAACCTCACAAAAATTAATTAGAGAAGAAAGAACCTGACAAAAGAATCACAAAAGAAATGCAGCCAAAACATTGGAGAAGGAAGAACTTAATTGTTGTAATCTCACAGAAATTGCAGCCAAAGATTGGAGTTCTAGAGAGAAAAGAACCATGCCTTGAATTTGAAGGGCCTATGTGCCCTTCACCTACACAAAACTACCCTTCACACTGGAAGACTAGCACATTGGCTAACTCTTGAAATTCATTTATGAGTTACCAACTCAACAATGTTAGCATTGGGATCCCTTTGAAGTTGCCACCAATTTCCATGGATCCTCACGTTCATTGTCTGGTTGGCAAAACTTTAGATTCAACCATGAAAGCTCCACTTGCTTGGAGCTTCAATCTAGCTTTGAAATATATCACACCCTTGCTTGATTATGGCTGAAAATTTTACCAAAATTATAATCACATTTGTGAATTAGTAGATTGGATCAAAATTCTTCAACTAGAGATAACATGATTGTGAGAAGGCCTTGGGGCTTTTAGGGGTTGAAGGCTCATCAAAAGTTAAATATTTTTCTAAGCCCTTTCTCGCAAAAAGAAAAGAGAAAACATATGTTGCAAAAGCTACATTTTCTCAAGCATAGAGAATATTTACTATCAGCTACATTTCTCAAGGGCTCTTATATCTTTCACATCTTTCCATACAAAGTATATTTGCTCCTAGTCACCAATTAGTGCAAGCCCACAAGTGCTAAGGCATGTTAAAACATCAAAGTATGTAAGTCCCCAATTTCATCTTCTGATGTTCTTATCAAATTATGTGAAGTTTTTTTTCAACATAAAAAAACTAACCCTTCACATTGAAGGATTCAACAAAATGTTGCCCAATATTTTGCCCATTCATTGGAAGGGCTAGATCTGCCATTTGAGGGCATTGATGCCTTCAAATTGAAGGCCTCCTGTAACTGAGTCAAAGAACCTAACAAAAGAATCATGAAAAACTGAATGAAGTCAAAAATTGGAGAAGAACGAACACTGGGTGTCAGACAAAAGAATAGCAAGCACCAAACAAAATTTGCAGCCAAAGATTGGAGAAGAAAGAACCTGACCAAAGAATAGAAGAATTGAAGAAGAAGAAGAAGAAGCTGTAACCAGTTGGTTGATTTCTAGAAGTAAATTATACCTTGAAAATCATCTGTAAAAATAATAAAAATTCATACCTAAATTCACTGCTACAAAAAAGGGTTGAAAATCACCATGATCAACCATGAAACAGTCTCTGCTTCAAAAACTAGATTATTGCTGCAATCAGTGCAGCTTTACAGTAGTTGCATCATCAGACTAACAAGCACTACCTGGCCATGTAACTAGTATCCATTGATGAGATGGTAGCACAGGAAGCAGTCAGTCCTTCTCCACCACCACCTTCACTGAGTCTTCTAGACTTCCTGGACTGCAGGTTTGAAGCAAATCTTCGTACTGCAGCTGCTGCAGCTGCTGCAACCGTGTCATGAGGTGGTACCACAGGCATTTGTTGTCTGGCATCTTCCAGAAGTCGGCGAGCTACAGTGATGGTGGGTCTGCAAGCAGCTTCAGGATGAGCACACAGCAGAGCTAGCATAAGAAATCTGTGCATATTTTCCAGATCATCATTGCTGTTTCCCTGAGAGTCCAAGTTGTTCATCATCCTTGGGTCCACAACTTGGAGCCAGTTTCCAGATTTCACTAGAGCATTAGCCCAGCCTGTGATCAAAGAGAAGCTGCCTTTGCCTCCATCTGCAGCAGCTGGATCAGTACCAATTAGCTGCACAGCTTTGCGGCCACTGATGAGCTCCAGCAACACCACACCAAAGCTATAAACATCGCTGCGTTCCGAGAGTTGGCCGTAGAGTGCGTACTCGGGTGCAATGTAGCCGAAGGTGCCTGCCGTTCTGGTTGTCATGTGGGTCATTCCTTCCGGTGCGAATTTGGCTAAGCCGAAATCCGCGACTCTTCCATTGAAGTTTGAGTCCAAGAGTATGTTGCTGGATTTGATGTCGCGGTGCAGGATCGGAGGCTGAGCTCCATGGTGCAAGTAGTCGATTCCTCGAGCCACGTCGATGGCGATCTTTTGTCTAGTAGGTCAATCTAACAATCTGGGTCTGGACTCTACATCAGGAGCAGCAGCAGCAGCAGCAGCTGAGGCCGGGCTGAAAAGAAAGTCGTGAAGACTGCCGTTTTCCATGAAGTCGCAGACGATGATCCGTTGATGGTCAGCTTCAACACCGGTGCCCACAGTTGCGATGCAGCAACCTCGAAGTGTGACCAAATTCTTGTGTTTCACACTGGCAAGCGCCTCCACCTCGCGTACGAAGTCGTCCACCCCCGTGGGTGAGCAATTTTTGAACCTTTTCACCGCGATGTCTGTCTGATCTTCCAGTACTCCTCGATACACGTTTGCGAAACCGCCTGAGCCCAGGACTCTCTCCCTCGCGAAGTTATGCGTTGCGGCTTTGATCTCATCTAGACTATACCACAGCATCGAATAGTCGGCATTCACGCAAGTCGAGCCTTGAGCCATCCTATGCGTCATTTGTTTCATATACGCTAGCTGCTTCGCGATGTCCCTGCGTCTGTGGACATAAAAGATGAGGATCGCCGCACCCGCACTCACCACAACCATACTTGTAGCGCCGATGATCAGATAGACAACCAGCGAGCTTCGATTCTCAACCGGGTAAGGAAGTACGTCCCAGAGACAAACCACTGCAGTCGGATCAAGAGGTCCGGCTTGCTGCACATAAGCTCCGACGTAGAGCGTCGTGTAATTGTAGCAACTGAAACTGTTCCCATTTGCCTGCATCTCAAGATCCGCGCTTGCTGAGAACATCTCTTTGATGCAAGCCGGGCAAAGCGTGGAGTAAGAGTTGCCGACGCCGAGAACTCCATTACACGAGGTATTCACTGTCGCCAGGACTGAGTCTGAAAGCAGCTTCCTGAAGTCGTCGACCGTCTGAACGTGCTTACAATTGTCTGTGCCTCGAGCTATGGTAGTCGCAGAGAACTTACACATGTTGCTGAAGTTGGCAGCACTCGCGACCCCTTGCTTCGCGAGCTGAATCTCGTAAGCTTGCACACACGCAGACGCCATCTCTGCCGGCACTAGGAAGAAACCCGTCTGCCTGAGGTACTCCGATAACACCATCTCCAGTCCGTGGAACACAGCCAAGCACCTCTCCGCCGTTTCGATGGATTCGTCTCCAGCTTGCTGCGCAATATATGGAAACTGATCCAGCGCTGTGAAGTTCAAAGCTGGACACTGCTGCACAATCTCGGCCGCGGACTCAGAACTAGGCGAAGGAGAAGAACTAGGACTCGAAGACGACGACGTCGTAGACACCGCTGCAGAGGAGAGTTCTCGTCGAGTCCGCAAGCCTCCAGGTACTCGACCACATGCTACCGAATTCATCAACACGACAATGCAGATGCAATACACGACTCCAGCTAGTTGAATGCTCCTCGGCCACCACTGCAAACAGTTGTACCGCTGCAACTGCAACATCGACCCACCTGAGCTAGACCACCTCAAAGATCCTCGTCTCTGATCCCAGCTGCTGGTTCTCATGCAAATTGACCCGACACCCATTATCGTCTCTGATCAGAAGCTGATCTCTATCCATATCCTCTAGCTCCTCAGCTGCCGCCTCTTCCTCCTCCTCCTCCTCCTGCTTCTCTTCCTCTTTCTCCTCCTGCTTTGTGTTTCCAACACAGCTTAGACTAGTCTATTTTTCAATGAGCGTAAGCGTAACTCTTGTGCAAATCTTGAACTTCTTGTTGCTCTTGTTTATCCATTCCTCCACCAGCTTTGCTGTTTTATTACAACCTGAAAACAACCTAACTCGATGATCCGAGGAAGATGAAAGAGATCTAGCACTAGATTAACATTATTTGTCACACAGTACCAGATTGCAGGTGGTGACTCTAATGTTCCCTTGCACCGACACGAGTACTATCAATTGTTGTTGCAGCATCAGCTTTGATCAAGATCACACCAAACTTTTTTGGCGTTCCCCACCAGGTAGGGAAAAAGAGGAGAGAGTGGAAACCTATCTGACGAATTTAAGTCAAAACACAGGGAAAATTTTCAACTTCTTCTTGAATCACGGTTCTACAGGGAATCCTAACAAACCTGTCTCTTCATGTCATGAATTGGATGAAGCTTTATTTTATCTCTTGAACTAGTGCACACTCATCAATTATTCAAAGATCTCAGGGTTCATTTCAAGCAGAGGAAAAAGTGTGGACTTTTTTTCCTTGGGTTCTGAAATCACTAGAACAAAATGTGGTGCAGTTCAGTAATCCGTATTCACCAGACCACTGAATTCAGTACTTTCCATATTCACTAAACAAGTGAATTTAATGCTTTTCAACTAATTCTTCTTTAGGGAGATCAGTGAATTCATTCAATATTTAGTGAAATCATTTGACATACAAAGACACCTTTTATTGCAATGAATGAACCCAGATCTTCTTCATAACAGGGTGGGACTGTTGAAAATCTTTTAAGTGGTGTTTTTTTCTTCATGCCCCCAAGAACTCTCAAAAGTTGAGTTTATGGATGACTTCCAGAGTTCAAGTGCATATTGTGATGTTGCACTAGCAAGCCATCACCTTGTCAAAGTGTCTGACATGAGGAGGATCATGCTATGGTTAATATGTTGGTTCTGCAAAAACCTATGATTATAAATTATTTTCTTTTAAAAAAAACATCAGATGGGCTTGCAAGTCACAGAATTCTTCTGCTTTTGGGCTGGGTGATATCTAGCCCACTTAGGCTGGTCCGGATCACAAACACCTGGTCACAGTGAACCCAGACCAGCCTAAGTGGGCTAGATATCACCCAGCCCACTAACACACGACCACAGTGAACTAGCACCCACCAGCACACCATCCACTGGATGTCCATTATGATGACTCGGTTATGGATGAACGTCAACAACTGAGTAAATATTTGGTTTCATCTTGGTAACTGGTTCTGTAGGAAATAGGTCTCATACATAGGCAGATAGGTAGGAAAATAGGCAACTTCTAGTGGGTTGTTAGTCTGTAAGTAGGTAGAGAAAAAAAAAACTGAACTATGGTTAGCTCGTAAACTTGAACCCCAACAGAAAGCTGTTTCCTGACCACTTACCATTCATCCTTCATCGTGTGCTGGTGGGTGCTGGTTCATGTGGCCCTAACACACTGCCCTTTTCTGGGTTTTAGACCATCCGGTTCCAATTTCATAACCCCTGGTGCACTTTTAGAACCCTTAGTTATGGGAAGGTTAGCTGGGGAACAAGAACCCAATGAAAAAAATGTCCTGTCCATGCACCATCCATCCATGATAGTGCATTTGTGGGTGCTGGTTCACTGTGGCCCACAACTTCCTGTAGCACCAGGAAGGCGGTTTGCATTTGCCCCATAAGCGAAGAGCATAGTTTAGGTTGCATAGTATTGTGGTTTTCCCTTCCG
>Ga0116229_10013592_pt1 | contig 11478 bp, 4 predicted proteins | sample S1TSphgellanicum_3_FD_87313 | JGI IMG/M metagenome (GOLD analysis project Ga0116229, IMG submission 87313) | Host-associated microbial communities from peat moss isolated from Minnesota, USA - S1T2_Fc - Sphagnum magellanicum MG | ecosystem: Host-associated > Plants > Peat moss > Unclassified... | reverse complement strand
TTGCAATCGGGTTATTTAAGGTTTTAATATAAAACCCGATTGTCTGAGATCACACAAAATCGGGTTTTATTTTGAAAATCGGGTTTTAATAGGGTGCGGACTGCGAAAGAAGGCAACGGTAACTTGGCAACCCACTCCGTATTCAGAACTTTGAACTTCAGAGGTGGGCAATTGGTAGTTTGGCTGTTAGTGTACTGTACCTAGGCTTGAAAACTGGGGCTAGGTGCACATGGCCTCGATTAATGTTACCCGGAATAAAACCATGGTTTTGATACAAATCGGGTTTTATTCATTTAAACCTTAAACCCGATTTGTCGGGCGGAAAAAATCGGGTTTTTACCACCCTTGGTTCATGGAGAATAAAAAGCTTGATGAGAATTGCAACATTTTGAAAAGATGGAACTACCACTTGAGTGAGGATGATGGACATGCTAACCCAAGCAAGGATGATAAAAATGCTTACCATGAAGAGACTTTGCCTAATTTGTGCCTCATAACACATGGCCTTGTAGTGCAAGACTTGTGTGTTGCTAAGTTCCAAAAACATGCAAGAGGACAAAAATGAACATCAACTTAACTGGGAGTTGTAATGCATATAAGTCTACAATAGATTTGGTTTCACGTTTATTTGTATAGTTGTTGGGACCTACCAAACAATGAAAACATCCTTTAAGGTTTGCGAAACACAAACATGTGTTTGGCACCTTGAGTTAACCTTTTGTTGGATACGTCTCTTGTCCATTTTGTAGGGATGATTCTTATAAATGTGTCATTTGTCACTTATATGTCTCTCTTATACTAATAGTGTATTAGTGAACATTTTGAAAACAAGGTCTTGGGTATTTTGAAATAAATCATTTTTCTATTTGCTTTGCTGCATGCTTACTTGAAATAACTTGTGGTTTTCATTTGGTAATTATCCATACAACTTAAATCATTATTAACCACATTTGTGTGTTGGAGACATTGGGTCATAATGTAAAAGGGATTTCACCAACTCACAAGCGATGGCCTTGAAGACGATAGTGAAATCTCAACATGTGGTGGAGTAGACCAAACAAACACACCTTAACAAAAGGAAGAATGTCAAAAACAATTAGAAAATCACATCATTATAATATTACAAAAAATGGGCGCTCATCAACATCAGTGGCCTTTAATAAACAAGACACATCTAGTAGTGATAGTAGCTTTAGCCATGGTTCAAATCCAAATGGGGATGAAAACATCCTTGTTATTAAATAAATAGTTGCATTACAAGTTGCATCTTTAGTTGTGAAGGAATTGAAGAAGCTAGCCAACAAACAAACTGTTACACCCACATGTACACCATAGGTGACTTACTCCCCTACTCACTTGCTTGGTTTTTTTTTGTTCACCGCCACATCTTGTTATTCTTAAGAGTCATAAAATTTAACATTGATAAAAAAAACCATTATTTAAAAAGTGGTTGAAAGGAATTTTTCAAGTTTGTTAAAGGATAATGAGGTTGAAGTTTTATGTAGCTTAGAACACACACATGTACCCACTATTACATGTTCGTAAAACCACGTTAGGGGGAAAAAAAAACTGTAAAAATGGCATAATAGAAGAATCCATGGTTTTCACATGTGGATATTTGTCCTTTGAATCAATTGCAACTACTATGGATTTAACTTCATCTTGCTACATGCTAATAATAGCCCACCAATGTGCTTATAGTGATGAAAAAGGTTTTTTGATTAAATATATTTTGTTTAGGGGTTTATGGTCATGCCCATTTTAGTGCATAGTGGGAACATTATAATGAGCTCCAAGGAACAAAAAACAAGTTGTGCTATGCTATTGTGGTAGGCATTATGGAATGAGTCTTGTATACCATAGCTTATTTCATGAAGTCTACCACAACTTGTTTCATGCAGCATTCCATGGAGTCTTTAAACAAATAAATTGTTATTACATGATTATGTTGTGATGTTTATAAACAACTTTGTTTGTTTTGGCTCTTGTTATTCTAATGTGCTTATCATGCATGCATTTCATTTGTTGATTGTTGAAGTCCCACATTTGTTTTGTGGATTTACAATTTTGGTGATTGCATTGTAGAATATGTGATTAACTTCACAAACAATATGTAGAAAATATGTCTATAAGGTGTGTTCAAGTCATATATGTACTTGATGGTAAGTGCCCCACATAAGTGGGGTTGCCTTGGGTTGGTTAACATGCTTAGCAAATTTTGTCACACATTTTGGTGTTGCTTGTCAAAGAGCTTCACTTGATAAATTTTCTACCCTTTCACAATCTATGGAGGTAATGTTTATTTAATAGGGGTTTGCTTTTGATTTTTTTGAGCTCCTAGCTTCAACCTTCACAATTGTTCATGTTCTAGTTATATTGGGTTATGGTTGTCAAGTCCAATGATAAGCACTTGCTCCATTCATATGGATCTTATCCATATAAGCTTAGTTACCTCTCATCTATAAGGGAGATGAAGTCTATTGCTTTGGATTTCACTTTAGCAAATGGTGCACACCAAGTATCAATATATGGAAACAAATGTATCAAGTGTAATCTATTGATGCCTAGTACATTTCCTTTTCATATTGGATACGCATGTGAAATGTTTTGGTTTAAATCTTTTTTGTTGCTATGATTTGAAGTAAATTACCCATATGCACAATTTGCTTGATCAAAATCCCCTAATTGTTCAATTGTATGCAACTAGTTCAAATGCAACTTTTACATGATTTTTTATGGACTTGTTGGTTAGGACATTAGTAGTTAAATACAGAACAATATGGTTCATTTGCAAGTAAAAGGGTTATGTCAATGGTTATACCATTGTTTAGTTGACTTTGTGTATGTCAACTATCTTGCTTGTCTAATCAAAGTTGTTATTTGTTATTTGGTTTTGTTAATTTGTATCTTGCCATGGATATCGAAGTAAAGCTTATAAATGCAAGGAAGCTTTGTTGCAATAGATATAGCTTTTTCTACATGGTGTATAGAAGCATAAAAAAAAACCAAAATCAACAAATTATTTATTTTTGTTGCATGTCACTATGTGCCCCCACACCAACCAACATGCATACCATGTTGTCATGTTAGGGGTAGATTGATAACCTTATCTTGATGCATTGGAGGGCCTTTGCTCAAATTGACATTCATTTTGAAATGGGAAGAAATTTTGAATGTTAATGAAGAGATGTGTTGATTATTCCATCATTTTCTTACATCTATGTGCCTACATGTAAAGATTTGAAGAAGATAAATTATTTTGATTGCTTGATAGCCTCCATACATGCATTAGGAGATAATTGTGCATGAAAACTAAATTAATTTGATTGAAATTTCAAGATAAACTAAAAAAGAACCCACATGTTTGGTCCTACATGCTTGGTTTTAATTGAACATCGTATTATTCCCATTAGGTATGCATCTAGACCATTGATATCTAGTTGCAATGTAAGATTTGCTCCCACATTGGTATCTACACATTTATCTTTCTCTTGTAGATATTTGGCATGTTGATTGCATTAAAGAACTCCGTTCCATTTGCACAAGTTTTGTCATGCTCCAAGGTTAATTACAAGGCCTAGCTTTTATGTGTGGGTTGTGTAGGTTCATTTTGTAACAATTTAAATATAGTAGCAATAGATCATGTAAAGAACAAGGATTTTATCTTGGCAATATGCAAACCTCCTTAATTGTACTTGTTGCAAAATTGTGAAAAGGGGGACCTAGGACAACAATAAATCAAATGATGTTGTTATGTGAGAAACATGTACATTTGTTTTATGCATAACTTGCATATACTTTATTTTGCACTTCATAAAGAAAACCTTTGACCTTATGAGAGAGAACTGCTTATAAATTTTATTTATGATGTTAGTGATGAAGAAATCGTCCATTAGTGCTATGAATTTAGGGTTTAGGGTTCTGAAAGTATAGATTAAAGCCATGGCAAGGAAGGAATAATAGTTTATTTGATGAATGGGTTGGATAAAGTGAGATTGACCCGTCTTTTGGTGAATGGTTTCAATCAACACCAATTTTTTTTTAAGAACGGTGGGTTATGGATCTTGGCGGGTTTGTTGAGTCGTTCAACATGGAAAGTTGGGTTTTATTGTTTCCATTAGCACCAACTTTGAGTAAAATTCCAATTTTTTGCATACATCAGGCAAGAAACATTACAACAATTAATGTCTTTGGATTAATGGTTTTGGTCATAACCTTGTTACATTTTTCATGTTGTGCGTATTTTAGTTAATGCCACAAGACCATTGTTAGATCTATGACTTTTGATAATGGGTTTAAGTGTTATATGTGTTGTTTGAGATTAGAATGACACATCAAATAAAGCTCATGTAGCAAGCCCAAGCCAAGGAAGGACAAAGAATGTTGGGGCCAATGTTCAAGGGAACACCATGGCTCCAATACAAAGTGCCCAACATGGTGGCACCTTGGTAGGTTGTGGTGGGAAGACATGCATGCACCACGCTGGAAGGTCTGAATGGAAACAACCATTTGGCCATTGTGGGCACACAACATAATGGGGGCCTTGTAGACAAAGACAAGAATGGCAAAATTGGGGTCTAGGACCAAGCCATGGTACCGAAGGCCTTGCAAATTGCCATGGGCCTTATGGAAGGATTAGCATGAGAATGTGTGAACCATGTTGTGCTTGGGGGGGGTGGGGGGCGGGGTAAGTGTACATGATCAAGTTGTTTCTCAAAGGTGGCATTTGCCATAGTTTGTAGCTAGACAACCAATAGAAGCCCAAGGGTAGCAACCCCCACAAAACCAAATGGGCTTGGACCCTGAGTTGGAAGAGGAGTTGGATTAGGATGTTCCACGGAAGTATCTGGTAGATTGTCAATTTAAACAATGACATTCAAAGAGAACCATAGAAGTTGAAACCATAGAAATAAAGGCTCAAAACTAGGGCTGCCATTTCATAAGGTGTAGGTGACAAAATACGAAAAATTTGATGGTGCATGTGCAAGAAAGGACACATGGGCAATTAAGTCATGTGCATTGCACATTTAGGATATGGTAGTGATTAAGGTGACAGACCAAAAAGTTTTAACATGATTACATTTCGCAAGCAAATGGATGAAAATTTTGAATACTTAGGTCATGAGCTAAGTGACACTAGCTTTAGGGATAGTGTTGGGTGTTACATGAAAGAAGAACGAACTAGGTTGAAGAAACGGTATGTGGAGCGAGGTAATAAAACTTGGCCTATTGGAATTGACCGGAATCAATGGGACAAACTTGTGGCATACTGGCAGGAACATGAAACGCAAAAAAAGTTTGAAAACATGGTTGATTCAAGAGGTGTAGTAAAAAAGGTAAATCACCTTGGTCATGGTGGCAAGGCATTTACAGAGGCGAAACTAATAAATCTATGCTTGTTGAATCTAGGCACATCACTTACTAAGTAATGTTGACATAATAACACATGCATGCCACATATCTTAGGTAATTGCAATTGACATGCAATATGAATTTTGACAAAAATCCAAGCACCATCAAAACCCATCAATATCAGAAGTGGCTGCCATGGCATTGGATTCTACTGGAACACCTAGCTACCCAGTAAGTATACCCATCTACATTACGTATTTACTTGAATTACATAGGGTTTGAGTAAACATCTTGAATTCAGGTGGGAATTTTATGGGAATTTTGTTGGGCAGGCATCAAATTTTCCCGACTTGGCCTCTCGCATTGCTACCATTGGAAACAAAGTTGCCAGTCATGAGTGGCCAAGTATTTCAAGTTCTCGAGGCCTGCAATGTGAATGCTAAGGTCATGGATAAGTAAAATGCAACTGTAAAAATCTTGATGCAGCAAATGTTAGCAGCTCCAGAGGAAGGTATGCCAATTGTACGCAACACTTTGCAAGTGAAACAATACTAAAAGCAGTGGCTTCTAAATCCCCTAAGGACATGGGTACATTCCCATTAGCCAACATGAGGTTATGCATACATGCTTTATAGTCTAGCTGGGTTAAGCATAACAATGGTTAAAAATCACCAGATGGTTGCACCATTTAGCCCCTAAAGCCCCTAATTTTTGTCATGGAAAAAGGGTAGGGCAGCAAGTGGATGATTCTATCCTAAAATATGTCCCCAATTATGTACTAGTAAGAGATGATGTGGGGGCAATGGGGTGACAAGACAAGAACATACCTTCAAGTTGGGGGATTTGGAGAAAGAGGTGGTTGTGCCAATGGGAGCAACCTTAAATACCCCAACTTTAAGGTACAATATGGATGGCAACCCCTAGTATAAATCAAGCTCTAAGGCTAGAGTTCACATTAGTCAATTACAATGATATGTGTGACATTGACATATGTATATGATGCTAACATGTGTGATATGTGTGACATGCTTTAAATAACAATAGTTGCATGGCTTGAACAAGTTTCATTCAGTGGGCAAGGAAATACAATCCTAATACTAGTAGAAGCAATAAATGTTGTTCCAAGGTTTTTTTTCCTACACTAAAAGGAGCCATGGACATGTATTAAAAAGAAGGGGTGTAATCCATGGGGTTGGTGGGTGGTAGAAATTGTAAGAAAAGACAGCAATGTTTGTGCCTCAAGGAGGTGTCAAAACTTGACAACAATCTGTTGTTTCAAAGGTGGTGGATGTAGGAGACGTAAGATGGCAAGAGGTAAATTTATTTCAGTAAGCTATTTCATGGGTCCCATTAGGTCCATGGTAGTTACTATTTTTTTTGTTTTTGAGATGTAGCATGAATGGCAATCATCCCACTAGAGATTTAGTGTGAGTGGCAATGATCCAACAAAAGACTCAGCTTTAATTTCCAAAGGTTTGAGAAAAATGTCAAAACAAGTGAAATCTACTTGAAAAAGTACAATAAATAATATAAATTTGGTGAAACTTGCATTGTAATTGCATGCAATATGACACCCTTTCCTCATGTTAGCATAATTGATGATTTGGAGATGTGGACTCCTCTTATGGCTGTGTTACCCAACAATTGTTAGGTTAGAGATTCTAGTTTGGTTTGCACATGTGATATTTGTAATATTTAAAAGCAATTGAACTAGACTTGAGGGTTTTTTTCTTACCACCAATGTGAACGTTGTATTGTTTTATAATGTTAAAGCATGTGATTAATATGGTTAGATTATTGTGCTTTGGAATCATTATGAAAAAAAGGTGTTTTGCAACTGGTTTTACAATTCAAAAATATAGAGGACATTTGCAATTCGCTATATTTATATGCTATGAGTGCTAATGGACAAGTTGCATGAGTTTTAGAATTGCAACTCACCGTATGTATGGTGCAATTCATTGCAATTCAATTGCAAATCAATCAAAATAACTCATTTTCAACTTATGCAACTCCATTATAATTGCACCCATGATGTCATGTTGACATCATTGATTGTCATTCATTTATTAAAATTTGACATGTGGCACTATGAAATTTTTTTAACATAAAAATGATTTTCTTTTCAAAATATTGATCTCCATTGTTCATTATGATTGTTAACGATGGTTTGAAATTGTGACATGTGGCACAATAAAAAATTGCCACATATCATATTTATTATATTTTGGAATAAATTTAAAAAATCTATTTTAGTAATTAAATAAGTTGTACATAACCATAGGTTGGTAGGTCTTAAGACCTACATACCTATGTATTTACCTAAGATCTACCTACCTCGGTAGGTAAAAAATTAGAAGAATAACCATGAATTTTTTTTTAAAATTATGTTTTTCATTTAGGTTAAACTTTTTTGAGTTCATCCCAAAATGACATTTTTATTTTAAAGTGAAAATATGAAAGAACAAGCCTTTTTAATATAGTTTATAACATGGGATTCAAAGACAAAACATATAAGTTAAATTTTTTAATTGTTCTTTAGTTGCAAATTGAGTTGTAATTGAATTGCAACTATAACACTTAAGTGCTTAGGGTAGGCCAGATCCAAGGGGAGCGTTCTATTGTTTCTTGTGTTCAAACAAAACTTGAACCCTTCCTATTGACTCCTTTAGAACATTAAAAATTGTAAAAAAAGAATAGAATTGAAAAAGTTATGGCCCCCAAAATTATAGGGGGTCAAAAACTCAAAAAAAAAAACCACCAAATGTTACAAAGACCAATTCCCAAACACCTGAGAAAATCCTTGTATATTGCCCTATTACTATTAGAGTTCAAAAATGATTTGTAAAATTTCAAGTGGCATTCCTATAGCACTTTAAATTGTTTAAAATGAATAAGAAATAAATAAATTATGAAGTTTGAAAATACAAGGGGTCCAAGGAAAAAAAAAGAAAAAAATGTGTTTTATAAGTTGGAAAGTTTATTTCTTTTCTTCTTATTTTTTCATAACTCCTTTTCATAAATGCATTTCAAAGATGATTTCTAAAGCTTGAAGTAACGTTCCCATAACATTTTAAATCACTCAAAATCAAACACATCTAATGAAGATATAAATAATTGATGAATATGTATTTTATTAAGTTATAAGTAGTTGTATTATAGTCATAACATAGTTAAATAATAGTACTTTAGTAATGGCGCATTAATGGTTGGGCTAATTGTATTAATGGAATCATAATTGAAAACTAGTTGCAAATGTATTCCATAATGGGTGATGGAAATGTGAACACGTGGCATGATCAGATGTATGTACATTGTACCTAGTTACAATATTTGTTGCTTTAGTGGCACATTTATAAGAGTTTTAAAGTAGTTGTCACATGCAATTTCAATGCAACTTTTGAAAAAATCAAACATGGTTGATTACATATGTATGTATGATGTGTATAAATTACCATGTAAAAGACCCATTTTCAATTCACTTGCAACTATAATACAACTAATTATTTTTTAATGTGACAATTTATTTTTTAGTACATTGTATTTTTCAAAGATAGTTGCACAATAGTTGTATGAGTTGTTTTTTGAGTTTTAGTTGTAGGGGAATGTGGTTTCAACAGACGTGAATTTTCATAATGAATCTTCTATTGTGTTTTTTGTCTTACTAACAAGGTTTATATGAAGGTTTTTGCATATATGGTTTAACTATCAAGCAAACATTTTTTTTTAACTTTAAACTTGAAACGTATATCAAGGCAATCAATGTTCTAGCCTTTTTTGGATCCAATGTTGTAGCAGTACATGACTTTATAAATTTGTGGACTTGTAGGATGTGTCCATAGGATTATTGTAATGAATTTGGAGTCCATGGTATGTTGGTAGGTGGTTGACATTGCAATAGGACCTATCCATGTGAGTGTAGACAATTGACATTATAATTCTAAATTTGTTGTGTGTGGATATATGTTTTGCATATTGTCTAGTTTACAAACTCCATTGACCCAAATATAAATGTGTTGTTTTAGACCAGTTATGTTTACTTAGCCATAGAAATGCTTCTTGCCAATGAACCCCATGTGTCGGCATCTTGTTGGCCATAAATCAGACGATTGAAATTAATAAATTTATTCAACGATATTGAATATCAATTTATTCATAATTTGTCATGTGTTGGAATCATGTTCTTCAAAATTCAAATGATCCAAATTAATTAGATTAGTAAATATTAGAAAATATGAAATTCCAATGGAAAGTTCCACATGTCAATTAATGAAAGGTTAAAATAACCCCCATGTGTTGAAAATTAGATGGTTCATTGTAGTTGTACCATAGTTACATATACAACCCCCTAAAATAATACATATGAAATACGAATCTAATCGTATATATATATATATATATATATATTTCACATATGTTTTGTTGTATGCAACTATTGGTCACATGCAACTTATTTTATATGGGGCATAGTAGTCACATATGTCACATGCAACTGAAAATCAGTTGCATATGACAATTGCAAACGACATAAGTTTTATTAGTGACCAGCACTCCCAAATGTTTAAAACCTTTTGCATTCTTCAAATTTTTTAAAATGTTGCAAGAAGGCACCTTGTACCCATGAATAGTGTCTTCACTAGGTGTGAAGGCACCTTATGCAAATTAATAAGCACAAGGCACTTCTGCATAGAAATGGATGGTCACTTCAAAAATTGGGATCCATACATCCATCATCACCTTCTGATCTACAAATATTTCAATTCATGACCCATACTTTACACTAGGTTATAGGGGCATTCCTTAAACACATGCCTAGCTTGGCTACACTTTGTTTCGCCCCTCAATTTCAAAGTGTCTCAAGCCTAGGTTGTTTGTTATCCTACACATTAATCTACACATAGAAAATCGCTATTCATGTAAAATGTAGGGCAATGCTCAACGGTTGGGGCATTTTCAAACTAATAGGCCTTCTCAAAATAATGAACCCTTGAGAGGCCAAAAGCTCATTGTTTTGAGGATGCTTCAGCTCAAGGTTGTCTCATAGTGTAAAATATGATGCATTTTTAACCTTTTTAAAAATCTTGATACCTGACATATACCCATTTAGTATCCACCAAGTATCATGATTAAAAAAAAACGTGAGAATTTTAGAAAAAAAAATGTTTGTGTTTGTGAGCATTTCACTTTTTGAAACGCATGCTTGTCCTATTGAAACACTTTTGCAAATAAAGCACCCTCCATTTGCACTGCCACAAAGTGTGAAGTGTAAAAACATGTTAAGCCCAATTTCAAACTTCACTATTGCTAACTATTAACTTATTTGTCAATTGTGTGTACAACTAGGAGGATGGCTTCTTTGGGAGCTTATGGTGTTATGGGTATATAATTCACCTACATGAATAAACATGCTCATGGATGAATGTCATTTAATAATTTGGATAAAATAAATGAATGTTTAAAAAATTAAGGAAAATATCCATTCACACTTGTTAAATGTGATGAAAAAATTGTATTAAAAAATTTACATCCACCTCCATACAATAGTGTAAATTGTCAACAAGAGTTCATTTAAAATTATGATCATGGTGGATTTTGAGGCAAAGTGTCACATTTGTTCATTTTTCCCATATTCAAAATGATCAAAAAAATTGTTTTATGAAATGATGTCAATCCATTATTATGCACAAATAATATATAAGATACCACAAACCAGCCTATAATTGTGACGAAAAAATCTGATTATACTTTATCTATTCTAGGATAGGTATTGAAAATTGAAAATTAATTGTTATAGTTGCGCAAATAAAACACATGGTAGCTTATTAAGTTCACAAATACAATTCTAGCGAGGACAATTTTAGATTACAGGTGTCTACTTAGCTACTCACTAAATTTGATTTTGAATGTTCAATTCTTGATGTTTCTTTAATGAACTTTAGAAATTTTTCCTATATGGACTGGTATCAAGATATGAGTGGATTGGAATGACATTTGCAAGAACATATCAACTATGACACATCCAAGGATATCAATGAAGTATAATACAAATGACAATATTAAATTTACAAATCAAAATGCCATTTATAAAAAAAAACTCAAGTTCCCAAATTTTAACTAAAGAAAACA
>Ga0116229_10013591_pt1 | contig 11480 bp, 11 predicted proteins | sample S1TSphgellanicum_3_FD_87313 | JGI IMG/M metagenome (GOLD analysis project Ga0116229, IMG submission 87313) | Host-associated microbial communities from peat moss isolated from Minnesota, USA - S1T2_Fc - Sphagnum magellanicum MG | ecosystem: Host-associated > Plants > Peat moss > Unclassified... | reverse complement strand
TCGAAAGGATTCGAACGTGAAGCGAGCAGCAACAGCTCTCGTTGCCCTCGGGCTGACGGCCATAACCATTGCGCCGTCGTTCGCGGCGACGCAGGAAGGCGCTGTCAAAGCCACTTGGAACGTCGCGGCGACGGCTTCCTTGACGTTGGCAACCAATTACGTCGCCGCAACCGGGCTCCAGGGCACTGGTACTCAATCCGTGCAGCCGAGCGTTGCCGGCACCTGTACGGCCGTTGGATCGGAAACGGCGCTAAATCTCTCCTACGGTCAACTGACGCCGAGTGCCACTGTGGCGGTCGGCTGTAATTACCAACGCGCGGTTCTCGCGTCGGTCATCACCAATGACAGCCTCGGCTTCAAGGTCGAGGAGTATGAAGAAGCCACCCCGACGACGGGCATCACCTTCTGCGCGTTCCCGAACGGCTCGACCGCCACCGGTGCGGGCCCTGCCTCGTCGCAATCGTCTGCCCCCGCAGCCTACTCCGGAACGGCGTGCGCGTCGGGCGGCACGGCGCTGATCGCCGGTACCGCCGGTGCGCCGAACAACGGCGCCGGACAGCCGGGTACGAACCCGGCAAACGCGACTGCCCCGGCGAGCCCATACGACTGGGTAAGCGCGACGGCTGCAACGGCCGGGACGAACTACGGTCAGGATCTCCAGATCAATCTGGCGGCCAACCAAGCGTCGTCTGCTTCGGACTACACGTACATCATCGTCGAGCTGATTCCGAACTAAGGAAAGGGTCACAAGACGAAAGTCCGGATATGAAGCGGCCGACAGAATACGTATGAGCCCTCGACGCCTCACGGTTTTCCTCGGAGCAGTGATCCTCGGATTGCTCGCGACAACCGCTTCAGCACCCGCCGATTTGAGTCTTGATGTTTCTCCCGCCAAGTACGAGTTTCAACTCGCGGGCGGGAAGAACCAAACGATCCCGATCATGGTCCGGAACGCCGGTGCCAACTCGGTTCACATTCTGGTCAGTATGGGAGACTTCCAAGTCGAGCGGGATGGAAACTACAAGTTCCTCCCGCTCGGCAAAGGTCCGTACTCGATGGCGAACTGGGTCGACGTGAACCCTCGGGAATTCGACCTCGATCCGCAGTCGTTCAAGCAAGTCCGGTTCACGGTCAACGTGCCGAGCGGTGCGAGCGGCGAATACTCGGAACTCGTGTTCTTCACCACCCGTCCCCCGCGCCGAGCGGGCGGGCTTGCGATCGCCGAGCGAGTGGCCTCGAAACTCTACGAGATCGTTCCCGATTCGGCGAAGTTCGCCGGCGAGATCGACGATGTCGTGGCAAAGCCGGACTCCTCCGGCGAGAAGTATGTCGTCGGATTCCATAATACGGGCAACGCGCACGTGTACCTGAGCGGACGCGTCGAGATCAAATCAGGTAGCCAGGTAATCGATCGGGTCGTGTTGCCGAAAGATATGCTGGTGGAACGTAGTGGGAAGCGGACGATCGAAGCGGTCGGCAAGAAGCTGGCCCCGGGATCGTACTCCGCGATTGCGTTCATCGACTACGGCGGACCCAATCTGATCGCCGGACAGACAAGCTTCGTGGTTCACTAGCGTGAGCGCGAATTTCCGGCCACCTGCTAATTAAAGAGACAACGAGATGCGACGGATCGTACTTGGTCTTGGCTTAGCAATCGCGGCGACACTCGCCTGCGGAGGCTATTCGGACGCGGAACAAAACGGTGCGGCGAAAGCGACCTGGAAGGTCTTGCCGTCCATAAATGCCTCCGTGACCCCGAACTACCAGACCGGATTCGGCCCGCAGGGCGGGACCGGTAGCGGCTCCACGCCGGCGGCGGGAAGTGCGGCGACCCTCGATGGCGGCTACGTCGATTTCGGAACGGTGGTCGCCGGCTACCAGTACGTTTATAAATACGCCGCCCAGGTGAAGGTCATGACGAACGATGCGTTAGGCTATAAAGTTTTCGCCGAGGGCACGAGCGAATTTACCGGCACGCTGGGATCGACGGTGCCCATGGACTCAGTGCTGTTCTGGATGCTCTCATCGTCGGCGAACACGCAGTATTCCAACGCGACGCCGTTCTATACCACGAACAACACCGGGGACATCCCGACGAACGGCGGCAACAATCTAACGTTCGCGAGCGGCCCGCCATCTTCGACGCTGATCTACTCGTCGAGCAGCCAGGGAACAAGTACTCAGGATTTCGATTACCAAATCCGGGTGCCCGACACGGTGGCGCAAGATACGTTCACGGCGATCGTCGTTTACACCGCGGTGGCAAATTGAGAAAGTATGCCGTAGCAACGTTCTTTTTCGTCGCCGTTGCGCTTTGGTATTCGGCCAAGACGGTGCTCGCGATCTCTTCGATCGTCACATTCAAAGAAGTACCGCTCACGATCATCGTCGTCGCGCCGTCGCCGGTCGCCTTTATGCACCTCCCCCCCTCACCGGGTCAATCTTCGTCCTTGCAGGTTGCGTCGATTTCATCTTACGACACGCCGATGGGCATTCTGCCGCCGACGATTATTGCGCAGAGCGCCGGCCAGCAGGGTGCGGTGCCGGTAAAATTTCTTACGAAGCCGGATCCGACCTCGACGTATCTGCACGAAATCCCGATTAATACGACGATCACAGCTCAACAGGGAACGACGACCTACGTTACGTGCCCGTATGAGATGTATGCGTATTACACGACGCCATATAACGTCACGGACTGGGGATACGGTACGACTAGCACCGGGACGACTGGAGCATTCCCTATTCTCAACTATCCACAAGCGTCTGACCTCGCATTCGTGGTTACGGCGGTCGGAGTTCCGCCGGCGGCGAATGCCACGTACACTAATTTCTCGAACAGCGGATCCCCCGGGCAATCAACGTTCACCGGAACGGCCGGCGAAAAGCAAACCCAGTGCATCAATCTAAAGCTTACCGTTCCGAAAACTCAGGCGGTAGGGACTTACGAAGCACTCATCCAGTACAACCTGTACTCAACCTAGTCAGCTAGATCCGATTGCGCGGCCGTGCGGCGGCTGCGACCAGGGCGCCGAGGCACAGGATGAGGACGCCGCCGTAAATGATCCGCGAGCGGTCGTGCAGCGCGTGATAGGCGGCGGAGGAGACGTCCGGGATCGCCGCCATCGCCGCCACGATCGTCGTCTGATGGTAGACGAGTAGGCCGCTCGCGAGCGCGATCGCAACCGCGCGGAAAATATCCGCCGTCCGATCGTCCGCACGTGCGGCGCGAACGACCGCGACGGCGAGCGCGACGCCGCCGCAGACGTAGCCAAACGTGCCGAGCGCCGCGAACACCGGCGAGACGACGCTTGCGAATCGCACCGGATCGGCGATCGCTTTGAACGCAATCGGGGCAAAGAGAAAGGCGAAGCCGATCTGCGCTCCCGTCCAGATACCGAGCGCCGGAATCTCGATCGCAGCGAGGATGCGGTCGGTTCGATCCCGATAGTCGTGCCTCATACGCCCGGCACCGTTCCCTCGAGGAGTTGCGTGGACCCGCTCGCTTTCATCATCTCGCTCGCGCGTGACGCGGGGACGCTCTTGCGCGACCGCTTCGACGGTCCTCGCACCATCGAACACAAATCGCCGAAGGACCTCGTCACCGACGCCGATCGCGCGAGCGAAGCGCTCATCGTCGCGGCGATTCGCGCGAACTTTCCGGGTGCGGCGATCCTCGGCGAAGAGGGCGGCGTGTATGCCGGCTCGAGCGGCGAGCGTTTCATCGTCGATCCGCTCGACGGCACCAGCAACTACGCGCACCACTACCCGATGTATTGCGTCTCGATCGGCTACGAGCGCGACGGCGTGCTCGAAGCGGGAGCGATTTACGCGCCCGTGCTCGATGAACTCTTTGCCGCGCAACGCGGTGCGGGCGCGACCCGCAACGGTGCGGCGATTCGCGTCTCGAGCGCGGAGCGCGTCGCCGACGCGATGGTGTGTACCGGCTTCGTTCCGGGCCGCTTCGAGGAACGCAACATCCGCGAGTGGACGGCGGCCTCACGCGCCGCGCAGGCGGTGCGCCGCGACGGCTCGGCCGCGCTCGACCTTGCGGCCGTGGCGATGGGGCGCTTCGATGCGTTTTGGGAGTGGCGGCTCAAACCGTGGGACGTCGCGGCCGGCACCTTGATCGTGCGCGAAGCCGGCGGGACCGTTTCCGCGATCGACGGCGAGGTCTTCGACATCGCCGACGGCTCGATTCTCGCGACCAACGGCCGCATCCACGCGGAGCTCGCCGCGGTGATCAACGGCGCTTAGCGCCGCACGATCGTATCGAGCGCGTCGAAGAGCGTCTGAAGATCCTCGTCCGTCGTGTAGAAGTGCGGGCCGATGCGCAGGCCACAGCGCGGCCGGTGATCGACGATGATACGCCGTTCGAGCAATTCTGCTTGCACGCGTGCGGCATCCGGCAAGTCGATGCCGATCCAGCCCGTGCGCTTGACTGGATCGAGCGGCGTTTTCACCCGCCAGCCGCGCTCGTGCGCGAACTCGGCGATGCGCGTCGTGAGGCGGCCGTTGTAGGCCCGAATCGCGTCGACCCCGATCGCGCGGATGAGGTCGTGGCCCGCGCGTGCGACGATGTAGCCCGGGATCGTCGGCGTGCCGGTCGACCAGCGCGCCGGCCCCGGTGCGTAGTCCATCGGCGCGGCGGCGAAGGCGAACGGATCGCGATGCGCCCACCAGCCGGTCACGAGCGGCGAGAACTGTTCCTGGAGACCGGGTTTGACGTAGATATAGCCGCAGCCCGGGCCGCCGCAGAGCCACTTGTGCGATCCGCCGACAACGATGTCCACATCGAGTGCGACGACATCGAAGGGGACGGTCCCCGTCGTTTGATAGCTATCGAGCACGACGAGCGCGCCCATCGCGTGCGCGCGCGCGACGATCGGCGCAACGTCGATGAGCGCACCGGATTCGTAATACGCATGCGAGAGCACGACGACCGCCGTGCGTTCGCCGATCGCGGCGCAGATGCGGTCGGTCGGGATGTTGATCCCGTCGTCGTCCGGCACGACGCGCGTCACCGCGCCCATCCGCCGCCACCCGTCCCACACGTAGGTGAGCGACGGAAACATCAGCGATTCATAGACGATCTCGTTGCGCGCGCCGGCGAACGAGAGAGACGACGCGATCGCGGCTTGCAGCACCGAGACATTGGGCGCAAGCCACACGCTGTTCTTCGGCGCACCGAAGAGCGCGCCGATGCCGTCGGCGATCTCGCCGGCGAGATCGAGCCAATGCGGCCACGCTTCGGGGCCGTGTTCCGCCCACTCATCGAAATACGTCGTGAGCGCTTCGCGTGCGGCGAGCGGCGGCGCGCCCATCGAGTGCGAGACGAGCCACGTGTTGCGGTCGAGGCCGGCGAAGCGCGTGCGCAGCGTGGGCGAGATTTCGAGCGTTTCAAGCATGCGGTTCGTCCTGGTCTCCAAGCAGCGTGCGAACGTCCCACAGTTCGGGGAAGAAGCGCTTGCTCAGGGTCGTTTGCAGATAGCGCGCGCCGAGCGAGCCGCCGGTGCCCATCTTCATCCCGATCATCCGTTCCACCATCAACAGATGGCGATTGCGCCACAGCAGCATCCGTTCATCGAAGTCGATCAGGTCTTCGAGCAGCAAATAGATGTCGTAGTGCGCGGCTTCATCGGTGTAGATCGTGCGGTAGGATTCCAACCGCTCCTCGGGCGTCGCCGCCGCAAATCCACGCGCCGCGAGGAACGCGTACACCGCATCCGGCAGCGTCGGTTCGGCGAGCCGGCGCTCGAGCCGCAGGCGCTCGGCGCTGGTCGGTTCGAGAAATTTCAGATAGCCCGTCTTCGGGATGCCGCACAAGAATTCGACTTCGCGAAACTGCGCCGATTGGAAGCCGCTGGCGGGGTTGAGGTTGCTGCGGAAGGCGTTGAACTCTTGCGGCGTCATCGTTTCCAGCACGTCGACTTGCAGTTCGAGCAGGCGCTGGATCGCGTGGATCCGGCGGAAGTTCTTGCCCACCTTGAGCAAGTCGCCCGCGCCCAGATTGCGCATCGCGGCCTCGATCTCGTGGAGCATCTGTTTGAACCAGAGCTCGTAGACCTGATGGATGATGATGAAGAGCAACTCGTCGTGGTGCGGCGGGTCGCTCTGCGGGATCTGGAGCGCGATGAGTTCGTCGACGTGGAGATACGAGCCGTACGTCAGCGCCGGCGTGGGAGTTGGCACGCTTGCCTCTTCGGCAGCCGGGCCCCTCATCCCAGGCTGACGCGGCCGATCTGGCGTTGCACGGTTCGCTACTCTTTGTCAGGGCAAGCGAGGGCCGCGTTTCGCCACAGCGTGCGCGTGGGAACAGTCGCGTCATCACGCACTTTTTTCTCACCACTGGAGCCATGACGATGACCAAACGCTTTTCTTCGATTGCCCTCAGCCTGATGATGGTCGCCGGTCTTGCCGCAGCGGCCGGCGCGCAGACCGTGCCGGCCCCGCCGCCGCCGCAACAAACGACGACGCAGCAGACGACGACGCCGGACGGCCAAACCACCACGACCGTCACGAGCACGTACGTCGACAGCAAGTGCGGCGCTTGGCATGCGGATAACTGGGTGCCGAACGGCACGTGCGACGCCTCCGACATGACCGCGTACAAACATCAACGCCTCGCCGGTACGATCACCGCGGTGCAGGGTCACTTGGTGACGATCCAACAGACCGACAAGACCGTCGTGGTCAACGATCAACCCGCGCTCATCGACAAGATGTCGGGCCGCGTCGCGGTGGGCCGCCAAGTCGTTGCGCACGGCTACTGGGACAAGGGCACGTTCTACGCGACCGCGCTCACGACGAACGACGCCGCCGTCAGCGGGATGTAGTTCCTAGCGGGCCCGGACCGAGGTCTGCCCGTCCCGCCCTGAAGACACCGCCCGCGTCCCGCGCGTGCGGTGTCTCTTCATATTCTCATCTCGAAATCCGAGCGTCATCCCGCGCCTCGATGGGCAAGCCACCCGGTCCGCCGATCAGAAGAGTCTTCCGCCTCGCTCCGCGAAGGGGCGCTCGCCGGAGAGATGGCAGAGCGGTTTAATGCAGCAGTCTTGAAAACTGCAGAGCCTTCACGGGCTCCGTGGGTTCGAATCCCACTCTCTCCTCCAGCGCGTGCCTTCGGGTACGTCACCGACGGGCCGAACGCGAATTTCCCCATGCTTGGAGTTTCCCCCTGAGTAAGCTGATCATGTGGAACTTGGTGACGCTCGACGGATTCTTCGAGGGCGGGGCGCCATGGGATCTGGATTTCCACCGGTCCGTATTCGACAACGACCTCGAGCGATTTTCGATCGAGCAGTTGCAGACCGCGGATATGCTGCTGTTCGGGCGCGTTACTTACGAAGGCATGGCGGCGCATTGGAAAGACGCGACGGGTGAGGTGGCCGATTTCATGAATCGCTTGCCCAAGGCCGTCGTGTCGACGACGTTGCCGCACGCGGAATGGCAGAACACGAGAGTGATTTCCGAGAACGTCGCCGAGACGATTCGCCAACTCAAGCGTGACGGCGAACGGAATATCTACGTCTTCGGAAGCGGCGCGCTCACGGCGACGTTGATGAACGAGGGGCTCTTCGATGAATACCGGCTCGCGATCGTGCCGGTGATCCTCGGCGAAGGCAAGCCGCTCTTCCCGATGGGAACGAACGCGACCGAGATGACGCTCATCGAATCGCGTACGATGTCCTCGGGCTGCGTGATCCTCTGCTATCATCCGCAGCCGGCGCCGAGCGCGGATCAGTAGTCCAGGTGGTAGCGTAGCCCGTAGACGGAGACCGGCCCGCGCGCGATGTTATAGGCGGGATTGTAGACGCGCTGGAAGTCGAACGAGATTCCGGCGTGCTCGCCGATGCCGGCGCGATAGTACGATTCGATGATGTGCTCGCCGCCGTAGGTTTGCGCGCCGTCGTCGATGAGCACGCCGACGCCGCCGGCCGCGAAATACGCTTGCGCGGGCGCGGAGAGCGCGTTTGCCACGCCGGCGATCCCGATCGCATCGTTGGGCCGGTGGTAGAGTTCACCGTTGATCGAGACGCCGCCGGATATCGAGCGATCGATCTCGGTGAAGTCGTACGCTTCGTACGTTCCGTTCATCGCGCTCAGGCGAGCGAACACGCCGATGCCGGTCGCAACTTCTTGCGAGAGGTTGAGGCCGCCGCCGGCTTTGAGATGCTTGTTCTGACGGACGTCGGCGGTATTCGGCAGCGTACCGGTTTGCTCGGCGAGCGCAAGTGCATCTGCGTAGGTGCCCATGTAGGCGTCGTCCTCGTAGACGAGGGCCTTCATCGCGCCGGGATGGCCGCCGAAAAACGACGTATCCTGTTCGACTTCGACGACCGCGGAATTTTGACGCAGCGGCTGATGCTCGATCTCGATGCCGTTCGGCTGGAGTGAAACTTGAAAGAGCCCGGCGCGAACCGCGGTGTGTGGGGCGACGAGTTCGGCGCTCGCGCCGTACGTGTAGCCCCAGGAATCGGCCGCATAATCGAATGCACCCATGTCGATGATCGACCAGTTGAGAAAGTCGTTTTTCGTATCGTGCGCGTACGGGTTCGTATCGAACACGTCGACCACGGAAAATTTGCCCGCCGTGAACGTCAAATGCTTGGCGTCGACCGATTCGCCGAGTTGGTTTTGATCGGGGTCGACGGTCTGCTTCTCGCCGCCGAGGTTCACGATTTGGCGGATGAAGATGCGCTGAATCCGGCCGTACGAACTATCGCGGCCGACCTTGTACGCCTCGCCGCTGAGGAACCCGGCGGCGCCGAAGGTCCCGTTATACGGCTGTCCCGGCGGCGCCGGGTTGCCGAGGCCGAAACCCTGATCGATCTCCGGATCGATGTAGCCCTCGCCGCCCTTCCACAGGCGCGCGCCGAGGTAGAGCGTCCCGTCCGCCGTTTTTGCCGTATCGGGATTCGCATTCAGGCTCTGCGGCCCGGAGTACGCGGCCGGAAACGAACCGTGATATTGCTGCGTCACCGTCGCCTGCGCGTGGACGCTGAAACGCTCGGGGGCCGGCGTCGGTGTGGGCGCGATCGATGCCGCGGCGGATGGGGCCGGAGCGGCGGCAACGAGGGCGGTCGACTGGGCGCCGGCGATGGCCGGCACGAGCAAGAAACCGCAGATCGTCGCAAGACCGAGCGCGAGGCGATGCGTGGACACCGGGATCTCCAAACGGCAGATACGGAGAGACGCAGGCCGCTCGGACCCACGAAGAATCCCCCGACGCGTATACGCGGGGAAGGACGTATTCGCCGCAATCGTTTGCCGACTCCCCCGGCCGGTATCGGCGACCGACATTCGGCGGCGCGAACAGGAGTGTCCCGGCACGGCGGGCGAGTTCTCCGGCGAGCTATGCACGAGGAACAGCAGCACACCGGCCCGGCGGCGCTGCTCGCCGCGCTTGCGGCGTACGAACCCGCCGACGAGCGCGAAGCGCGGATGGTCGCACAGGTCGAGGCGTTCGTCCGCGCGGCCGGCGATCCGTTTTCGCGTACCGCGTTCGTGCCCGGACACATCACCGGCTCGGCCTGGATCGTCGACGGCGAACGGATGCACGCGCTGCTCGTCCACCATCGCAAGCTCGATCGCTGGCTGCAGCCGGGCGGCCACGCGGAGGGTGAACGCGACGCCCGTGCGATCGCGCGCCGCGAAGCGCGGGAAGAAACCGGTCTCGTGGGGCTGCGCGATGCGCAGGCCGGCATCTACGATGTCGACGTCCACGTGATTCCGGCGCGCGGGAGCGATCCCGAACACGCGCACTATGATATTCGGTTCGCCTTCATCGCCGATCGCGCCGAACCGTTCGTGGTCAGCGAAGAATCGCACGCGCTCGCGTGGCGGCCGATCGCAGAACTCGATCGCGACGGCGTCGATGAATCGGTGCGGAGGCTGGCGCGCAAGACGGCGCGCTTATCGTGAACGACGCCAAGGAAGCGTACCTGGCGATCCTTGCGCGCGAGCCGGGGAATCGCGAGGCGCTGATCGGACTCGCCGACCTCGTCGAGCGTGCCGGCTACAAGCTCGAGGCGTGCGGGTTGCTGACCGAAGCGGGCCGGCTCTATCCCGACGATCCGCAGATCGCGGTATTGCGCGGCAGCGCGCTTGCGCGCGCCGGCGACCTGCCCGAGGCGCGCGCGGCATTCGACCTCGCGCGCTACCTCGCGCCGCAAGATCGGACGATCCGCCGCAAGTACGCCGAGACGCTCGCGACGGCCGAGCAATTCTTCGGCGATGCCCCCTTCGCCGAAGCGTGGCGGCTCGACGAGCGTCGCGATCACGCCGGCGCGCGGCGTGCGTACCTCGCGATCTTGGCGCGCGATCGAACGCATCTCGGCGCGTTGGTGAACCTCGGCACGCTGCACATGCGCTTCGGCCGCCCGAACCTCGCGCGCCTGATGTACATGCGCGCGGTGGCAGCGAATCCGCATTCGCGCATCGCGCGCATCAATCTCGCCCGCTTGGTGTACGAGCAGTATCCGGCACTTGCCGAAGCGCAGTATGCCGCGCTCGTTGCCGATGATCCGGACGACATCGACGGGCTGGCCGGGTTCGCGCGGCTGGCCGAAGATCGCGGCGATTTCGCGGGCGCGAAGTCCCTGCGCAAAGCGGCGCTCAAGAAACGCCGGATCATCTTTTCGCGCTACACCGGCAGCGGACGGCCGCTGCGTTTGCTGCTGGTCGAGACCGGCGACGACGGCAACGTTCCGCTCCCGCTCGTGCTCGACGGCCGGAAGTTTTTGACGGCTGCGCTCGCGGTCGAAGCCTACAATCCGGCGATTCCGCTGCCGCCGCACGACGTCGTGTTCAACTCGATCGGCGACGCCGATCGCTGCGTCGCGGCGCTCGCGCTCGCGCAGACGGTGATCGCGCAGTCGCGCGCACCGGTGCTCAATCCGCCCGCGGCCGTACTTGCGACGACCCGCGCGCGCAACTCGCGCCGCTTGCGCGCGATCGCGGGCGTGATCACGCCGCGCACGCTGCGCACCGCGAGCGCCGACTTCCTCGGACCCGATGCGGCGGAACAGGCCCGCGCGCGCGGCTTCACGTTTCCGTTGCTCTTACGTGCGCCCGGCTTCCACACCGGCAAGCACTTCGTCGAAGTGGCGGACGCCGCGGCGTTCGCCGCCGCGGTCGCGGCGATTCCGGGCGACGAGATCTTGCTGATCGAACGGCTCGACGCGCGCGGACCGGACGGGAGATTTCGTAAGTACCGGGTGATCGCCGTCGATCGCGTCCTCTATCCGCTGCATGCCGCAGTATCGAACGATTGGAAAGTGCACTACTTCAGTGCCGATATGAAAGCGTCGGCGGCGAATCGAGCGGAAGACGAAGCCTTTCTCGCCGACCTGCCCGGCACCGTGGGCCCGCGCGCGATGGCGGCGCTGCAAGCGATCGTCGATGCGCTCGAACTCGACTATGCGGGGATCGATTTCGGTCTGGATGCGGACGGCAACGTTCTCGTCTTCGAAGCGAAC
>Ga0116229_10013588_pt1 | contig 11480 bp, 12 predicted proteins | sample S1TSphgellanicum_3_FD_87313 | JGI IMG/M metagenome (GOLD analysis project Ga0116229, IMG submission 87313) | Host-associated microbial communities from peat moss isolated from Minnesota, USA - S1T2_Fc - Sphagnum magellanicum MG | ecosystem: Host-associated > Plants > Peat moss > Unclassified... | reverse complement strand
TCGGCCGCGATGCCGGCTCCCGGCTGGGATAGCGCGACGATCCGCGTCGAACCGACCGGCAGCGTGACCGTGATGACCGGCGTTTCGCCCCACGGCCAAGGGCAGGAGACGACGTTCGCGCAGATCGTTTCCGACGAGCTCGGCGTGCCGATCGACATGATCAACATCATCCACGGCGATACCGATAAGGTCCAGTACGGCGTCGGCACGTTCGGTTCGCGCGGCACCGCCGTCGGCGGAGCGGCGCTCAAGCTCGCGATCGAATCGATTCAAGCCAAGGCGATCAAGATCGCGGCGCACGCGTGGGAAGCCAACCCCGACGACCTCGAGTACAAAGAGGGCAAGATCGTCGTCAAGGGCGATCCCTCGAAGTCGATGTCGACGGCCGAATGCGGCTTCGCGGCCTTCCGCGGCATCGCGTTGCCGCCGGGCCTCGAGCCCGGGCTCGACGCGACGCGGCGCTTTGAACCGCCCAACTTCGTCTTCCCGTTCGGCGCGCACGTGTGCGTCGTCGAAGTCGACGCCGAGTCGGGCGAAGTCAAGATCGTCAAGTACATCGCGGTCGACGACTGCGGACCGATCATCAACCCGTTGATCGTCGAGGGTCAGATCCACGGCGGCCTCGCCCAGGGCATCGGGCAAGCGCTCTTCGAAGGCGCCGAGTACGACGAGAACGGCCAGCTCACCAGCGGTACGTTCATGGATTACGCGATCCCGCACGCCGAACAACTGCTGGCCTTCCAGACCGACCACACCGCGACCAAGACCGACGTCAATCCGCTGGGCATCAAGGGCGTGGGCGAAGCCGGCACGATCGGCTCGACGCCGGCCGTGGTCAATGCCGTGATGGACGCGCTTGCGCCATTCGGCGTCAAGCACATCGACATGCCGCTGCGGCCCGAAAAGCTGTGGCGCGCAATGCACGCAAACACAAACGGTAAGGCACACGCATGATCCCGAGTAAATTCGACTACGCCAAGCCCACGTCGCTGGCAGAGGCCTTCGCGTTGCTGGGCTCGCACAACGGCGACGCCAAGATCCTCGCCGGCGGGCACAGCCTCATCCCGATGATGAAGCTGCGCCTGGCCGAACCGGCGTTCTTGGTCGACCTCGCCGGCATCCCCGACCTCAGCGGCATCGCGTTCGACGGAAAGCGCTTCACGATCGGCGCGATGACCCGGCACGCCGCCCTCGCGGCGAGCGCCGACCTCAAGGCGCATGCGCCCGTGCTCTGGGATGCCGCGAACGTTCTCGGCGATCCGCAGGTCCGCAATCGCGGCACGATCGGCGGGGCGCTCGCTAACGGCGACCCGGCGTGCGACTATGCCGCCGTTGCGTTCGCGCTCGATGCGACCTTCACGATCGCGGGCAAGGACGGCACGCGCGAAGAATCGGCCGCCGGCTTCATGACCGGCATGTTCGAGACGTCGCTCGCGCCGCACGAGGTGCTGGTCAGCATCTCGTTCGACGCCGCACCCCAGTCGGCGTACGCGAAGTACCACCATCCGGCGTCGCACTACGCGATCGTCGGCGCCGCGGTCGTCTTGTCGCTGGCCGGCGGTAAGATCGGCGAGGCGCGCATCGGAATCACGGGCGTCGGCGACCACGCTTATCGCGCGGGCGCGGTCGAAAAAGCGCTAACCGGCGTCGACCCGAGCGACGCGGGCGCGATCAAAGCCGCGGTCGCGGGATCCTCGGCGGGCCAGGACGTCCGCAGCGACACGCAAGCTTCGGCGGAATATCGCGCCGCCATGTCCGACGCCTACGTGCGCCGCGCGGTAACGGCGGCCGCCGCTCGAGCCTAACCGCCGCCCCGCCCGGCCCCGAAGTCGCTAACGATTCGCGGGTCCGGGCGGAAGTCGGCTTGGAGTAGGTCGAAGGTGCCCGGCGTGAACGCGCCTCCGTCGGGCACCATTACGTTTCTCTTTACCGATATCGAAGGCAGCACGCGCCGCTGGGAACGCGACCGGATCGCGATGGATGCGGCCCTCGAGCGGCACGATCAGATCCTGCGCGAGGCCGTCGAAGCGCGCGGCGGTTACGTGTTCAAGACCGTCGGGGACGAGTTCTGCTGCGCGTTCCCGAAGGCAACGGCAGCCGTTGACGCCGCAATCGCCATCCAGGCGGGACTCGCGGCGCACGACTTCGGCGCGGTCGACGGCATCGTGGTGCGCGCCGCGATCCATACCGGATCGGCGAGCGAACGCGGCGGCGACTATTTCGGGCCCACGGTCAACCGGGTCGCGCGCTTGCTCGCCACCGGGCACGGCGGCCAAGTGCTCCTCTCGGGCCCCGCCGCGGAGCTCTTGCGCGCGGATCTGCCGGACGGCGTGACGCTGATGGATTTGGGCGAGTACGCGCTCAAAGACCTGGGCCGCCCGGAACGCGTGTATCAATTGCAGGCGCAGGGCTTGCGCGCGACCTTTCCGCCGTTACGCACCATCGGCGTTATTCCGAATAACATTCCCGAATTTTCGTCGACGTTCGTCGGGCGCGAACGCGAAATCGCGGAGATCGGGTCGCTCTTGGAGTCCAAGCGCGGTATCACGTTGTGGGGCACCGGAGGAATCGGCAAGACCCGCTGCGCGCTGACGGCCGCGAAGGCGCGCCTAGCGAGCTTTCATGGGGGCGTCTGGTTCGCCGAACTTTCGTCGGTCGCATCGGGCGAAGTCGTCCCGACCGCCGTCGCCGCCGCGCTCGGTCTGCCTCCGAGCGAACAGACGCTCGACGGGCTCTGTGCGCGGCTGCGGACGCAGTCGGCGCTGATCGTGCTCGACAACTGCGAACATCTCTTGAGCGACGTGACGCCGCTCGTCGAAGCGCTCCTGCAGGGCTGCCCGAGTCTGCGCATTCTCGCGACGAGCCGCGAACCGCTGGGCTATCGCGGCGAAATTCTCTACAATGTGCCCTCGCTTTCGCTTCCAGCCGGCTTCACGAACCTGACGACGGAGGCCGCGCTCGAATACGACTCGGTCGCCCTCTTCGTCGCACGCGCGAACGACATCGATTCCACGTTCCGGTTGACGAGCGACAACCTTCCGACGGTGGTCGCCATCGTGCGCCGCCTCGACGGAATCGCTCTCGCCCTGGAGCTGGCCGCGAACCGCTTGCGCGTGCTTTCGCTCGAGCAAATGGCCACTGGTCTGCGCGAGCGCTTTGCTCTGTTGACGGGAGGCTCCCGCACGGCGCTTCCTCGGCAGAAGACGCTGCGCGCCTTGATCGATTGGAGCTACGAGCTCCTCGACGAGCCCGAGCGGCAGCTATTTTCCAGCCTCTCGGTCTTTGCCGGCGGATTCACGTTGGATGCCTGCGTCACCGTGTGCGGAGACGATGCGGGGCCCGAACGCAACATCCTCGATCTGCTGGGGGCGCTCGTCGACAAGTCGCTTGTCGCGGCGCAGAGCGGCCACGGATCGCGAGGCGAGCGCCGCTACCGGCAAATCGAGACCTTGCGAGAATATGCGGCTGAGAAACTCGTCGAGCGCGGTGGAACCGCGAGCCGGATGGCAGCGCTCGCCGCCTGGGCTCTGGATCTCGTCGAGGCGGCGCACGCGCAGTGGCCGACGGCCGCGACCGGCGAGTGGGAGGCCCGCTTCAAGCCGGAAATCGAAAACGTGCGGTCGGCCTTGGAGTGGGCGCTCGAACGGCGCGGTAACGTGGCCCTCGGCGCGCGCCTGGCCGCGAGAGCGCGGCGGATGCTGGGAGCGCTGGCCCCCGTTGACGGGCTGCGTTTGATGGAGCTCGCGCAACGCGTGGACGGAGCGCCGCCCGACGTCACCGCCGAACTCACGCTCGGGCTCGCGCAGATGGCCATCGCCCTGCGCCGCCCGGCTGCGGCGCTCGCGAGCGCGCGAGCCGCCATCGCCGCGATGGGCGACCGGGGCCCCGAGGAGTTCGTGCGCGAAGCCCAGATCTTCGCCGGTTACGCGGAAGCGCAGTTGGGCCGTGCCGGCGAAGCGAAGATCCAGCTGCAGGCGGCACAAGCGTACTTCGAGCGCGCGCAACTCGTTCAGTTTTGCGGCGTCGTCGCGACCGATCTCGGCGTCACGCACATGCTGGCCGAAGAGTTCGCGCAAGCGCACGCGTCGTTCGATCGCGCGCTGCAGTCGTTTCGCCGAACGAAAAACGAGCGCGGCATCCGGGCGGTCGTTATCAATCTGGCGGAATTAGATTTCCAAGCCGGCGACGTCGAACGTGCCATCGACCGCATTTCCTCCGAAGTGGCGCGCCGCGGCGAAACCGACGCGCTGATGCTGGCCAACCTCGCAGCGTACCTGATCGCAGCTAACCGCTTCGAGGCGGGACTGGAATACGCTCGCGAGAGCCTGCTCGCCGCGAAGGCGTCAGGCCACGAATTCTACACGCTGCTTTCGTTACAGCACGTCGCGGCGGCGATGTTGTTCTCGGCGCCGGGCGCAGCCGGCGAGCGCGACCACTCCTCCGTGGCGGGACAGCTAATTGGATATGTCGACGACCGTTTAGCTGCTACCGGTTCGGCGCGCGAGTACACCGATCGCCTTGAATATGAGAGGTTACTTATTGGTTTACGCCAAAGTCTGGATTCGCGAATCCTAGAGACCTTACTATCGGATGGAGCGAGTTGGGACGATCGCGCGGCGATCGCCGCCGCGATGCGAACGTAGCGTCGCCGTTTAGCTTGTGACCTGCGAAGGGATGCTCGATATGGAAAATTCGATATCTTCGGCGGCCGAAACGGTGTCTGCGGCGGCCGAACCAGCGTCCTCGGCGCCGGAACCGGTGTATTCGGCGGCCGGCGAAGTCGTGAAAATCATCACTGCGGCCGTCGAGGCGATCGCTAAGCAGCGCGGCTCGAAGACCGACGATTCCGGGCGCAAGACGGACCTGTTCTTTCCCGAGGGAATCGGCGACATCCACGTGAGCTTCAAGGCAGCGGGCGGCGTGGACGTCGACGTCACCATCGCTTCATCGCCTCCGAAGGTCGAGCGATTCGAGGTGATCGAGCCAAATCGGATCCGGGCAACCGCGCACCCGATGTTCGTCCATCTCGTTGCCGACACGCCGATTCACGTTAAGTTCTCGCTCGATGACGTAACGTACGGCAAGAGTCAGCCGTTGCAGCCCGGCGGCCAAATCGTCAATCCAGGACTCTGAGTTTGCAAAGGGCCGCGATGCGGCGAGATCCCTAGCGCCGTTCGAGCGACAGCGTCTTCGCGTTGGCGGTGACGATCGCTTTGCCGTCGCTGCCGCGCGCTTCGCCTTCGAGGCTAACGAGCGTCCCGCGCGGCCGTTCGCTGGGCTGCACGGACGTCACGACCCAGCGGAACACGATCTCGTCGTCGACGCGCGCGGGGCCGACCAGCTTGAAATTGAACTCGAGCCCAACGCCGGGGTGCTCCGCTGTTGCTTGCGAGCCGCACATCGCCATCAGGATCGCGACCGGCTGCGCGCCCGAGGCGATGAGGCCGTTGAAGCGCGACGCTTGCGCGAAGTCTTCGTCGTGATGCAACGGATTGTGATCGCCCACGTCGTGCGCGAACGCGCGGATGTCCTCGCGCGTCCACCGGACGCGCCGTTCGAACGAGTATCCGACTTCGGCATAGCTCATGGTCGCCACGTTTCGGACGGTAGCGCGAATGCTCCCGGCGCGTCCCGCGCGAACGCGGGCAGTCCCCGGTAGACCCGTCGCAAGGTGACCGTGAGGGCGGGGATCGTCCAATACGGCAGCCAGCCGAAGTGCGGAAAGGCGAACGCAAATGGGATCGCGACGATGAAAACGACCGTTAAGAGCCGGTCGATCAGAACGCGGCGCCACATCACGCGTCGCTGGGCGTCGCTCCAGATGCGCCAGCGCCGTGCGAAGCCCCGCCGGGAGACGACGGCGTTGGCGCCGCTGATGGCGAGGAATACGATGTCGTAAAGCACGAGCGGCTGCGGTTCGCTGAACTTGAATTTCGAAACGGTCGCCAGGGCGTAGGGCAGCAGCGCGACGCCGGCCAGTTCGACGAAGACCATCGCCGTGTCGAGCGGATTGGGATCGTAGGAATCGCGAAACATCCGGTGGTTGAGGAACCAGGCCCCGACGAGCGCGCCGAAGGTGACGACGAACCCGATCAGTCCGGAGAGGTCGGCGAATACTTCGTTGCCGTGCTCCGGTACGATCAGGCGCCCGGCCAGCAGCGAGAGGCTGAAGCCGAATACGATGTCCGAGAACGATTCCAGACGCGACTTGAAGTGCCGGTCGCGCTCGGCCGGATCGAACATCACACGGCCAAGTAGCGCTGCATCGCGTCCGCGTCCTCGCGCAGTTCCTCGATCGGCCCCGAGGTCATCACGCGGCCGTTGGAGAGGATGTAGCCGCGGTCCGAGAGGCTCATCGCGACCCGCGCGTTCTGCTCGACGAGCAGAATCGTATTGCCTTCCTCGCGTATGCGGCGCACGACGTCTTCCACGTTGCGCGCGATCAACGGCGCCAAGCCTTCCATCGGTTCGTCGAGCAGGATGATCGCGGGGTTGGCGATCAACGCGCGTGCGATCGCGAGCATCTGCTGCTCGCCGCCCGAAAGTTTGGCGGGCTTGTCCTTGCGCTCGCCCAGGACCGGGAAGGTCTCGTAGATCCGCCGCTCGTTCCACGAGCCCTTGCGCCCGGCCAGCGCCGCGAGCCGCAGGTTCTCGCCGACCGTCAGGTTCGGGAAGATACGCCGGTCCTCGGGAACGAAGGCGATGCCGAGCTGCGCGAGGTCGAAGGTCTTGCGGTCCGTGATCGTCTTACCCGCGAAGCGAATGCTGCCGGACTTGACCGCGACCAGTCCCATGACGGCCTTGAGCGTGGTCGAGCGGCCGCTCCCGTTGCGTCCGAGCAAGGCCACGACCTCGCCCGGCGCGACCTCCAGCGACACATCTTGCAGCACGTGGCTCTTATCGTAGTAGGCGTTGACGCCTTCGAGTTCCAGTAAGGCCGCCACTATCCGAGGTCTCCGAGGTACGCGCGCTGCACCGCTTCGTTCGCGCGGATCTCAGCAGGCGTCCCGACGGCCAGGATCTGACCGGTTTGCAATACGGTGATCGTTTCCGAGATCGCCATGACGACGTCGATGTCGTGTTCGACCAGCAGGATCGTGCGGCCCGGCGCGATGCGCACGATCAGCTCGACCGTCGCCTGCGTTTCCGTGGGCGACATGCCGGCCAGTGGTTCGTCGAGCAGTAAGACGTGCGGGTCGCGAGCGATGGTCAGGCCGATTTCGAGCCGGCGCTGATCGCCGTGCGACAGGTATTCGGCGCGGACGGCGCGCGCGCCGGTCAAGCCGACGTCGTGCAGGATCCGTTCCGCGCGTTCGTCGAGACCCGCCATCTTTCGGCTGGGAAAGAAGAAGTTCGCAGCGCCGTCGTGTACGGCTTGCGCGGCCAAGCGCACGTTTTCGTGCACGGTCAGTTTCGCGAAGATGTTGGTGATCTGAAAAGAGCGCGCGATGCCCAGGCGCGCGCGCCGGTACGGTTCGAGCGCCGTGATGTCGCGGCCGTCGAAAAAGATGCGGCCCGAGCTCGGCGGCAAGAGCCCGGAGAGCAGATTGAAGAAGGTCGTCTTGCCCGCGCCGTTCGGGCCGATGATCGTGCGAACGCCGCCCGAGGGAATCTCGATCGAGATGTCGTTGACCGCGCGGAAGCCCGAGAACGCGCGCGTCAGGTGCTCGGTCTTGAAGGCATACTCGCAGGCACCGGCCGCCGGTGCCGCGCTCACGGCGCCGCGCCCTCGCCGGCTGCGAGCTGGCCGGCGCGCGGACCGTCGTCCCCGCGGGAGCGGCGCGCGAGAGCCCGCTGCAGCGCTTCGAAAGCCGAACCGATTCCGCCCGGCGCGGCGATGACGAAGAAGGCGAAGATGATGCCGATCGCGGCCGGCCAGTACTTGGTCAGTCCGGAGACGCGGTTTTGCAAGTCCCAATAGACGAACGCGCCCAGGATCGGACCGGCGAAGGTGTTGATGCCGCCCAGCAGCGACATCATGACGACGCGCCCCGAGTAGTCGACCGAACCCGCGTCGGGATTGATCGCCTGCTGCAGATAGGTCCAGAGCCAGCCGGCCAGGGCCGGAAAGAGCGCCGATAAGACGAACGCGTTGACCCGGTATTTGTCGACGTCATACCCCAAGAATCGCGCGCGCGCTTTGTTTTCGCGAATCGCGTGCAGCACCGAGCCGAAGTTCGAGCGCACGATCCAAAGATTGAGCGCCACGGCGAAGAACGCGACCGTCGCGGTGAAGATGTAAACGTGCAGCGAGTCGCCCAGCCAGCCGCTGGGAAGCCCGGGCAGATCGGGACGCGCGACGCCTTGCAGACCGTCTTCGCCACCGGTCAACTCGCTCCAGCGGAAGGCGATGAAGTATACGACCTGCGCGAACGCGAGGGTGATCATCGAATAGTAGATGCCGCTCGAGCGCGGCACGATCAGCCGCGCTAAGAACCAGGCCCACAGGGCGGCGCTGCCCAGCGCCAGCGCGAGCGCGACCAAACCGTTGCTGCCGCCGGCGAATTGCGGATGGAACGGACCGAGGGTGACGTCGAAGCCCTTGCTGTAGATCGCCGTCGCGTACGCGCCCAGCGCGAAAAACATCGCGTGACCGAACGAGAGCTCGCCCGTGTGGCCGAAGAGCAGGTTGAAGCCCAGGGCAAAGAGGCCGAACACCAGCACCGTCGTTGCCAAATCGACGAAGCCCGCGTGCAGCGGGAAGCGCGCGCCCGCGAGGGGGTAGAGGTCGAGCGTCCCGCCCGGCATCAGCAGCGGTAACGCCACGAAGGCGGCGGCGATGCCGGCGAGCGTGGCCCACGCCTTCACTCGAAGAGGCCCTCGACGCCGAAGAGCCCGCGCGGCCGGATCAGCAGGATCAGGCCCATGATGATGAAGCCGGTCAACTCGACCGCCGGCGGATAGATCAACTCCATCAGGCTCGAGAGGATGCCGATGATCAGGCCGCCGGCGATCGCGCCCCAGAACGAGCCGATTCCACCGACGATGACGATCACGAAGGTAAGGATGATCCACTGCGACGCCAAGCTCGGGATGATCGCGTAGACGGGCGCGGCCAGCGCCCCCGCGAGCCCTGCCAGAAAAGAACCCAGCCCGAACACCAGCGTGAACGTGAGCGGCATGTTGATGCCGAGGATCTGGACCATCTGCGCGTCCCGGGTGCCGGCCCGGATGATGACGCCGACATTGGTGCGGTTGATCAGGAGCCACACGACGGCCAGGATCGCGATCGTCACCAGCACCAGAAAAACATCCTTATACACGGGGAACGAGAAGTCGCCGAACGTGACGCTGCCGCTCAGCCAATCGGGCAAGCCCGAGTACCGAACCGCGTCGTCGCCCCAGACGAACCGCACCAGCTGCTCGAAGACCAGGGCCGTCCCGTACGTCAAAAGCAACGTGTATTCGGGGAGCCGTTTGTAGAGCGGCCGCACGAGCAGCGCTTCGAAGGCGATGCCCAGCAACCCGACCGCGAGCGCGGCGAGCAGCAAACTGGGAAAGAAGCCGACGTGCGGTGCCAGGGTGTACGCCACGTAGGCGCCCAGCATGAAAAAAGCGCCGTGCGAGAAATTGATCACACCCATCAGGCCGAGGATGATGTTGAGGCCCAGCGCGACCAAAATGTAAAGCATCCCCAAGGTGATACCGTTGAAGAGTTGGTCGCTGAATTGATGCAGCACGCGGGCGCTTTCTCCGCTTCAGCCGGGCGGCCTCCGCCGGCCAAAAGCGGCACCATGGTAGTTTGGTCGTTGGAACTGGACACCACATACGCAGGAGTAGGTGGGTTTAAGTAGCACTTATGATCGTGCCGTCTAGTAAACAACCGTCAAATCGCGATATTCAGAAGCCCGAAGCCAGGGTTTCGCCGGCGAGCGACGGTGTTTCGCGCGACGAGGTCGCGCTGGACGGGGTCGAGATCCGCCTCGACGGGGCGGCCGGGAAGAAGGCCTCGATCGCGACCGTCTCCCACACGCTGGATTCCACGGTTGCCGAGCGGCTGCGCCACTTCGCCTTTCGCGAACGGATCAGCGAAAGCGCCGTCATCGAATTCGCCCTTCGCAGCCTCTTCGAATCCGATGACGAAGCGGCGCTCGGCCGGCGTTTGCGCGATGCCGGCGCGGCGCTCCGCCGCCGGAATCGCACCGGATAGCAGGTCGCAATCGTCGCCCTAGATAAGCAGCCGAGCGTGAAGGGTAAGCCTAAACCCGGTTCGGGACCGCTTGCCGATGCGCCGCACCTCGGTGGACCGGCCGTCAAGCTCTCGGTCAATGTCTCGAGTTCGATCGGGGAACGGCTTCGGAAGCTGGCCTTCGACGAGCGCATCTCGGAGAGTTCGATCGTCGAGATCGCCTTGCAGGTGCTCTTCGAGGGTGCCCCCGAGAGCGACATCGGACCCTTCCTGCGAGACCGCGGAGCGACGCTCCGTCGCGGCGGTGGGCGCTAAACAGTCACCCCCGGCGCCGGCGCCCCGCGCCGTTGCGCCGCAAACGCTCGCCCAGCGCCTCATCGTCGTCGCTCGTCTCGAAAAACTGCTGCAACGAGAACTCGATGACGGCGCTCTCGCTCACGCGCTGAAAAAACGCAAACTCCCGCAGGCGCTCCGCCAGGTTGTTGTTGAGCGTGTGCGACACCTTGGCGACCGAGCCGCGCCCGACCACGGGGCTCTCGGAGACGACCGGCTGCTCGGCCACCGTCGGTGGGCTTTCCTCGGCGGCCTGCCCGCCTCGCTTGCGAAATTTCACAGCAGGTTCTTCTCCGAATGCCGCCGGATGCTTCCCATGAAAACACTCATACTTAATACTACGTCGTCGTGCCTACTAATTGACTATTAGAAGCATACCTGGCGCTTCCTGCCCTTTTCGTAAAGGTAGCCGTCCGATGCAACTTCGCGGTCTCTTCCTGCTGTTAGTTCCGCATACGGCAGACCGGCCCGACCGACAAAGGGTATGGGTGGAGAAACGGCAAGTCGTGGCCATAGAAGTACGCCGGAATCGTCACCAGGTCAGGCGGACAGGAGTCTAACCAAGCATGTCAATGTGGGAACCCTTTACGGAACGAGCGCGGCGCAGCATCGTGCTCGCCCAAGAAGAGGCGCAGCGTCTCGGTAATAACTATATCGGCACCGAGCATATTTTGCTCGGGATCATTTCCGAAGGCGAAAGCCTGGCTGCCAAAGTCCTCGAGACCTTGGGCGTCAATCTTGCCAAAGTGCGGCAGGAGGTCGAAGCGATCGTCGGTCGCGGCGGCCAGACGGTGCAGCAGGAGATGGTCTTCACGCCGCGTGCCAAGCGCGTGATCGAGCTCGCCTTCGAAGAGGCTCGTCAGCTCAACCACAACTATATCGGCACCGAGCACCTGCTCTTGGGCCTAATCCGGGAGGGTGAGGGCGTCGCCGCGCGCGTGCTGACCAACCTCGGCGTCGATCCGGCCAAGGTGCGCGTGCAAACCACGTCGCTGCTGGGCGCCGAGGGCCAGCCGGT
>Ga0116229_10013587_pt1 | contig 11481 bp, 12 predicted proteins | sample S1TSphgellanicum_3_FD_87313 | JGI IMG/M metagenome (GOLD analysis project Ga0116229, IMG submission 87313) | Host-associated microbial communities from peat moss isolated from Minnesota, USA - S1T2_Fc - Sphagnum magellanicum MG | ecosystem: Host-associated > Plants > Peat moss > Unclassified... | reverse complement strand
GATGATTGGGAATGAAATAATTTTAAAAAAATTTTTTAAAAAATCATTTTCAATAAAAATGTTTAATAATTAAAAACATTTTTTCATAAAATGAATTTTTACCCCCCCCCCCCTATTTGGTGTTGCCAACGACATTATATATGTATTTTGTGAAAAATTAAAGCATCTTGAAAATAAATAATTTCATTGTCATCTATGATAATAAGTTATTTGAAGGAAACTAATTAGGATGTTTGAAACTAATTTTTTTTTAATTTCAAAAATCCATTGTCATCAATGACAATAGGTAGTTTATAGATATCTAAAGCATTCAAAACCCATTGTTGTTAACATCATTAATTAGATTTAACAAAAGTTGTGGCACCTTTGAAGAAGAATGAAAAAAAAATCTTGCCCCCATTATTGTCCACAACATTTATAAATAAGTTTCAAGGAAGTTGTGGCACCTTAGGAAAGGGGAAAAAAACCCATTATTGTCAACGATATGGATCAATTTGCCCTAAAATATATATAAATAAATAAATGAATAATTATTTTATTAAAAAAAAAATCATGGGGTGGGTGTTAGCATGATAAAAATAATATAGTTAAGACATATTGAAAATAATGACATTTAAAATCATAGCCATCAAATACATTTATAATAGAATTTACATTATATTATTCAACAAATGTTATATATCATATAAAATTAAATTGTGTTTCACTTGAAGTTTTAGCCTGGGGGGACACTAATAAAAAAAGTAAAAAATACATGAGTAAAAATATAAGGTGCAATATATTAGTTATATAAGTTGATTATTTAAAAGATAGGGTGCATTTTATTCAAATAACCAATTTAATTATAATATAAGGCATGTAATAATGTGAAACAATGAAGTATAATTAATATAAGGTGGCTTTAATATGTATATATAAGAAAATTAGATAATAACAAGGTGATACAAAATAGGTTGGACAATTATCTATTAACCCCCCTAAAAATGGTTGGTTGACGCACGCAGATCCCAAATTTTACACTAAGTATACCCCCTAGGAGCTCTAATTAATTAAAACTAGGGGAAAAAAAGTTTCATTGATAAGAACTTAATGATAACCATAATTTTGATGAAAATTTTATATATTAAAAACTTGTAAATTCACAAAAAAATCCATCCATACATTAGATGAATGAATAAAATCATTCATCCATAATGAGGATGAATGCTTACATTTGTCCCCATGTTCACTTCTAGGTTTACCTATATAACATTCAGATTTTAGGCAAAGATTTTATGCTCCTGTAACAACTTGCTTCGTATGTTAGGCTAGGTGGATTATGTAAATTAGGTGGCCCAAGTAGGTAATAAGGTTAATGAAGCTAAGTCAAGTTAGGCAGGTAAGGTGGGTAGGTAACTAAGCTTTTAAGTAATTATGCTAAATTAGGTAGTTAAGCTAAACCATGGAGTTAGCTAACCTAAGGTTAAGAAGGTAGTTAAGTAGGTTGCTAGGGTAGGTAGTTCGCTATCAACCTAGGCCTAGGCTAAACATATAAATAACTACATTGTTTAGTTCCCACCATGATTTACAAAATATATTGTAGGGGGAACTTGGTGATTCCACCCCAAGTTTAAATCATCATGTGTTTTGTGAATGTATGTTGTTCATGACTCATGTGTGCATCATTATAGTTTTAATTTGCATTAATTGCCATCCTTTCTTGGTTTTTTCATATTGGTTTCATTGTGGGCTAATCTTGTTGAATTTGTTTTAATCATATCTGAAAACTCTTGCACCTTTTTTTATTGGAATTAAAAAGTGCACCTTGGGCTTGCGTTTCATTACAAAATTAAGAATAAGTAGAGTTTTTTAGCCTCAATCCCATTTTACAAACCTAAGAGCGTGTTAGCAACACCCTTTAGCTATTTACTCTTTGACAATAATTTCCCCTTGTTCCTTTGTGACCTTCAAGCACTAATTGTTCATTCTTAAACTTTAAGCACTGATTGTTTTAATATGCATCTAAAACAAGGTGAGTACTAGGTTTTGTGATTCTTTTGAGTTTTGTGGGTTGATTATTGTATTATCTAGCTCAAAGAAGGTGGGTATTGTGTTTTGAAGTTTTGTTGATCATTGTAAGTTAATTCTTGTATTATGTTGCTCAAGGAAGGTGGGTATTATGTTTTGAAGTTCTTTGATCGTTATGACTTTGCTTTAATAACTTGTTGTGATTGCATCATTCCCATGAACTTTTGGCCATGTTGTTCTACATTTTTGTGTTTTATTGGCAAATTTAGACTTGAAAGGAATTTCAAGTTTGTCACACAACAAATCATGGAGCTCTGAGTTTGATGCTTATGCATTTCACATTAGAGGTGGGCGCACAATGCTTATTATGTGTGTAATGACTTTTGTTTTCTAAGCATGAATTACTAAGGTTGTTCATTTGTAATGTGTAGCTAGCAAATTTGATATTGATAGGAGCTTGAAGATGCCACAATCATACAATTCTCACCATATGGACATGTGCTTTGATTTTGCTTTTGTGATTAGGTGCATTTGTGTCTTGGTAATCTTTGAAGAAGATGAAAGTTGTATTATTGAAAGTGTGGATATGATCATCTTGAAAAAAATAACATGTTTCGATCAAAACATCAATTGAGGAGTCTTCACATGCACTAGTTACTACATAATTATCTTTGTTTAAGATGTTGTCTATTCTCTCATCTACAAATCCCCTTGCTTGATGGCACAACCATGAGAGGTAATTTTTGACTATTGGCTTTCTTACATCAAACAAATCCTTGCAATCTCAAGGCCACAAATAGAAACTAAATGGGTGTTCAATGTTGATAGCTCTAAGATGATGTTGCTTCTAAGTGGAGAACATGGATCAAATCATCAAAGTGGTTAAGAATTGGCTTGAATATAATTTTGAAAAAGACTCCATGAAAGCTGAATCCTTTTTTTGGTTGAAGACAACTATGAGTTAATATAAGAAACATATGATTTTGAATAGTTGCAAGTTGATGGCTATTAAGTTATGTGGGGGCTAGGGTGGATTTGTGTGGGGGTGTCATTAGGGTTGGCAACTTGCATTATTGACCAAAGTTCTTCAAAGAAATATTGGGATTCAATTTGCTTTCAAGTTACTTATTTTCAAATTGTTCCTATGTTGCTTTTACTCTTGGAGGCTAGTGTGTACACTTCCAATTTTCTTTTTTTGCAAGCAACCAAAATTGGAAAAATTGATATACATAACCTTTCTACATGTCTCTTTAATTTCTTTGAAATTGAAAATAAGCTCATCCATAATTATCACAGAAGGGTAAAAAAATTCAATGTGTAAACTATCTCAACAAGTAAATTGCAGAAATGTTTGGATACATATCCTTTCCTTGTGCAAAAAAGAAAGAAAGAAGAATATGCTATGTTGGTATCCAAAGGTTAGGTCTACAACTTAATAACTGGACAACACTGGTTTAAAGTCTAAACCAGTGTTGGTCTGGTATATATAGATAGGCAAATGCGCCCAGTATTGAAATTAGTTAGGGTCGAGTACCCAACCAGGCTGGTATGACCTAGGCCAATACCAGCCTTGTAGTAGCACTAGCCTGGTAGAGAGACTTAAGAGGTAAAACTAACCTAATCCTACAACAGGTGACAACATAATCCCATTCACTGGTATCAACAAATAAGTCAGGAACCCAACTTCATAGTGTGAATCCAACTCCTGGGAGGTTGGGTTGGGTGTATACCTTTGGTTTTACTCCAACGGGACAGTGACCTAGTGATACATGCATATCTTGCCTTATTCATGGTGGTGTGCTTACAGTCGAAACTTTGGTCGGGATGATGGGAACCTCAATGCGAATGCTTTAGCCACTGGTCCCTCTGCCACAACCTGCAGAGACAGTCACACATAAAATCTTCTTAGTAAGGAAATATCATCTTGGGTAAACTCTTGTGAACAAATAAAGTGGAATGTTTTAAAGTCAATGGTTCACTCTGTTAGATTCTGGAAGCTGACGCACCACCATGTTAACAGAGGTCCAGCCAATTGTTTCAAGAGACTCTTGTCATCAAACTTGTATTCAAATGAACACGATTTGGTATAAAGGGATTGGATTGTCATACACAAGGTACCAAGAATCTATGAAGCTATACAAGTAAACCCGGATTGCAAAAAACTCATACACAACCAACTCACAAAAGCATAAGTTTGATTTGATGCCCTCCAAAGATTATGTAGCACAATAGCCTGGACAGTACAATTTTCAATTAACTTCTATACCTGTGAATCCTTTTCATCTCCACCTGACTTAACAATCATGTGCAGGGTGTAGATTGCTTCTGCTTGAAGCGCTCAACTAAACTCTGGATCAAGGGCTAGAATTGAGCTCACTATCTGAAGCTGATTTCAAACCTAGAACTGAAAGCTGCCTTTACACAATGATCTTCCTATAAAGAGACAAATTGTGAATTAGGAATCTGAGGTGAAAGTGTCTTAATTGAGGGAGGCCATATTTGCAGACTCCAAACTAGATACATGAGACAGCTGCTTATGATGTGCAGCTGCCACTCTTCATAATGTTCAGTTACAAGAGCAGGTCAAGCTATTTTAGGGTCCTGATTTATGCCAGGATAAGCTAGCTACTGATAGATCTACAAGTCACACATGGCATGCATGTCTCATCAGTACCTCAGTCATTACTTTTGATAGCACAATGACAATGAAAACAGTTCTGCATAAGCCACGCTACTACTTTGAGGAAGAACTACTTGCACACCATAGATAGACCATGAAGCTAAGATGAAAGAACCATAATCTTTTTAAGCACAATGTACACAGTGCAAGTGAAAGAATGTACCTTTTGCCAAAATATGATGACTGCAAGGTTTCCAAGAATCAGCCACCACATACTGAGACGAAAGCTCAAGGACATGGCTGGGGATGGTTTACCACCATGTTCCTGTTGCCACACAAGCATCAGAATAATATCTGAGACAGCACTTCCGAAGTCACAGGCATCTACAGTGTGCCAAGCTTTTCATGAGTGTTGTAGGCCCTCCATGTCAGTGATCTCAAAGCATCTACAATTGCTGTGATCAGATGTTGAAATGAACCATAGAATTTATTTGCAAGCAGAATCACAGGTCAGCATCATCTCTGGAAGTCCCCATATTACATGTTTAAAATTAATTCTGAGTAATGTGACTACATTACAGCTCCAAGAAGAAGCCAGGACAAAAAGCTTTCACTTATGCAACATTACACATGTTTCCTTATTTTTGTCATATTGAAGACAGAAATTTCAAAAATAGGATTTTTGAGATTTCAGTGAACTATGTTTCTTCTGGACACAAATCTTGCAGTTCATAAAAGTAACCTTCAAATGGAATAAGAGAAACACAGATTTCTGACCTGGTATTCAATCCAGACAGGAGATGATGGGTTAGGTCGATTGAATTGTTCGCTAGCAACATGCCACAAGCTTGTGAAGGCATTTGCTGGTAGGAGCAAAATAACTGACATGAACATTAACAGTCCCCCATACGAAACCTGCAACAAATACCATACACTACTTTTGACTGTTTTCATGGCAAGCAGTCCCTGCACATTATATTTAACTAGTACAAGTCCTGAGGCTGAGCCTAAAGCAAGCTTTGGTGGAGTGTAACTTTGCATAAATCACAAGTGCATGGAAGAGCTTTTCACAGGAAGTGTCAAATAAATCTATTGTATCAGTGTAAGTACTACTACTGGAGTGAGCCCTCAATAAAGGTAGTGGTCGCCATTCTGTTGGATCCCCTCTTATCAATGCTCTTCATCAAACTCCACTTGCTTCAGTCAAATGGGGCATGGGGTCAATGATCACAAGGCTAGGGGCAAGCACAGTCTTATGAGTGGCATCTCTGGTGATAAAGGTTTGAAAGGAAAACATCTTTAACCAATTGCCAGCCTGTATTTGTCTCACAAACTGGAGAGGGATATCTCATGCAGGATGTTTACCATGAGGACCCAGTTCAGGAAGACGCTCTTCCTGAACACTGATCCAAAAGTGTAGACAAATGCTGATGTGATGAATTGAAAGTACATAACAAAGAAGATGACAGTGGATTCCCAATTGTCAGCTAGTGTCCACCAGCTTGCACCATGTGAGTAGCTGTATCCACAAATTTGAAACACACAAACCAAATATTATGTAGTTTGAAAATGGTTGTGATTGTCTAATTACAGCGGAATGACTCCCAATCAACAATTCTGTTTTCTAAAACCAGGTTAGTCTACAAACAGAAAAAAGCTTAGTTATTTCCTCCCTGTAGAAATATCCCTTCAGCAAAACTGGTTGAATTTCTGTGACATTACTTCAATGTGAAAGCTCCATACCTTGCAGGCCACTTAACATAGCCTGTCTGTGTATGCATGAAGCGCAGAGCTCCAACAAGAAACACTATATTTATGCCCCATACCCCCACAACAGATGCCACATTCAATGGGCCCAGTAGACTTGATGTGGGGCGAACCTGCACACCACCACCATCACCCAAACCCATGCTAAGGCCAGCCATTGTTTTAGGGAAGTTGCTCCCAGATACAATCAGAACGCAATAAGTTGGGAAACATTTATAATCTCTTAACCTTCCAACAGAGACAGCAGCCAGAAGGAATCTACTTTATGCAGAATAATCAAAACAATTACAAGATGTTCAGTGGCACTGACTGCCATAAAGACAAATGCATCGGCATGGAGCTTGCTTCAGAAAGAAACAGAGTGAGGGTTTGTATGGCAATTCTTAGGGAGGCCTTGCAGATCAGCTCCTTCCCAACACAAGGACTTTGAATTACTGTAAAACACTGGAGATACAAGATGTCAATTCAGGATAGTAACAGAGGGTTCAAACTTCACACCTTGCCAAGTTTGTCCTCAGGGTAGCATAAGGTCATGGCATAGCCCAGAATCAATACAGCAACTCCATCAATGAAAATGTAGTCCATCTGTGAGAGGATGATTCCATACCTGCATTTGATATTTTCCATTGAAATGCATGTATCAGAGAGGTGAAGACAGTAGAAACCCCAAAGTAAGAGCAGGAAATGAACATCTGTATGCAGCTCTCCACAAGCAACCATCAATGGCTAAGTTTGCTCGTCTGGTTATCCTATGAGCTGATGGCCTGGGTCAAGAAACTTACCAGTAACAACAGAGCTTGAGAATGGAGAACATCAGGCCATACATAATGAGAAATTTGTAGCACGCAAATGATGTATGCAATGCAGCTCGCCCTTCCCTTAACAAGTCCATCACTGATGTAACCTGAGATGGCAACTTCAGTTCAGATCTATCATTTTGTTTTAAATTGTTCCTCAACAGAGTGGATACAAGTATATGATGAGCTCAATCATAGAAAGAGCTACAGTTCTCTGAAACAAACTCATTTGCGCTATCCCCAGAAATGGAAACTCCTTTTTCTTTCCTTTTCTCTGACTTTCAGTGATATGGTAGTCCTTACTGATTTGTCCTGAGAAGTGAATGGAGAAACCACAGATGCTTCAGCATCACTCAAGGCAATTCCAACATGTGCTGCCCGAAGTGCACCACAGTCATTGCCTCCATCTCCACACATGCCAACAACTAGACCATGATCCCGGTGCAAGTTTGCAACTAACACCTGTATGTATTACCAAGGAATTGTTTTACTTGTACAGCATTGGTAGCCAGATGGAGCACTGCATCCATTCTGTAGGTCCAACTAGGCAAGGAAAGCTTGTAAAAGATACATTCCACATCAAAGAAATCAACAATTGTTGAAACTCCTCACTATTCAGTTTTGGTATAAGGAGAGAAACTGAGATTCAAATTGATGGCTTATCAAAGATGGGTAGGTGACATCTCCAAGGCTCAAGTTACCTTGTCAGCAGGGGTAAAGCGTGCATAGATACGAGTGAAGTACAACAGCTTGTCCATCACCTCTGATCTTCTCAGAATGGCAAAAGCTTTTCCAGTAACTGCCAACTCTTGAACCCCATCTTCAAGGTCCTTTCTATGGTACCTCAAGAGTTCATCAGTACTCATAGCATGGATTTGGCTCTCATCCTTCATGCTCATTGGCACCCAACTCACACTGGAGATCACACCAGGAGTTCATTTTCAGCATGTTACAAGAGATGCACTTTCAAAACTTAAAAACTATTGCATCCATTCTACAGAACCATACCGTTTGGTTCATCCAGACTGTGACTGCAGCATCATAGTCTTTTGGGATTGTTGGTAGTATTAATTAGTTACATACCTGCCCTGTTTATCAACATCACCAAGTAGCACCTGCACATGTGGCTCAACCATCGCACACTCCTTTGCAATGTAGTGGCCACACTGGGCATTGTCACCAGTCACCATCACTGGGCGAACCTACTCATCAGCCATTAGAAGTTCAGATTTTCATGAGAGACCAGCAAAGTTCAAACATACTGAGCCTTGCAAGAGCTTCAAAGACAATGTGGAAGCATGGTGAAACACATTAGCTAAAGCAACAAACTATTATTATTAGTCATGACTATGCACAAATGATTACTTCCCCTTTTGCCCAAACACAATCCTAGACCTTACCAGTTAACCCATGAAAGTACATGCAAATGCCACATGACACAGAAAGGCAGCCTAATTCTACAGTCACGTGTTTGCAACACAGTTAGATGGATCCTGAGCAAGGTGTCCTGGTGTAATCGGAGTCTACACAAAGTTTGTTCCAGTCTAATGCTCCTCTTTTCTCTTTGTAGAAGTGCTTAGTGCACAAAAGCATACCTCCCCTTCTTTCAAAGCTTGAATAGCTGCTCGGCTATCATGCTTCAACTCATTCCTAAACAAAACAAGTGCCACAAAGTCCAGGTTCATCTCTAAATCATCACGAGTTAGGGCTTCCACTTCTATTGATGATGCAGGGCCAAGTCTCCTGTCCAATCCAACAGAGGGAGCAAAAAACAACTGAGAATCAACACAAATTTTCAGGCCCCAGGGAACAAATTTCAATCATCAAGACATGCTTCACACAATACAATTACAAGAAACTGTTGTGTCCCTACCAGAAAACCACTCTACATGGCTTGTCCTCATATAAGGCAGAGCAAAACAGATAGACATCTAACAGGACAGACACCATGTAACTAATGCATCTGGAGAGCAAAGTCTTCCGTCATCTGACCTGTAACCCAGACCCAGAACATAGCAGCCATCAAGAGCATGGCTGTGGGCTGTCTGTACATAATCTGTGGGCAGGGTACCTTCCAAACTCAATTCCTGTATCTTCTCGAAAGATCCCTGTTCTAACATTTCAGATATCATTCAGCAAACATAATGACCCTTCACTACTTTTGAAAGTGGCTCAACTTGGACTTCAGAAAGTGGTTACCACTGCTACATTTGTCAATGAGGCCCCAGGTACAAGAGAGCATGCATATTCTCCAGCCTGTTTTCTTGCTCATCAAGACTATATGTAGGATACCATGTTCACAAGGTTACAGAAAATCACACTACACAAGCTAAGACTCCAGGAATTTAAGCCTTACCTTGCAGTAGACATGAAGCTCACCATGACAGTCTTCCACAACTACACTCATGGTCGTTCGTGCATGGTTGAACTCATTCCGTTTCACAATCTTCAGCTCATCTCCATTGGGACCGCGGACACGTGGTGGTTCACTTGTGGCCTCCACCAACTCCCATCCCACTGAAGAAAACATTTTAACCTGCAAAAACCAGAGAATTTGGATGCATGAATAATAACAAATCCTCAGAGTGGCTTTCAGCTCTGTTTTTCTTTTCAACTGCTTGTGCCCTTATTTGCACCATTTTATACTGTAAAGAGGAATTTCTCTAGGGCAAGAGTGCTGGTTCACAAGGAACTTCACCTCCACTTGATTGCCTACAAACTGGTCACCAAACTTGGTTACTGCATGACAGGTTGCCAGCCCATTTAGTGTCCGAAAATCAATCTTGTCTCCCTTTTCTGGTGACTTCACAGGCTCAAAAGTAGGTCCTGTCCTTAGAACACTCTGTATGCCAATGAAGTCAAGGCCTTCCTTGGTCAATGTCCCAGTTTTGTCAAAGCAGAAGAGACGTATCTTCCCTGCAATTGCAATGCGCTTTGGGTTCAGGCAAAAAATTCTTTGTGCCTGCATCACAGCATACAATGCTATACTGGTTGAATACAGTTTCCAGAGGGGAAGCTTGGTAAGCACTGTCCAATGTGGATTCATTTTAGTCACATGTCCTCATATGCCATGGAAAATCTGACAAACATGTTCTTGGTGCTTTTGCCACAAGATACTAATTCCAATCCCTCTGTTCTCCTGAGCTCCTTGGGCTCTTAGATAAAAACAAGTTCAAGTTTTTCCTATTGACAGAGATCAAGCATCTCACTTCCATGAGGTGAAAGCATGCAAGTCAGAAGGAGGCTACCTTCAGACGTTCCACAGCATGCAACTCGCCCACTTCAAGAGCCACAGGAAGCAATGGAGACATGATCTGGTTGACTATAGCCATGCAATATATCCATTTTGTTACCCAGTAGCTCTGTGCTCCAGTATGGTTCTGTGAGTTGTCATATTGATATATTAAAAGAGGATATGGCTTGCAGCAGTTGGCACAAAGCCAAACCAACAGAAGTGAAAACATAAAGCTGCTCACTGAAATATGGCTCCAAACAATTTTGATAGCATCTTTAAGCCATGCTTTAGTGACACTGGAGGCAGCATACCAACCTGAAAGACAATTGAGATTATGAAGCAGACAAATGCATATGCCAAAAGCAGCATAACAACGATGGGAAGCTCCTCATCATATTTGAACAGCATTTTCTCAGGGTACAAAATAGAAGACAACAACTTGCCCTTTGATGTAGACATTCCTGTGAAAGTTGGTTCCCAAGAACATGTCAGATAAAAGTCTTAGACAAGAGAATTGAAATCAGCCCTGAAACCTTTAAATTTAACTTGAGTTCTTAGTTCCCTTTGTATGTCACTGTGGTTGGCAAATACTAAAACATAGAAAAAGGGAAAAACATGAATCAAGAGTCATGACAAGGACCTTAAACTAAAGGCATACATAAACCTTGCCTCTTCTAAACTATCTCTCCATTCTGCCACCCTACTCCTTCCTGCTTTTGAACTCCAAAGGCAGAGGAGAACCTGTAGCTGTCACAAATGCAAGCACCTCACATCCACTTTGGGTACCAGCTTGCAAAACTGTGGTTCCAGAAAAAAGAGTGTGTTGAGCCCCATTGCCTTCAGGGTCATAGAGTTCAGGCTTGTCTGGAGCCATGTACTTTTGTACTGGCATTGCCTCCCCAGTCAATGCACTCTCATTGCAAATACATGAACCTGGACCAAAATCTGATGTTAGGAAGATTGAACAGTCTTCTCATAATAAGAGTCCATTGCAAAATAGCTGCAATCATGTCTGGGAAATCTTCTAGCTCTTTGACTGGGGTGACCACATTGAT
>Ga0116229_10013586_pt1 | contig 11481 bp, 4 predicted proteins | sample S1TSphgellanicum_3_FD_87313 | JGI IMG/M metagenome (GOLD analysis project Ga0116229, IMG submission 87313) | Host-associated microbial communities from peat moss isolated from Minnesota, USA - S1T2_Fc - Sphagnum magellanicum MG | ecosystem: Host-associated > Plants > Peat moss > Unclassified... | reverse complement strand
GTTACATTCTCGAACATGCCCACATTACGAAACACAGGTTAGCCCCAACAGGTCTGCCGCGTTTCTAAGTGGAATGGGCCTACCCTGTTCTGAGGAAAAGAAAAGTACCAATGACTGGCCAGAGAGAACCAGCACCCACCAGTGCGCCATGAAGGATGGATCGTAAATGGTCTGGACACAGTTTTCTGTTGGATTCCAGTTCCCTGGCTAATTGTGGTAGTTGGGTCACTTGACTTTTAAAATTACCTACCTACTGATAAGCCACTTGCGGATTGGTTGTTAGTAGGTAGGTAGTAAAAACAGACCTTAACTATGAATAAATCATCTACTTACCTAGTAGTCAACTATTTTCCTACTTATAGATATAGGACCTACTTCTTTACAGAATGGGTTAACCAAGGTGAAACAGGATATATTAACTCAGTTGAGGTTCATCGAACAGGCATCCAGTGGATGATGGTTCGCAACTCTGACCCCCTAGAACTAGTAAAGTTACCCTGGGTTAGAATAACGTTGGCTCTGGGATAATTGAAGTAATAACGGCTACAAGCCTACTAACATAGCTTGGAATCCTATGCGGAGCATTGACAGGGTAGTTATAAATATCCGTTTTTTCTTCAAGTAGGTAGATTGTAATCATTCAGAAGAGCGATGAGCCAAATTTGGCTAGAGGTCAGACATGAAAGTATAATTTTTTAGAATCCTCCTTTGTTCTGGCGACCTTCACAAGCTCAGTGTATAAATATGGCGAATTATGATCTTTTCCCTCAAAATATGGCAACTTTTGATCATTACCCAAAAGACCACCTCCCCTTTGTACAATTTGCAGGCAATTTTTTTTGTCGCCCAGTTCAGAATTTTGAAAGAAAAAAATGCCTATGCCTTTTTCCTGGCTGGCAATATATAGTCAAAAAGAGAATTTCAAAATTAAAAGTGCTTAAATGAAAAAAAATCGAGATTTTCAATAGCCAGAACTCAACCAAAATTTAAGAAAAATCGCCAGATCTCCTCTATACATGGTTACAAGCAGGGTAGCAAAAAAGAAGAAGGAATGCTTTAAAAAAATTAGTTTCATATTTGGCTTGTAGCCAAATTTGGCTAAATGTTCCTATGGATGATTGCCACTTTGGCTACATCACACAAAATTGACCCCAAAAAAAAATCGCTGTTAGCGTAGCTACACAGCACACAAGACGGACAGCCAATCAGTGATTCTATTTTTGACGAAATTTCGATTCCTGGCGACCAGAAAAAAGCACTAGTGACAGGTACAAAGGTTTTTTTGGGGAAAAAAAATGACACGTTATTGCCACAGTATGAGGATTGTTTTTGAATTCGCCATATTTAGACAGAAGGTTCTAGCATGTCGCCAACACATAGCACAAATTAATAAAGTTTTCTATTTTCCTCTCTAACCTGTAGCCAAATTTGGCTAACTCCTCTTTTGAACGATCACCAATCCACCTACCTCACAATTTTGAAAAGAAAGAAAAACACTACAGCCAATTCTCATGCGCGTTCCCAAACGAGGGAACAGCAGCCGACAGACAGAGGATGTGACAGCAGGACAAGATCCCTACGAGTAGGCTGATAAAGCGTAGGGAACACGCACGCAAAAGCTGTAGGTAGCCAGGGGACCGTTGCGGAGAGTATGATGGCCCACTAGACCCGCTAACAAAACCTAGTCGGTACGAAATTTAAAAAAGAAAAAGAAAAATCGCCGGTAGGATTTGAGACAGGAAGGTCTTCAACTAACTAGATTAGGTAGTACATAGGGTGACCCGATAGGTTAGTATGTCGGTAGCGGCTCGCAACGGTAGCCAATAGCGACACCGTAGTCCATGCCTCTTCGTCCGTCTCTGTCCGTCTTCGTCGATATTCGTCCTTCTTGGTCCCGTATCTGGCGCGTGTTTGGCCATCTTCGTCCATCTCTGTCCGTCTTCGTCCGTCGCTTTCTCTTCTCTATTGCTCTCTTTCTTCGTCTCCGCTTTACGTTTGGTTTCTGTTCTGCCGCTGCTGTGCTTCGGCGATGCCGGTTGGGTTCTTCGAGCATCGCATGATTCTTTCTTGTCTGCAAATGGGTATTGCGCGAAGAAGAAGACTCTGATGTCATCAAATATCTTGTTTATCAATTCAGGTTGCTGCTGCTGTCTTTTTTTTTCTTTTTTTTTTTGCCCCTTCTGATTCTAGGTGGGGGCAACGTTTGTTTTGTTTTGCACGCTGCGTGGAGAGGAGACAGACTCCGACTCTTATTGCTCCGGTTTGATGCTTGGCGTGTGAGTCTTGGATGCGTGTATTCGGGTTTTTATTTACTGGGAGAGAGAGATATGTAATTCTTGTTGGAGCTTTTGTGAGGTAAACAAACGCTTGGAAAGGGAGGAAAGGGAGGGTCAATTGCGGAGTCGGTGCGGGGAAGGACGGAGGAAGGAGGGAAAGAAGGAAGGAAAAAAGGCTGGCTGGCTGTTGTTGTTTTGAGAAGTGTGAATTTGGGTTTTGCTTTTGTTCGCTGGGATTTTTTGGTATGTGGAGGATGATTTGTTGAAGGAGAGGAGAGGTGGGGAGCAAAACTATGTTTTCTTCGCAGTCGTTGTTGCCAACGCATCTCAGAAAAGCACCGCAAGCGACACTCTTTCATGCGATTCAAGTGGCGGAGCACAATGGGAACGACGAAGACGAGGATGAGGATGAGTATGGCGCCGACCCAACTCCTTCTTCCTCAGCGGAGCCGACTACTACGGCAAAGGAGGAAGAGGAGGAAGAAGCAGGAGCAGGAGGAAGAGGAGCAGAAGGAGAATTGTTGGAGCAGACAGTTTCGCAAACGTCGCCGATGCAGCCTCGGGATCGGTCCATAGAAACGTCGTCAGTGGCGCCAAGCTCGGCGGCAGCGGTGCACTCCATGTCCATGTCCACTTTGCTAGCACTCTCATCGGCGCAGCAACCAGAGCTGAAATTGGTAGGGGAGAATAACAACAACCGGACTTCCGGGGCGGCGGTGGCGGCTGACGAGGAGGAGCAGAAGAAGCAACGAGAGCGGGAGCATAAGAAGAGGAGCAAGAACTGGACGCGTCCTGAGACTCTGCATCTCATCCGCTTGCGGACGCAGTTGGAGCCGAGGTTTGCCAAGAGTGGGCGCAAGACGGAGCTCTGGGATGAGATTGCAGAGGCTCTGCAGAGAGAGCACATCAGCCGTGATGCACAACAATGCCGGGACAAATGGGAGAAGCTCACAGCTGGGTACAAAGAGGTCAGGGATGGTGCCAAGGACCGTGAGGATAACCCTTTCTATGATGAGCTGCATCCTTTGCTTTCTGGGAAACCCATGAAGAGGGAGAGGGAAAGAGATGAGTATGTGAGAGACCGGGATTCTGTAGGAGGAGAGCTTGCCAAGGACTTGAGCCATGAGCTGGGCTCTGAAGCTGCAGGCAGAGAGAAGGACTATAGTGATGGAGGGAAGCGAGGAGAAGGGTTGAAGTATGAGGAGGATGATGAGGAGGAAGAAGGTGATGCAAGAGCAGCACGAGCAAGGAAAAAGAAATGGGCTCAAAAGTACATGGCAATCACAGATGTTGCTGCTGTGCAGTATGTGCTGGAGACCATGATCACACGACAGCAAAAGCTCTTTAGGGAACTGCTTGAGTCCATGGAGAGAAAGGAGATGGTGCGGGAGCAGATGAGGCAGGAGAAGGAGGAGAAATGGCAGGCTGAAGAACGGGCACACCGGAGTGTCTTCCATAATGCAATGATAGTTCTGACACAAAAGCTGGTGGGTGAGAGCATTGGTGGTGGTGGTGCCACTGCCACCACCACCACCACCACTGCAGCAGCAGGAATCATGACAGCAGCAGCAGCAACAACAACAACAACAGCCCCAACCATCATGGTGGTGGGTAGCCCTGAAGCAACGCAAGGACCAAAGCGGCGGTCTAAAAATTGGAAGCGAGCAGAGGTGCTCCAATTGATCAAACTGCGAGGGGAAATGGAAGGTCGGTTTGGGAAATCAACACGCCATGCTCCTCTGTGGGACGAACTTGCAGAGCTTCTGTCAGTGCAAGGGATCAAACGTGATGGGAAACAATGCCGTGAAAAATGGGACAAGCTCATGGCAGAGTACAAGGATGTATCAGGTGGAAAGCGTGATCAACGAGAGAGTCCTTACTTTGCTGAGCTTACAAGCATTCTTGGCCGCTTTTCTGAGGCTGGATAATAATCTTTCTTGGTACTCCACACCTACAAATGTGTGTATGTAGCTGCAAAAAATATTCATAGACAAACAGGAAGATAGAGGACCAGAAAGGTGGACATTGGAGGCAGAGGAAAACAGTGGACTGTATAGAAGTTGGAAAGTGGAACAGGGACTGTAACTGTTTTGAGGTTCATAACATAGAATGCAATGGCCTGGATCTCTGAGTTTGTTTGAGAATGTGAGATGGGGCGAATTGACATAAATGGCTGAATTCAGTTTAGAAGCAACAGACCAGCAAATGCGAGGGGGCAAATTGGCATGACAGCAATGTACAAGACCACTTTAGAAGAAGCAAGGGACTGGACATGCTCATGGGTTTGCAGCTGACCTCTTCCTTCTATTGCACACTAGGTCTCTTCTACAGCAGGGTTGACCATGCAGGATGAAGCCACAACAATTTGCAAAATGCTTGAGTTTTTAGTTAGGGTAGGTTGTTTTCAGATTAGCAAGACACAGTTTTCCAGTGGTTTTTGGTTTTGTCTTTTGCCTTGAAAGTGGACTGCTCAGTGTCCACATTTGAGTAGCCAGGAAGGAATTGTATAGCAAGGTTGGTGCTCATATGTTGCTGTTGCTGTTTCAGGTGCTGCTTAGGAAGGAGTGTTGAGAAAGGCAGTGGAAGTTGTAGGTTATTCAGACTGCTGAAGTGTCCTCTGAAGCTGGTTAATAATGGGTATCTTTAGAGTGTTACTGAGAGATTCATAAGTAGAAAATTATCTGTAGAATCACCCATCCTTTTATTGTGTGTTGTACTTTTACACCCTTTGCCTATTGGCGACACACACATTTTCAAACACCATTTTGAGACAATCCATTTGCGTATTTAGTTGGAGAGGTTTTCTGCATCTTTGGGTACAACTTTTCATCCCTGGGAATTGAGAATTTAGTACATGCTGGCACAGTTGTTTCAATTGTGCTTATCTGGAGTTCCTTCACAATGTGGAGCAGGCATCCCTGTCTTGCCCACCATTGCATTGAATGAAAATCAAGTCTATATGTATAGTCAAAGGACCAAGTGAGGACCAAGTGCTGATAAATTCTGAAATGTCTTCTGGGTGAGAGGTGCTGTCAAACAAGGATCACTCTTCACAAGATTTTCACACAATAGGAGGATGTGGTTTCTCTACTTGTAGTGAATTCTTCAAAGTGGTTTGATTCTGAAGTTCTGATAACAAACAAAATGATTTGGGAGTTTTTCTTGAGTTTTCCTGAATGATCTCTTCACACTGGGATTAATATGAATATTGTGATGCACTTTCTGTGGGAACCGTTCTTATCACATTTCATGAAACCAAGGTAGAATCAAAGAGAAGTGAGATGTGTTGTTCAATCATGAGAAGTCCAAATAGGTCATCTGGTTTTCTTCAGGGACTCATCAAGTGCAAACAGATTCTCTGGATGCTCAACTTTTTACCATTCCTTTTGCTTATGCATGCTATGGTGATCAGCAACAAAGAACCAATGACACCTAGCCATCAAATTAGATTCAAGCTAGTTAAGGTCAAAGTTCATGCCAATGACATGCTTCCTGCTAGAGAGCAATAAACCAGGATGTGTCAAGCTGGTCTCCAAACCACAAGACTACTTAACAGCTGTGATGCAAGTCCAACAGGTCAGAAGTCAGAACAGATGGCTTCATTGATCCTCGTATTTAGGTTGTCAAGTAGTTAAGGCTGAGTGCTTTTATCAGTGTCCATGCAGGGCCTACAAAAAAACAGGAACTTTCAAAGAAGGCTCCCATACTCAAGGACCCTCTTTCTCTGTTCCGAAGTCCTGCAATCTCCCAAAAATCCAGGTTTAGCCCCATATTGTGATTCTGACCTTCTCCCTGGGTTGGTTCAATAGAGTTCACCAAGAATATCAGCATCCATCAGTGCTCAGATTGCATCACCCTGAGGTTCTCTCATAAAGGATTACATTGGTTAGCTGAACACAGGCAGGAAGGGACATCATAATTCAATCAATAGGAAGGTACACTACATTGCCATAGCTGGACATGCATGTTACAGTCATAAGTACATTAGATGGAAACAGGATGCATTCTACATATCAATGGAGGCATAGTTCCATTGCTGCATTTTGACGACCAAATCTTGACATTGTCAATTTCTTCACAGCCAGAGAAACTTGTCTGCTAAGTGACTGGAGAATATTAGGTTCCATTGCACAAACCGGTTTGCTAAATACATGAGATCAGACCAGACTCTCCAGTCCCATTTTTTGGGGAAAGAGGCAATCCCTTATTCTGAAATGCCTGTGCAAAACAACCAAACAATTTTACACCAGAGGATCTACCTATCTTTAGTCCAAATGACATGAGTGTCATGTCCTTAACATTACCCCCAGCACTACCTGGCAGAAAAGAATCTATCCTATGCTGGCATACTCCTATGTCCTACAGCTCTCTTCTTTCCTGTAGTTTCAAGCAAGTAGTCAGGTCCTCCCTGCCCACAAGCACAGGCCAAACCATTGCAATCAACTTCTGCTTTTATAAAATAATGCATGCTGGTTCTAACAATGAACATGGCAGGCACTTGGACCATTTGCTACTTGGATCAATGACACAGATCTGTGAAGCCAATTAAATCCCAGCATTGCTAGAAACTCTCATCAAACTCTTCCGCACCCTATACAGTGAGAGGGATGCTTGTGTGCAACAATTATGAATGCCATTTCTTCCAACATCCCTGTCTCAAGGTAAGCTACATAGCCCAGAGGTTGATTATAATGACACTTCAGTGAACCCACTTGTAAAACATCTGCTTCCAGAACACTTATGTTGCCCACTTGTGCTGTGATGATGTGAGTTTGCAACGAAGACCCAGTTTGCTTCTTGACTCTCTGCTTCATCTGGTGCTTCTCCTCCATGCTTGCAGCCAATGACCTGGCAACCACCTGTGATAAATAAGTCACAATATCCAAACTTATATCACAGTCCAGAAACTCAGTGCTATAATACTGGGCTTGTTGAGGTCCTGACATATATGATGTGACATTCAACACCCTTAAGCAGTTCTCTAGCCATCTGTACTGCAAAGACTGTTGGATTCATCAGCAAAGTTCTGCACCAGATAGCTGATAGGCCTTGTGCATGTTATTGAAAGATGTTAGTCTAAAGGTTAACCAAATCTTCTAGACTTGCAGAGGGAAGTACTGTGATGCACAAACCAGTTGCACCCCTGGCCCTACAGATATATATAAAGGTTGCATCAAGAGACATTAAATGAAACCTACATCACCACATATCAGTGACAATATGGCTGTGAAAACCCCGTGAAACAGTATCAGCAATTGTTATTCCATATCTATGTGATTGGAGAGAAAATTCCACAATAACACTTCCAAGGTAGCCATTACATCAGTTCTGGCCAAACTAAAACAAACATGGCAAGAATGAGCAGTCATTTCTTGTGAGTCACTCACAAAGTATCATGAATGGCACTGACTTCATCAGCTCCAACAATGGACGTAGGTAAGTATATAATAATCTGGGCAAGAAATGATAAAGAAATCTGTGACCTGTGTCTGTTGCATTTTGAAAAGAATCACAAAGGCTGAATCACAATGTTGGCTACCACTTAAGAGACATAGCCAACCAAAAGATTCAAAGTATTCTCATTGGAGCTACAACAAGCTTGTGAGGGTAAGTCCATTGCCCCTGTACAACTAACATCTAAGCCTAAGGCATAGAGAGGCTTAAATAGAGGGTAGTGGTTGAGACTTGAGACCAACTGGACCCTGAAAATATTCTTTTAGTTGCAATTACTTGGGTATTACTCCAGCATCAAGAGTTACATAACTGTACCTGACAACTCCTGAGAATCTCATCAGCTCCTGTCAAGTCTCCTCCCTGCACAACTCAACTTAGGAATATCTGTGCTATGTGCATTTATGAAGCTAAACTGCTGCGTAGTACTCCCATGCCAGGACCCCGCACAGTTCGTTCCAGCCTGTCAACCAGCAGCAGTTCATTATCAGTCATCTGTGAAAAGCCACTTTCACATTCACAACGGCACCTATGTGTAAGGGGCAAATTCTGTTTGGCATATGCAGATATACCAAAATAAGCTTCCAGAACAATTGCACAGTGAAACATTAGCAGTCTTGCATGCAACCATGTGCAAGACTGCTGTAACCATATAACTGTGCTAGTTGCAGTCAGCCCAGACCAATTTCATGGTGTGCAAAACAAAGGAGATAGTGCAGATTTCATTGTGATGAACCGTGAACTTCAACATACGTTGGTGCAAGGTGGCCTAGACCCGGGAGCTCAGTGCCAGTTACTGCGTCAAAAAGGCAGCCGTCAATGTCCAAATTATATGACTTGCCAGGGATGCCTGGCAATCCACGCTGCTTCAACAATTCCAAATCTCTAAGGTGCAGCTCCCTTCTATTAACTAAAACACCAGTCTTGCCATTTGAACAGTGCCTTGCCAGTGGGTAGTTCAGGACTTCAATGAAAGGCTGCAAAAACACCATAAGGCCAATGAGTTCTAGAGGGAGAAGAAAGGTCAATAGTAAACTGGATTCAAAAGCATGATTGCAACTCACTTACAGGGATCATTCCAAGGCACGGTCCATCCATCAAACCCCAGAAACCTGCTCGTACATCATACCTGAAAGTTAAAGGACTCCACCCATTTAGTGAAAGTACAACTCCTCTTAGAATCACACACTGTACATGACAAGGGAAAAAATTTCAATACTATTTCTTGCAAAGCCCTCAACTTGATAATATGCCATCTGATGACCAATGTGAACAACTTCCTTCCTCATAACGGATGTTCACAATAATTTGATATTGTAAGTTCACCATAGTTCATATGCAACACAACTACCTCAACTCTCAAACCTAAACATGACTTCTCATTCTGGTCACACAAATGCTTTAAGACAATGTAGTACCAGAAGAGGCACAAACTCATACCAGTAAGAACCTGGATGGATTGGTCCAGCAAGATCCTCGGCCTTTTCCACTATTGCATCAGGCACAGCATGACCATTAACAATCACTTTGCGACGGAATTGATTGACATCCTTAGCTTTTGTTAGCTCCTTCATACTTCTTTTTAGGAAACCCCTGAGACCCTTGACCTCTGGAAGATCAACTGCTTGAGGTGCTGCCGTTGACATGGGTATGGAGGCCCTCTCATCATCCTCAGAGTCACTGGTTGACCCCAAATATTTCAGCAATTGCTGCCTATCTTGGTTGCTGCCAAGCCCATCTGTAGCTGCAATATCCAAGTCATGATCCACAGTTGACAATGCAGGTGTACATGACACATGAGTTCTAGTATCCTCAAGACTGTCAGCAGACCTGCCTTGGCCTTTCATGGTTGCCTCAGGTGAGCCCAGGTCCTCTGATGAGCTTGGGGTTGATCGATCAGATGTTGCAGGAGCGGTAAACATATGAGAGAGCTTGGATCCATGTGAACCCTGTAGTTGCTGTATTCCAGGTGGAAGGGGGAGCACAGAATGTGTCTGAACTTCTCTATCACAGAGACCTGTCTCATGATTTGAATCTGTATCTCTGTTTCTCCCACTCACTGATAACCCATCTGATACATGAGGGATGAATTGATCAGGCACGGCAGGTGAAAGATTCTCACTGCTTGCAGCTGGTGAATCTTCAGCAGATGAGTATGAAGGATACAACAGAAAACGAGAAATCTTCCGGCATGCACCACACCTCAGTTTCTGGTATCCTGTATCACTGTCTGGCATGTTTGGTGGAACTTGTAAATGCAAACTACAGTGTCGACACACAACACGAAGCTGTTCATTAGGTTCTGGCCATGTAGTGTTGATCCTTAGTCTTTGGTGGTAGATTGATTGGCCCCCAACAGGTGCCAAGGTATGCCCCCCTCCTTTTTGGTTGTCTTTGTGATACCCTTTGCTTGACCAGGTATAGGATGACTCAGGTGATTCCATAAGTAAAGGATGCTGAGAATATCCTGCATATTGCCCTTGAAAATGAGGGGGGCAACTCTTATGTACTTGGACCGAGTTTGGCCTTGAGGTTTCAGGTAGTGGTTGAGGAAAGTCATATGCTGTAGGATATAAAGCTGAGATTTGACCTCCATCTAATACTTGTGTTTCTATGATATCTTTACCATAGGAAGAACCAAACTGATAGGATACTGACTGTGACCTACTCTTTAAACCCATGCCTCCACATGGATCAACCTCACCCCACATTGAGGAGTACTTGCTTGTCTCAAAATCCAACAAATCTTGGCCACCATACATGTTTTGGCTTGAAGGCTCATCTGCATTAAATTGAAAAGCAAGCTTAGCAAGCCGCTGCATACTCAATTTCAAATTGGGTGGGAAAGGGAGCACTGATTGTGTTGCATGGGGGGTTTTGAGGTTTGCATCAACAGATAGCCCTTTGTGGGGAGTGGAAATCTGATCCTCCTCACTGGTAAAAACCTGCTGCTCCTGCTCTTGAAAAGAACTATCCTTCACCACTCTCACCTCTTTTGAATCAAATTGCCTGATTGTTGGAATTTCTCGGTGCCCAACATCACACCTCAAGGAAGCATCAGATAATCTGCCCACAATTGTCTCCTCTGAACATGAACTGTCGTCAGTTGGTGACCCCTTCTGTTCTCTAGGACGATTGAATGGCAGATCTTCAGAAAGAAACTTGGCACTGGAATCCAAAACCTTTTCTTCATGTGCCTTTCTAGTACCATTCGTCAGTTTCCAATGTCCAACACAATCAACAAGCACTGGGTCCTTTTCAGAAGATCTCTCATTGGTCCCTTCTACCTGTGGACTGAGAGGCCATTGCACAGGTTCTTGATGCAGTGAACTATTTGGCAGAGGAGCAGCTGCATCTGGTTTCTGCCCTCTTTTGGAAAGGGAGGCAGATTCCAACATCATCATCCCCATCCTTCCAGCAGCTCCTCCAAACTGCACCTGTGATCGAAGAGGGGAAACCCCATGTCCAGAATACTCATTATCCAAAATCTTTCCTCCTGTAGTAGCAGTTTCTTGTGATGAGACAGTAGCAGCAGAGGTGGTGGTGGTGGCGGTGGTGGTGGTCGCGTTGTACTGGTCTTCTTCAGTAGCAGTAGTACTAGTAGTAGTTATATGTTTGTTTGTTCTGTCAACATCTATGCGCTTCACTTCTGTTGCTCCATCATGTTCCATCCCTATTGTTGGAGATGATACTGGACTCTTGCGGTTCTTGCGGGGGCGTCCAACAGGAGGTGCAGCAGCAGCAGCAGCAGCAG